>Ga0307510_10004850_pt1 | contig 15902 bp, 12 predicted proteins | sample 12_EM_MG_FD_207224 | JGI IMG/M metagenome (GOLD analysis project Ga0307510, IMG submission 207224) | Populus trichocarpa ectomycorrhiza microbial communities from riparian zone in the Pacific Northwest, United States - 12_EM | ecosystem: Host-associated > Plants > Roots > Unclassified | place...
TTTGATAGGGAGAGTATCACATCTACACCTGAGAACACCAGAAATCCCTTCAGCATATATCCCATCCACCCCCACACCCACCAAACTACTCTTATGGAAGTTAACATTAAGCCCTGAGCATAAACTAAACCAACGTAACATTCTCTTGGTATTTAGCAAACATTGAAGATCATTCGGAAGGAAGAGAAGAGTGTCATCTGCAAATTGCAGATGATGAATATATGTTGTTCCTGCAGGTTCCACACCATACAAAGCACCCATTTTCAGGCTCCTGCTGATGAGAACTGATATGCCTTCAGCTGCCAAACAAAAGAGAAAAGGGGAGAGGGGATCCCCCTGCCGCAGACCACAAGATGTTGTAAACTCAGAAGTAGGGGAACCATTGATTAAAACAGATAGTCTTGCAGACGAGACACATGCCATAATCCATTTCCTCCAACGAGCACCAAAATTCATGTAACCCATAACATCATTAAGATAGGACCAGGACACAGTATCAAAAGCTTTTCTGAAATCAAGTTTAAGAAGGAAACCTTGACAGCTTCGAGATTTCATGGAATCCAGCATTTCATTGGCAATAAGGACTGAGTCCAGAATGTTTCTGCCAGCAATGAAAGCTGACTGGGAGGGACTGACCACACTCTGCATAACTGCTTTTAGTCTAGTGGCGAGAATCTTAGCAATAATTTTATATAGCCCATTTAATAAACTAATAGGTCTATAGTCATTAAAAGAGGAGCTGCCGGTAATTTTTGGAATTAAAGCAATATAACTGGTGTTAATACCTTTAGGAAGGTAGCCTCTCCTGAAGAATTCAAGAACCATTGTGAACAGGTCATGTTGCATTAGCTCCCAGAATTTCTTATAAAAATTGAAGTTGAACCCATCCGGTCCTGGGGCTTTGGAGCCTTCACTGCTGAATATGGCCAGATGAACCTCTTCTATAGTAACCTCTCTTTCAAGCCAGGCTGCTTGGTTTTCACTGAGCTTCATAAAGTCTGCACTGCCCATCGTGGGTCTTGTAGTCAAAGATTCAGAGTAGATGTTTGAGAAATATGCTTTGGCTCCTTCTTTGATTTCATTTGGACTGGAGAGAATCTTCCCGTTGTATGTGAGCTGACGAATATAGTTTTTGCATCCCCTAACTTTTGCTGAAATGTGAAAGAACCGAGTGTTTCTGTCCCCCAGCTTGAGCCAAGACTGTCTTGCCTTTTGACGCCATATGGATTCAACATATCTACAGAGTTTCCATTGCATTCCCTTTAGCTCATATATCCTTTTTTGTTCTGAGTCAGAAATCTTGCCACTTTCAGCCTGATCCTCAAAGAGCCGAATAGAAGACTGGATATTTTGCAGAGCCCAGTCTTGATTCCCAAACTCAGTTTTATTCCACTGGCCTAGCTTCAGTCGCAGAGCACTAATTCGTTTGATCACCTGAAAATCACCAGGGATATCATGCACAATTTCCTGCCAAAAGGCCTTTAGAGTGTTTTGGAAAGATGGTGCCATGAGCCAACAGTCTAAACATTTGAATGGCTTCCATCCCCAGTTAACTTGTTCCTTACCAACAATCAGGGGGCAATGATCCGAAAGACCATGATCCAGTCTAATTAGCTTCAATGAACTAAAGTGAGATAGGCATTGTGTGTGAGCAAAGGCTCTATCTATCCTACTCATAGAACCACCTCTAAACCAGGTAAACCGATGATTCACCATCGGGTATTCTACCAATTCACAGCCATCAATAAACGTTTGGAATTCTGTAGCCCCTCTCTTGTTTAGCAGACCACTGCTTCTATCTGTCTTGGATAAGGTCTCATTAAAGTCACCTATTAAAAACCAAGGGTAGTCCGAAAATGCATGTTTAAGTTCAGTAAGTTCTAACCAGGAGGCTGCTCTTTCAGCTCTAGAGCTAGCTCCATAATACCCAGTAATCACGCAATCAAAAGCATCATCAACAAAGGAGCCAAATAAGCTAATCCAGCTCCCAGCATATTCGATTGAATCCACCCTGAAAAGATCCTCATCCCACATGGCTAACAACCCACCTGATCTACCCTGAGCCTCTATGCTGAACCATTTAATATTTTGGCCATGCCACAGACTATAGACCAAAGAGTCCGAGCATGAAAGTTTAGTTTCAATAATAAAACATACAATAACATTAAAATCTTTAATGTATTTGTTAATGGCCTTTCTTTTAGAACTAGATCCCAATCCGCACACATTCCAGCTAAGAATCATAAAAGGCATATAAAACCATGCACAGATGCATAATAGCCTACTGGACATACCTGTCCCAATGGTCCTGCTCTGCATCAATGGCCTCTTTTATCATGACTTCAATACTCTCACCAGTTGTTCCTATTTCAATACCCAATTTCTGGCCAATTTCTTTCATAGCCCCAACCTCATCACAAGCTGTAGAGAGGTCGGGTGGTGGCTGAGATAGTTGGAGTCTTTGGTTGACAGCTCTGATGCAAGAGTCGATCGAGTCTTCATTTCCAGCACTACTACTAGAATCAGTTGAAATGGCTGCCTTCCTGTGACCCTTATAACATTTGGTGGTACCAATCTGTTTACCATTTCTGAGAGTCATGCTGCGGCCTAGGTTTGATGTAGGCCAACTCTGCTGATCTTCTTCCATGGCAGACATGTTGGCTGTTCCTTTTTCCTTGTCTGCACAAGGAATATTAGAAATCGTAGGGGTAGATGTCTGCCATTTCCCTCCTGCAGTCATATCGTGAATCATGTAATCATCCAGGATTTCTGGGAAATAAACCTGAACTTCAAAACCGTGTGCATCCCTTTCTTTCTCTGCCTCACATCTGCTAAAACACTGCATCATAATCACTTCTGTGACATATGCTAGGTCCGTAAAGGAGGAGTTCTTGTTTGCAGACATATATGGTTGCTCCTTTGTAGCCACAATCTCTAGATCACTTGGTGATGAAGTGTAATCCAGCTCAGAATCAAACTCTTGATTAACCCCAATGGAGTAAATGAGCGAGGCCAAATCCATGCAGGCCTCATATTTAATCTCCGAGATGTTAATTTCCACTTTTTCCTTATCTATCATGAGATTAACTGTTCCATTAATAGAAACCATGGGTGGCTTGCCTATCAAGATTGTTAACCCCGATATAGCTCCTTTACTAACAGAAGTCAAGTCATACCCAAGGACCTTACAGTCTCCCCCCACTAGTCGTTTAATGCATTCCATATTCCAAGCTACAATGGGGAGACCAGAGATAAGTATCCAGGAGAAAATGTCAGAGGCCTTATCCGTGATGCACCAGGGTCTTAAGTCTTCAAAATATTGTCCCCAAAATTCCTTCTCTTCATCTGCCACAAGCTGCATATCTTGTTGTGTTTTGAAGGTGAGGATTGCTTTTGACGCCCCTAGGAACCGAAAGCCTTCCATGTTGTGCAAGGTCATCAACATCTTTTTTTTAATCTTAGCATAATCCGTACCATTTGAAATAAGCCCAACCAGACTACGACTCAGCCATTCACGATCTTCCTCACTTGTTTGGTATGTGACGTTCCTTACTGGTTTCTCGTTTACCACCTCTTTGTAAGAACGCCCATCCCTTTGCTTTATTGGAACTTTGATGGATGAAAACGAAGTAGGGCCAAGATGCGATACAAGGCTTGAGACTCTTACTTTTTGCCTTTTCCAGCCGAATGCAGGACGAATGGATGGAAACACTAAGATCAAGTACATGAACATGTTCGATGCTCAGGTGAGAGTAAATGAAATTGCAAGTGCGAAAATTTTGTATCAATAGATGATCGAATAAAAATGCTACTGACAAGTGGTTTAATCAATTGCAGGTGGATGTAGTTTATTCTGCACTGAATTCTATGGGATTTAAGAATGTTGAGATTGTGGTGGCTGAGATTGGATGGCCATATAAAGGAGATGACAACGAAGTAGGGCCAAGCATTGAGATTGCCAAGGCTTACAATGGCAATTTGATTGCACACCTTCGATCGATGGTGGGCACTCCACTCATGCCAGGAAAATCAGTGGATACATACCTCTTTGCTCTTTATGACGAAGACTAGAAACCTGGACCTGGTCTTGAGCGATCATCTGGACCTTTCAAGACTGGTCTCACCATGGTTTATGATGTTGGACTCTCTATAAGTAGCCAGTTGATCCCAAAGATCTGTCATTGTAGAATAAAACTCATGAATACTCATATTTTTCTGGTGAAGAGCTCCCATGTCATTCTTTAATTGATACTACTTTGTAAAATTTGATTGCGTGAGTAACCTTTGCAGATGATCCCAAACCTCCTTTGTTGTCTCATACTTCGCCAACTGCGTACCTATGGAATGCTCAACAAAATTGTTAATCCAAATAATAATCTTTGCATTGTTTGGTTCTCATGCATCTATCAAAGCAACATCCCCTTCCTCAGTATTCTTAGATACCACATAGGTTCCACTGACATATATCCCCACATCTTTTTGCCCATAAAGAAATTTCACATTACATAACTCCAATACGAATAGTTCTTCCCATCCAACCTCACACTCACAGATTGAACCGAATCATCTCTTTCAGTAGTTATAATCAACAATTACAGAGAACCAGAATGCAAAAGCAGCGAAAAATAAAATACCAAATTACAGAAACTGAACAAATATCTAAAAACTAAACAAATATCTTCTCGAAGTTATATGATTACTCAAGAACAAAAAATTGAAAAAATAGAATGCAAATGCCAAGTTGTAGAAACTGAAGAGAAGATGAAATACCAAATTGCAGAAACTTAAAGGGAAGATGAAATACCAGATTTGCAGAAACAAAGCGAATATTACTAAAAAAATTAAACCAAAAGCAATCAAACCGACAAGATTGTGCAACAAAGTCTCTTCAAAATCTGTCTAGTTCTAATTATTATTTCTATCTCTTTTAAGTTTTATTGCATATTAATTTAGTCTTTTATAAAAACTGAACTAATTAATTATTCTGTTCATTAATTTTTTTTATTGCCTTGGTTAATCCTATATATTCGAATATAATAGATAACTATGTTTTCAACCATTTTTAAAGTGTACTAGTTCTGTGACCCGCGCTTTGCCACTGGTCAAATATTTTTATTTTTTATAAAAAGTATTTATGTATATTTTTTCAACGCATTTTGATAGTTCAAAAAATATAACAAATTAAAAATGTATTTTTATGACAACTATAGTTACGAAACCCAACCTAGGGGTTGCTTTGGCGAAGGGGTTGGGTTCTGGGTTATAAGGGTTGACTCAAGTCAAACCGGAAAAATTGAAAAAACATTATTTGAGGTTTTAATATTTTATATGAAAAAATCTAGAAATAATCCATGTGGATATAGGCTATACATGTTGTAAACAATTAAATTCAAAAGATTACCTCAAAAAACTTTTATCCCACATTGAAAAGATACTATCTTATTTTTCTAACTTGAAGTATTTAAACCAAAATGTTTTTTATCCCATATTGAAAAAATAAAACATTCTTCTAATATTTATATAGTCAATTTTGAAATGAATTAGTAATTAACTGAAAAATATGAAACAAGAAGGGTCTCTAGGTTGGAGGAAAAAAAATTAAAAAAAGGGGACTCTACCGGGTTTTAGTCGAGTCGCCCAAATTAGGGTTGACCCGGCGGGACTGGTTTCCTCCGGCCCAATTACAGGCCCAAATTTCAAATGAAACAGACTTGGTCAACGCTACCGGGTCCTGGTGACAGCAATACCCAGCAGTAGTGGGTCTTGTTGGCAATTGAGCCCACCTCTACTTAGTCCTGGTGGAAGCAGGGCCCAACTTTAGTGGGTCCTGCTTCAGCTAGGCACCCAGACCCACCATCATTGGGTCTGGCAGTAGAGTTAAGCCCAATAAACTTGAGTCCAGCACCGTTGTTGGGTCCTACTGACAGCAATACACAACAGTGGAGGGTCTTGTTGTCAGCAATATTGATAAGTGCAAAATGTACATGTGTTTTTCTTCCTTTTACACTATGCTTTTTAAGGGATTTTGAACTTATTCGAGTTGATTGGAAGTTATTTTTATGAGTTTGGCATGCAGAAGAGACTTCGTGAATTAATCGCTAAAAGATAAGAAATTCTGCATTTTACTTTTAGGATCTAGCTTCTTATGATAGGTTTTTTGCCAAGTTAGACTTCCAGAATGAGAATGTGCGCTTAATCTAAGTTGAAGTACACGTGTCAAGATTTCTAGGAAGGTATATGGGAAAAAATCTGATCTCATTAGGACCTCAAATCAAACCTGCAAACTCGGGTCAGAATCCTACTCGCAACAAGATTCTCTACTTTCACACTAGAAATTCAAACGGGAATATCTTTAGGTTCAAATATCGAAATCAGGATATTCAAAAGCCCAAATTCATCTGCACATCCAGGAATACAACTTTAATGAGGGACTCCAATTCATATAAAATTGTTTTGAAGGCCAAACTTCGGACGCAATCTGGAGGACGAGATGGGTTTCCTACTATGATCAGGAAACCAACAGTGTTGAGCATCCTAATACGGCTGAGAGTCTGACATAAAAATAGTGGGCCTCAGGACCCAAGAAAGATGCAGATTAAGCCTCTAACATACCATGAATGAATACAGCTGGGATAGTCGAATATTGCAAGAAACCAAGTCAGAAACAAAGTCTAAGTTGCAGCAGAGTTGGAATTACAACAAAATTATGACAGCAGCAAAATCTGTTCTCAACACAAATTTTGAGAAGATTTATCCAATCTTAAAGACAAGATAAAGAAGGAACAAATTTAGCATCATAAAGAATCCTAATTAGCCTAATAATCTTGAAGATTTCAGTAGCAAAGGGGGTGGATTAAGAGAGCAGAACATACCTGAAACAAGGTTAGAAATCATTCATTTCTTCTCTGCTTTTGTCAATTTTCCAGCAACCATGAACTAAACTCCTGAATTCGGTTCAAGAGGGATACACTCCATCTCCATTAACAGGTTGTGAGAAGTAATGTTACCATTATAATTATTTTAAATTCAAGTAAAGAAAAAATTTATTGTTAAAAAATTATTTTATATAATACAAATATATAAAGTATATTATGTGAATAAAAAATTTATTTAGAGCGCCATCAACTTTAATATGACAATATTAGAATTATAATTTCTAAATGCTTTTATTTTGAAAAAAAATCAAGAGGAAAAAAATAAAAATCTTAATTTGAATTAAAGAAAAAAATAATTTTCATTTATTTTTAAAAGCATTTTTGAAAGGCAAAAACAAACAGTTTTAATAAGGAAATTCAACCCAACCTCAAATGAAAAAAAAATATCACCACTCAATTTTTGTACAATATAAAAAAATTCTCATCTATTTATGTGCTCTTTACCGTATGAGAAAAAAAAATTTAAAGTCTTGGGTCCTACTAGAGGTAGGACCCAACTCTAATGGGTCCAGCAAGACCCAACGCAATTGGGTCCTGGTGTAAGCTGGACCCAACACTATTAGGTTTTACTGCAACGACCCAGCAACCTTTTAGACCCCAGGTGCGTGGTTCTGCCAACCTGCTTGCCTGGGTCTGTATCCAGGCACACGTGTCTGGACCTAGCACCCAAGGCATGGCAGCCCAGCACCAGGTGTTTGCAGCCTATGGCACAACCGCACCCCTCTGCAGCCTTTGGAACTCTCTGTGACAGGGCATGACAGCCTAGCACTAGGTGTCTGCAGCCTATGGCCTGTAACCCCACCATGCCCCACCAAAATTTGCACTGATCGTTTTCTCCCAAACCATTTCTTTAACAGGTAAACAGGTCCCCTCTGCTCCATGGACCCCCTATAACACTTGTCCCCTAGCGGGTCTGACCTCCCACTAATCCCCCAGCATTAACACGTCTAGCACCTCCTGAACTCCTACCATGAAGAAAACTCCCCCTTTTCTCGGGAGTGGCCCAAATGCTAACTCGCTCCTACCTTTCTTTGAACGAGGATTCCTCCCTATAGGATGTATGAAATCCCTTCTTTTGAATCCTGTAGTCTGACTCTGCTCACTTGTTAACCTTGGGGTGTCATTCATTACTCTTTCCATACCTTGAGCAACTCGCATTAACTCTTGGACCGACTGAAACTACATAGCCACCAAAATTAATTTCAGCCCCTGCCTGAGCCCTTCCCAAAATCGTTCCACCCGATGATGCTCAGTGGGAAGATAGGTGTTGGCAAAGATAGATAAGTCCTGAAACCTCCTCTCATACTCCAGGACGGTCATATTCCCCTGTTTCAGATCCAGGAACTCCTGTTCTTTCTCTTTCCGGTGCTTGCCCGGAGTAGTACCGCTCCTTAAATTCTTCTCGAAAGTGTTTCCACCTTAATTCTTCTCCTGCCCTTCTTTCTCTAATAGTCTCCCACCAGGAGTGGGCACTCTCTGTTAACAGCTGGGTCACATAGTCTACTCGAGTTTCCTCTGGCACCTGCATCTGATCTATGACCCTTTCTACCTTCCTCAACCAATGTCCTGCTACTTCGGCATCTTCTTCCCCTGAATAGGTCGTGCAACCCATTTTCCGCATGCCCTTCACCCATTGAACCAGGGTGACTACTCTTTCTACCCGAGGAGTGGAATTGGATGCACCTGCGGCCATCCCTGTTGCTACTGCCTTGACCAATTGCTCCAAAAATGTGGGGTCCGAATATGGATTCGAGGTGACCATCGGTGCCACTAGTGGTGGCCTATCTTCTGGTCCTTGACCACCCGCTGCTCCAGGCCCGATGAGAGGCAGGGTCATCTTGATGCCCCCCTGATTCTTTCCTCTCTGAATGGGTCGACGCTGCAGGTTGGTGGGAGGCAGTGTCCATTAGTGGGTCCCCTTCATTTTCATTCCCATATAGTGAGCCATACTCTCTCCCTTGCATAGGGAACGAGTCTACTCTTGCTTCTTGTCATGTACGAGCCATCCTGCAACATTTTCCAAATTACATCAGTATTTCAGTCCCTGAAACTTCAACCAGTGGCTCTGATACCAACTGTAACAGCCTCAAAAGTTAAATCAATTTATCCGTTTAACTTCCACATAAAGGGTAAATGGAGCATAATTTTTTTTTTATTGAGTTCACCGAAATTACTAATGAAATTTTGGCAAAGTCTCCCCTATACCGGGAGGTCCCAAGTTATCGACAATTTACCCTGCACACAATTATAATTACATCCCACCCATAATCACATTCATAATTGGTACAAATCAACCATTTAATTCATTCGAGAATAAACTCAGGACAAATCTTCATACTCAATCTCCATCTCATATCACATGTATAAGTTAGTATTTAAGAGAACCATCCAAGCACTGAAATTTCATATATAAGCACAACACAGTTTAGCATTCTGAACATAAGTTAGTACACTATAATTTCCCAAGCATAGAGTAATACATCAATATTCCAAAAACAAAATAATATAAGGAGTATACTATTCTATTCAGGTTACATGTTTACAGCATAACAAAATTACATGAATAATCCCTAAGTTCCTAACTTATACAAAAAGAGATCAAGGAACCTAAATTCTACTCCTGACGTGAATGGGAGGGACCTGCAAAACATAAATTTTCCATATAATTAAAAATAACTAAAATACAAACAATTCATGGAAGAAAATTTATACAGCTTATCTACCTACTTAAGTCATATGCAATTCAATACACCACCACCAACCCCTTTTAAGGATTATCCAATTTATTTCCTTTAACTACTTCTCCCCACATTAGGAAGACTACCGCCGACACTAATGACCTCCATTAGTGTCTTTAGTTGCCCGTCCTGGGGTCAACTAATCAAATTCATGAAAATGTCGACACTAACACAACCGTTGGTGTCATTAACTACTTTTGGACCGAAATAGTTAATCAATGTTCTATGTTACCTCGGGAGGTCCCCGGGTATGCTGATGTCAAGGATTCTTGACATCATTAACTTTCACCTCGGAAACCTAATCAAGTCTAAAAATTTTGCCAATATCGACGTCACCCGCCGATATCATTAACTATTCTGAACCTGAATAGTTAATCAAATTTTATATTTCTCCTCCCACGTACCGGTAATGCTGATGTTAACCAACTTGGCTAACATCTTTAGCCTCCCATATATGGGACGGGCTAATCAAATTCGAGAAACAGTGATTCCTAAAATTCATTGTTACTATTCATTTCCTCCAAAAGAACCTATAAATTAAATCTAGTTCTCCGTTTATATTTTCCCGTCATTTAACCTTTCCTTTCCCCCTTTTCTTTTCCTCATCAATAAGCACCAAATTTTTTAGTTCAATAGTTAGTTAAAATAATTATTAACTAGAGGAGATATAGGTACGGAGTACCTACCTGCTGTAGACGCTCGACTTGCGTTCCCCTGTTGTTGTTGCACTCCTCCCGCGGTTCCTCCTGAAACCATAAACACCCATCATTATTCCATATTAGTCCACATATCACAACACAATGACAATAATATTCATTTCTCTTTTACCAATCTTTTCTTTCTCACTAAGATTCCTCATTATTATCCTTTAATATTTTCAGCTCATTAGTAGTCCAAGTGGACATCATGAATTCAATTTTGATCACAGTTTATTCCTTTTTAAAGATTAAGACACAATGTTACACACTTTATGAAGGGCAAGAAAACAAATTCTACCCTTAATATGGCTAAATTTTGTCATTTTATTGACTTGGCCGAATCTGCCAACAGGGGTGGCAGCTTGACCTCTCCTCATATTTTTATTTGTATCTGGAGTTTCAGGACTCCAAATTAGGCGGGGTTAGACTCGTTGGAAAGCTAACACTCTTGGATACAACTTCTATGAAGGGACCCTCCCTGAATTCTATCATCTTCATATCCAAATTCCCTTAGGAACCAAGGCAACGAACCTGCCCTGTTTTGTCAATGGAGAAGGTATCTCCAATTTATCTTCAATCCCTACTTCCTCATTAGATACAACCATGTCTTTCCTTTATTAATGGAAACCCGTCTCATTTATGTCCTCCCAAAGTCATTTATACCAAGTTAATTAATTAAGCAATCATAAGTTCTCCTCCCCTATTTTCTTCCCTTCTAGTGGCCGGTCACCCTGCATCTGTTCTCTCTCTGTTTTTTTTTATTCCTTGCATCCCTCCACATTCAAGACCATTTCTATCACTAAATTATGCATCAAGAATTACTTAATCCACCAGAATTTCTCTTCCCTCCTTGCATTGTCTCTTACCGAAATATGCCCAAGGAAACCAAGAGTTCCCTTCCTCTCTTTTATGCACTCATTTCATTTTTTTTCTAAGGCACTTAGACTATTCTAGTCCACTTAATTTCAATCATTTCTGCATTTTCCCAAAATTTTATGTTCAAGAACCCTAATTCCCAATTCAAGAAAATTATGAACTTCTAATGAAATTGAAGTTAATTTCATAGAAATTGGGATTAAAACTCCTTACTTGGATGAAATCTAAACTTTACTTCACTAACTTAAAAGAATCTTAGCCTTCTTCTCCTTGCATATAGCTGGCCACTCTTCCCCCTCTTTTCTTGATGTTATCAGCCGGCCATGGGTGAGAGAAGGAATGGGTATTGATAGTCCCATTTCTTCTTAATTCCGTTTTGGCCCTATCTTTCTCCCTTTTTCTTAATTAAGCCTCTTTTTTTTTTGTTCTCCTTAACTAATAAATTTTATCATCATTATTATTATTTTCTGTAGTTACATTATTTCTATATTTTAATAAAATTTAAATTATTATAAATCCCCCCTTTTTTTTTGTATAATTTGTTCTCGGGTTTCACATGGTTGGTCTGTTGGGGTACGACAGAGGGCAGAACATGGGTGTTGTTTGGGCCGGTTGGTAAAGTGGTAGGTTGAAAGAATTGGGGAGGATTCAAGGGTGGAAGGTGTGTAGGCTGTGTGGAGGGTACTGGGGTATGTGTTATCTGTTCAGAGTTCGCAAAAAGAAAGACATTTTCATGAAAACGAATATGACAGGAGATATAAATATGATGAGAGCTAAATCAAGACAACGATAACCAAGATGAGATGAGCTATATCCTAAGAACACACATGGTATAGGTGCATTCTATAATACTCACAAAGGGTTATTGGTGTGAAATCCATAGATCAAATTGCTATGTAAACTTCTAAAAATTGGTTTGACAAGGGAGATTGTCTCTTGTCTAGATCTCTTAATAAATTAGTCATTCACTGCAAGAAATACATCTCATCAAACAACTGAAACCCAAATTTCACCAAACTTAGGTTAACTTTGCACTTTCCTATATTTGTGCGTGTATCTTCCTTAAGTACTAGACTTGTCTTATACTAGAAAAACTAAAAGCTAACCTTCCTCCCGGAAAAAAAAAAAAACCCGTCTTTGAAGGTAAGAATTTGAGTATCTTTTTGGGAAGTGGTATTGTTCGGTGTGATAGTTTGTTTTTTAATATATAATCCTTTTAATGCACAAAACATCATCATTAAAAGCAAGTTTTTCATACCTTTTTCTTTTTTTTTATATGAGTTCCATAAAAAGAAATCACCATACCACATTCTCAAACATACAACAATATATTTTCAAAATTATAAGAAAAAAATAATAGATATTATATAGTTCTTAACATAGTTGTTAAATTTGATTCGAGATCCAACCTAACTTGACTTACAGTTTAAATTATTAGTTGGTTAAATCAATTTATGAGTTATTAGGTCAATTTAAATCTATTATTTTTATCTAGAATAATGTTGTTTGGTTGGGAAGATGGGTTTTAAAACATCACTACACATTTTGTTTGTTAACAGAATGGACAGTTCCTTTTTAGGAAAGAAGAAGGCCAAATTGTACTGAAAGAAAAAGCCCCTTGAACTTAACTTCTGAACAAAAAAATCCTGATTTTCAATCCTAAGCATTATGATTTTTGGAATAGGCTTGTTCTGTTAGGAAATTAACAAAAAAAAGAAAAAACCAGCCCATAACATCTTTTTAATCGTTCTCTATGTCTCTATTAATAATGATAAAAAAAAAAGGTAGAAAGAAATTCAATTTTTTAATGTATCTTTATCAACAATATTTGAAATACATGGAATCATCATTTTTAGACAAATAAATCCAAAATATTCTTGCATATTTCACCTGCAAAAACCTATTTATTTTTTTGAAACAGACCCAATCACTAGCAGCAGCACCACAACCGCTACCAACACCAGCAACAATAACAGTAGCATGAGCACGAGCACATGCAATTGCACGAGCACCATCAACATCAGCAGCAACAGCAACAAAGTATATTTAATTAAGATTTTCAATTTCGGTTTGTTTTATGGGTTTATGAGATTTTTTTTTATTTGCCTTTTTTTTATGACTTGCAAACTTAGAATTAGAAATTTTAAAGAGGCAATGAAGATGGGTTAAGGTTTTTCTTTCTATTTTATAAGTTTTTTTGTCGATTCTATTGTTTAGGAGTAAATTGAAAAAATAATTGAAAAATCAGTTCAGAGGATATTTGTTGGTTGAGTATTATTATTAATAAAAAAAAAACAATTTAGCAAAAGAAAAAAGAAAGGAAAAGTTAAGTTTATGAGCAAGCTACATTTACACTTTTACATGGTGCACTCAGTTCCCAATCCAATGGGACAAGGAAAGGTGTTGTGTATTTATCGTATTTAGCATTGTGACTTCTTTGTATATTTTATATCTAAACCAATTGGCTCATTTGATAGAAATTTGATCCTTATGAGTATTAGGAATCCCAATTTTGGTAGATTTCGTTGGTGGAATATTTTTACATGATGCTTCTTTTTATAGTTCCTATCCATGCAAACAGCAATAAAATATATATAGCCTTGTTGCAGATGGTTAATAAAAAGATAAAAAAGGAAATGAAACCATAAAACTCATAAGGATTATCTAAAGTAGAAACATTTAAGAAAAAACATTACAAATCACAAGAAGCTCAAACACCAGTAGATACAAACCCTCCAACACCTCTCACAGTTGCATCCAAATCCTTGACTTCCATGACATCAGGAGTTACAATTTTCTCAAGAATCAACTGCGCAATTCTATCGCCAACCTTTACCTCGAAATCAACATTAGATTGATAACCCCAACATGGCCTCTATAATCAGCATCTATGACACCAGCACCCACATCAATCTAAAGTTGTTTTGATGCATTTTCGAGTGAAAAACATTTTGAAAAGTAACTGTAACCACATTCTCAAACACTTTATAGATTATCGTTGATTGTTACAGTAGCCTAGGAGCAAATTTCTCTTTTTTTAATGGCTCATTAATTATTAGAAAATCAATAAAGGGTATATTTATCTTTTCTAGTTTTTCTAAACAGTAAAATGAATTATTTACCCCAACACAGGGTGGGGGGATTTTTTTTTATTACACTTTATAGATTATCGTTGATTGTTACGGTAGCCTTAGTGCTAGGAGAAATTTTATCATTTTTCAATGGCTCATTAATTATTAGAAAATTCATAAAGGTTATATTTATCTTTTCTAATTTTTCTAAACAGTAAAATGAATTATTTTCACCACCATAAAAAAAATAGAATTGTTTACTAATAGTTTTGTTTGTCTTTTAGTTTCTTAGAATATAGTAAAAAAATATCTTCACACCTAGAAAAAGACAAAAAAAAAAAGCATGCATTTATGGGTATTTTTTGGTAAACCCTTAAAAATAGACACATGAGATTTAGTAAATAGAGAGGAACCTATTGGTAACAGACAAGAGCTCTAACTTGAAGTATGAAACACACATAAGTGAATAAGGAGAAATTAGGACCTAATGTGGGAAAGACTTGATGAGGGGACTAAACTGAAAATATATAAACAAATGAGGGACAAAAGCAAAAAAAAAAAAAACCTTGTCCGCCCTAAGAAGAATAAGAGGGATGATGGCAAAATAGACACTACAAGATTTCACAGTTTTATCGACGACAATATTCCGTCAGTATATGATTCATAGTTCATCGGTAATTTTTTTACCGATGCCTTCACCGACGGAAACATGCCGTTGGCTTTCCTTTTGTTGGTAATGCCTGATTTCATCGCTAAATTCATCGGTAAAAAAAAATTGCCGATGGTTTTACAGACGGAAATTACACGCCAAAAAAAATAATTTCCCGCTTGAAATATACCGACGGATTTTATTCTGTCGGTGAGTGTGAACTACCGACAGAATATTTCCGTCGGTTAAGGCATCGGTGATTGTGAAATTTGCACCAAGCTTCTGTCTGTAAAACCAATTTTTATCGGGTCCACCGGACGATCCAACATCCATCCACAAATCCGAATCGAATTCCGGATGGGTCGAAGGATCATCCCCATATATCTCCCTCAACCGGCTATTATAGGTCTCCTGAAAATGAAAAAAGTAATCATCATATTCAATTCAATAAAAATAATAACTTACAAAATAAAATGGTTGAACAAACATACCACAAAGGTGTTGAGCATGGTTGTCAACAAACTGTTGCGCCCCTTTTTGGCAGTTTTGACTCCACACGTGCGTCTCAACAAACAGCTCCATTAGGCTCAGCTCACGTCCAAGAGACGTAGCCTATAATGAAAAAAATTAATTAACAAAAAATTAATTTAACAATATATTTCATTTAAATTAATCTTACCATCTGTTTCGCATGTGCAGCAAACGGAACAGAGCCGCCGGTGTGCGTTGTCACCAAGCCATGAATTGGCCGATTCTGGTTGCCAGCACTGGACTGTGAGCGTCATGTGAACCGCTCAGATGTCATGTGTTCAAGATAGTGCGGCCATATATTTGTCGGGATGTATATTGGTTTGAAATCCCTTCAAACCGCCACGTCGTTCCAGCCTTGGAGACCCTTATCTCTCGCGATTGTTTTTGCCATTTTTTGTGATTCA
>Ga0307510_10004852_pt1 | contig 15901 bp, 10 predicted proteins | sample 12_EM_MG_FD_207224 | JGI IMG/M metagenome (GOLD analysis project Ga0307510, IMG submission 207224) | Populus trichocarpa ectomycorrhiza microbial communities from riparian zone in the Pacific Northwest, United States - 12_EM | ecosystem: Host-associated > Plants > Roots > Unclassified | place...
TGGTTGCCGTAGCATGCATCTTGCTCCCCACCCCCCCCCCCCCCCCCCCAAGGCGAGACCTCTGGAAGGACGGAAGAAAACAAAGTGAAGATCCCCCTCTTTCCTATTTGGCGTATTGCGAGCTCGCTTTCGGTGGTAATACGAATAAATTAGGTATAATATAACACTTATGCCTGTAAAAACTAGCACGGGTAATACACCCATACATGCCCCTCGAAGGGCTTTCCAAAATTGAATACACGATTAGACACATAATTAAAATACGCCCCATCACAGGAATGCTGCCAATATATTCTCCCGTTGGACGTGGATAGTTTATAGGGAGCATCGTGAGGGAGTATATGTATAGGGCGGAGTGCCTAGAGATAGTGGTAAACCTCCTCCTAACCTTTGTTTTCAGTCCGATAACTGCTAGTACCCCAATTCCGGGAGTCTCTTGATCACAGTAGCTGGAACAGAAGGAGCAACCTCTCAATAAAACATCAAAAGGTTATATCATACCACCCAAGTACCCGTACCAGACTCCAGGCACCCAATCCCACACCACCCAAACTTTCCCCACAAGAAACCAATCAATCATCCTGCCCTTCGCACACCACACACCCACACAAAAACCCATACTCCCCCATCAACGCCGACCTCCGATTCCTAGTCCCCATCCTCCAATCCGGTCTATAACAATGAGTAATTTCCTCCCCTTCCTATACACACCCCCGACCATCACAGCCCAACATTAGCAATCCCCCCCACCGGGACCCCACAAAAGAAAGAAACCCAAACCTCCACCCTCCTCCCACTCCAAAATTCAATCCTCCCTTCACCCCCCTCCCACCTCCAATACGCATTCTCACCCCCATCGCAAGAATGATTGATCCTGCTGGCAAGGGCAAAAACCGCATTCTCAAGTCCGTCGGAAGTCAGCATGAAATTATTACATTTCCACACACCCTCCACACCCGCTTCCACACCGCCGGCGAGGGAGAGGAACAGAGTCTTTGATGTCCCGGATAGTGCTGCGAATGCTGCGTCCACTCGCTCGGATCTGCCCTTTTCGGAGTGGGCTATCATCAGCAGCGGTGGTTCAGAGAATAATAGAGTGTTTGCTGGGATGGTGCTCGTGGCAATTGCCCCTAGACCTTTATTTTCCAGGGCGGCAATTTTGAAGTATGGGTTCGGTGGTTCTGGAGCGGTGGGTGTTACCGCCATTGGGGGGGGGGGAGGTTATTGTGGCTTTTGGTCGATGGGCAAGTGGAAGATGGGACGATTATTTTCCCTCCCGCTTTTTCATTTTAAGCTTTCCGGGTTTTTGTCGGTTGTAGGGTTCAGGGACGCGTGCCTGTGCCTATTTTTGATACCTAGATGCGGACTAGCGGGCATCTACCCGAAATCATAGATATCACTCGAAATTTTGGTTGAATAGCTCCATTAGCCATCTTTCTGTATGATATGTGAGAAAATAAGAAACACCAAGAATGGCTGTGTGCCTCCGAGTGACCATTATCCTACCGATTCCCCCGCGGAACTTCGCCGGGCAGGAAATTTTTTTTTTAAGGCTCCGTTTGGTAAGCGGGAGGAGTGGCAATTTTCTCACTTTTATGCCACTTTTGCCTCAAATGAAATATTTCAAAACTGAGCCTTTTGGATTATATCATAGCCCAACCCGCACGCCTCTCACCGGATTTTCCTCCTCATTACAATAGCAAGAATGGCAGCTACCATCTGGATATTGATATTCCTCTGTACCCACTGGTTAAAGAGATTTGAGATTTAGCAAATTCCAAGCCTTTAGGAAAAACGTGATTTTTTATATACAAGATAGTTGGGGTGTCCAACAAGGCCTAACAAAAAAAACAAAATCCAATTTTAGTGTCCTTTGGGCTCCACATTCTTGCTAGTCAATGCATATTAGGCTTTTCTCCCGAAGTATTGACTGTTCACCGACTTGACCAAGATATTCGCTACTAGGATCTATTTCCGGGTGATGTTGTTGTACCATTGGTGAGAATAGTAGTTTGTATACTCCAAAAAGGGTAGCAAGCCCAGGCCTCAATGGAAGAAGGGAAGTTATCAAATAATCCAGGGTTGTATGATACTAAAACTTTTTATGAGGTAATGGGTTCCGCTATCAAAGTCCCCCTCTCCGCTGTTCCTGGAGTTTTCAATTTCAGCGGGAATAGATCTCCCGTCGGTATTGCTTTTTCTTAGGAGGTTGTGGAAGTCTGAGTTGCACAGGGCAAGGGTTTGGGAATTCGTTCGCTGCGGGAGAGCGCTGTGGTTGAACTGCGCTAGGCGCTGTAGCTGTGAAGCAACATGTCGTAATCCCTAGCCGAATACCGGGACTCGGGAACATTTTTCGTGCACACAAATTAAGTGGAACCTTCAGTTCACGAGTTCAATCAAATTTCACAATTGTTATTGCCACTCTACTCTGGGCGCCCACTCCCACCCACATTCCACACTCACATGTCACAAATGAAGAGAACGAGACTTATAATAGACCAATATAGCTTTTATCGCTCAATTAGCCATTGGGCCTCCTTTCTACCATTACCCACAAAAGCGGCGGAAGAATAAGCCAGCAACCCGTACTACTACTTCAAACGAATAATATTCAATCCATCAAAAGCGGGCAACATAACTTGCTCCAGCTGCTCATGATCCCTCACAAACTTGTTGAATTTATCAATATTCTTGTGATTCATGGCGCTCCTCGGGCTCAGACCCACCGAATGCGGGTTCTTGTCAGTGTCATCAGCGACGAGCCCCTGCTTGAGTGCGTTATCAGCTACCACGATGCCGCGGGCGGATAGAAGGTTGCGGGAGAGGATAGTTTCGAGCGCGGGGACGTAGCCGTCTTTGTTGGCGTCAAGGAAAATTATGTCGAATTGGTCCACCTGGAGAGATTTCAAGGTCTCGACGCCGTCGCCTTCAAGGAAGGTAACAAGTTTGTTGAGGAACCCGGCTTCGAGAAGAGCGGCTTTGGCAAATTCGGTGTGGGGGCCAGGGATATCACAGCAAACGAGCTTCCATCCATCAGTTTCAATCGCTCGTAAAAGAAATGGGGGAAGGAAGGGGGGGAAGGAAGAATTTACTTTGGCGCCCTCCTGTCCTTTAATAGCTTCTGCCCAGGCCAATGCCGAATACCCAGTAAAAGTCCCAACCTCGAGCACCTTCTTAGCTCCCATCATCTTTGCCAAAAACAACATGAATTGTGCCTTTCCTCACTCCGTATTAGCGTGCTGCCTACTACCCCTAAGGAACGAGCATACCTGAAGAGTGTTAACCATCATTCCGGGATCCATCCCAACTTTATTCGCGAAATCAATGGACTTTGCCCTGTGCTGGTCCACGACGTCTGGCAAGGGCGTGGAATGCGCAATGCTGTACTCGTTCACAGCCTCGGTAACGTGAGCATTCGGATAGAGTTCTGTTGCGGAGTACATTTTTGCTTGGGATCCGGTGGCTTCGGATGGTGTATAGACGTTTGTGTTTTCCTTTGATGAGGTTGGGAGAGTAGAAGGGGGGAGAAGTGAGGGAGGAGTGTTTATAAGGCGCAGGTACCTCGCCGCAGTGGGTTGGCATGTGTAAACATGACTGCTATTGCATAACCCTAAATTTTGTGTCTTGCCTCTAGGTTCTAGGTGGTATGCGATAACGACTATGTTCACAAACGTCGAGCCATCGCGAGTACCATACCTAAAAACCCTCATTACTTTATGCTTTCCTATTCCGAATCTTAGACAGCCCAGGAATGGAAGCATATCATACCACAGAACATTAAGGGAGCCCCCCTCCATCCCCCCACTCCAGCATCAACTCCCCAAAGTCCCACGGTAGCGCACGCTGTCACAAACTTGATTTTTCCACGAAGGGTGCGCACTGCGCTGGTGCCTGACCTACGGACCCCCCCCCCCACACACACCCTGCCACCCCATGAGCCAGAAAAGCAAAAACCCTCGTAACGAATAAGGAAGCCCATTCGAGATCCCCTTCTTTTTTCTTCCTTCTTTCCTTTTGCATCGATCCATCATCAGGGAAGCCTAAGGAAGTCCTTACGAATCCACCCACACACGCGCAGTACCAGCACTCGTGAACAAGATTAGTGTGTCGCAAAGTACCGGTACTTCTAGGGTACGGATGTGGGAATTCGGTATGATTTTATGGGATGCCTTACCGGTATTGGCCGTTCTGAAGTGCAGACGAGGAGTTCTTTTGCCCTTTTTAGATGCAAGTTTACGGATACAGTAAGTTAGTTGTGGCCCGGGATTGGTTTCTCTTATTCTGCCCTATGCCTTGTCGGGAAAGAACATCTAGAACTAGAACCTTTTATAATCTGATTGATACCACACGGCACGGGCCCAAGCACTGGAGGGCCCGCAACGATGTCACTTACAGTATCTGTTGATGTGATACCGGTGTTTGAGATGTTGTCATGCGGCTGAAGTGTCGCCAATGGGGAAACAGGGTAGCTTGCTCACCTACCCCGAAGGCCCCATTGACTACCATAAGCTATCTTTTGTAGGTTGCTAGGCTAAGTTGAACTGGATCCATTGCTTGCCTTGCTAACGGTACTTTTCCCACTGGATCGGTGGGCTTTATTTATCCTATTACTACACGATTGCTAGGACGTTGGAGTTGTCTCTCCGAGAAAGGCCATGTCGTATTTTTCTTTTTTCTCGCCTCAGCTGCCGGTAAAGGCTAAAGGAGAATCTCTTCGCATGTTTTTTCCCCTCAATCCAAAGGAGGAAATTCTGGACGTCCTAGCCTCATTCCCGATTATCCTAGTCCTTTCCGGCGGAATGGATACAGGGATGACGGGTATCTCGCGACTTGACATCCGGTGCGGGTGGGAGGCTGCCGATATCTTATCGTTATTACCGTACCGTCACAGCGTAGATATCGATAAGAAAAGCTTGAGTTAATTTGTCTGCCGCCGTGGAACCTATTATAACTTGCCATCATTCAACAGAAACCAAAGACCGTCTTAAGTTATGGCACCGCAATTCCCCCTTTCCAGAATTCATGCGGAGGTACAGCTCTTAAGTTTTGTATATTCCACAGGAGGTAAGAGCAGCAACTCGGTCTTGTGAAACCTACAAAACTTAGGTGCTGTACCTCCGTAAAAGCACAGCTAGTTAGTGTAACGTACAGCCCCAGGGGAAAAGTTATAACGAATAAAACGGATTAATCACACCCTTATCCCTGGCCTCTAAAACTTGTGCTGGCCCAAGGTACGAGATAAGGGTATGCATCCGCCCAATGAGCGAACCCAAAATCCAGCCTTTTCATCCGGCCATCCTTGATATTAGCAATATATTCTCCCTGTTCCCCGCGGCTCATGACGGCCCGAACCCTCTTCCGTCACACATTCCGGCGGGCGCAGTAGTACCTGACTAGTACGGAGGGGGCGGCGTTAAAGCAGCGGATTCAGAGGAGCCCCCCGCTGCCATTCCGCTCGAGCCCCCGTGCTCGGTCAGGAACGGCCATTTTGCATAGCGGGAAGAGGGATACACGGAGAAGCCTGTCGCGGCCTCAATGAATATTAGTACCGGCGATGTTCCCTGTTCGGGCGGACGTGCCGTGTGGTAACTCTACCGGCAGTTCTTGCAATGTCGGAGTTTCAGGGGTTCCTGCGGTTGGGGTATTGGTGAGGCGATGGCCCGCAGGCCACGGTTTATCATGGACCCAACAAAGTACCGGTAACGAGAACGGCATAGCGGAAGAGTACGATAGCAATCACGCCAAGAGCGTTTATTTGATCTACGGGCCGACGGCTGCTAGTAGTGCTACTAGCACTGCTAGCCAAAGGGGAATCCAAACGTTGCTTGTGGAAGAGACGAGACTGCGCTCGTTTATACGCTCACCCACGTGGGGGATTATTGGGAGCTGGATGGAAGTACGGCATTTAAGTAGCAATTCCACTCCTGAAGTAGATAAGAATGGAAGAACGGACGAAACGGGGAAACACCACCACCACCACCACGGTAGAGAGGAATTAATCAAGAACAGTCAAGAGGCTCGAACGAAATGCGGAGGATCTACGGAGGTACAGCGCCTAAGTTTTGTATGTTTCACAAGCGAGGTTTGCTGTCCTTACCCCCCGTGTAACATACAAAACTTAGGAGCTGTACCTCCGTAAGGTCTTCGGAGCATGAGGGCGATATATGCCGCGGGCGGTTCCGGTGGCATGTATACCGCCAATCCGAGTTGGAGACGAGGGAATGGAAGATTAGAAACGTGTTCGACAACGCCGGTGAGGGAAGAACTGGAGGGTTGTTTCCAAATATAGAGGATATAAGTCGTAGTCCTTCAACGACTTCAGCAGCCTCATTGGGCCAATTACTTGATGGTTATGCACATCCCTATCAGAACGTTCGGTGATCTCAGCCTTTACCATCCCAGAGGTTAGCCCTCAGTTATCCAACATACCTTTCGAGAGATCCCCTCTCGGCAATCTGTTCGCAAGGATGCATTCTTCAAGCTCATTGCATCAGCCGCCTTTCCTCCTGTCCAACTAGCAGTCTACCACACCAGGTCAATACCTAGACACCTAAAAAATGACGAAGACTAATACAAGGAGGCGTTAACAGCCAACTCGCGATTCTGATAACCCCGACGATGATCCCATCGATCAGGGGCGGCTATGCCAAGGAGAACCCCGCAGACGTAGCATGCGCCTTCACCCGCGACGACTACTTAGGAGCCACTATGACTAACTAAGCGAGAGCGGTGGATAGGATCTATCTTCTTTTTTTTGCTTAAATAGGGCACAGTATCCCGCAGCGTCGCAAGATTCTCGAGTCGCGAGAGTGTCGACGTTGCTTACCCTCCTGGCGGCACTTTTCCCACCCCGGAGGCTTCACTGGAGATTTCATTAATCCTATCATTAGTCCTAAGCTTCGCCATATTTGGCGACACCCATGTTTCTTTTGCTCCTTGCGCTAAGGCCACAATTTCTATTTCAGGGTAAGTCTTGTTCCAAATTCAAGCGGACTCCCATATTTCTTGCAACTATCCCTGTTTTTAAGCAGACGCTCTCGTGACTCGAGAATCTCACGACGCTGTTGGATTCCGCATTAGGCTGCCTACCTACTTAGGATCAAGCTTCTCACTCACTGCCCCGAAATGCTAGTGATGGTAGGGACACCTCGAGGAGAAGGAGAAAGGAAACCTTTGCTTAAGCCACTCGGAAATTCCGCAGAAATAGAGGAATTGAGAAATACCCATCACAAAGGGCGGGGTATGACATGTCAAGTGCAATGTCCCCCGGAAAAGTGAAAATGCGATATTGCGATACACGATGAAGACCGACCGTTTGCCCGCAGAGTCAAGGCTATTCGTACTCATTCCAAGACATCCCGGGAATATTATCCTTGTTATGCGCTAAGAAAAACCCAACCTAACTTACTAAAGAGCATCACCGTATCAACACCAACGGCCCGGTTGATATTCTTGTTCAAGTCGAGAGTGCAGAACACGACCTAAGTTATCGCACACCTCATCAACACCCACTCCCTCCTAGAAACCGGCGAAACTCTCACAAATCCACAACGCAATCCTCTAGTAAATCTACCTCCAAGCCTCCCTAGGTGTCAGATGACCACCGCCGCAAACATCGAGACGTGTCATATCATACCATGCCTCCCCCAACAAGCTCAGATCCAAAAGTACTTGTGGGACGGATAGTCTTGGCTGCGTTAATGCTCGATTATCGCGGGCTGCGAGAAATTTCTGGCTTTTCTTCTTTTATACGGTACTTGTACAGAGGCTGGCGACAAAAGTGGTGAGCAGAATGGCATGTAACAGCCCAAACCATGTGACTTCACGCTTTTCATTCAACACATTCTGGGAACGTGAAGAAAAGGTTCAAAAATTGATCTTCTAGTCTAAAATTCTTTCAAATACCCCCCCAAGAAATTACAGATTATTAAAGAACCACCGGACACTTTGGCATGGAATATTGTAAAGTTGAAGTTGAAAACAGCGCCAAGCCTTGCTATTTCCTATACAAAATAGTCAGAAATTGCGCCAAGACCAAAGTACCAACTATAGCCCTCTTGACAATTCCTTAACCAATCTGGGTACAGAGTTCTAAAGGGTTGGAAAGTAAGATCTGGGGAATTGTTGCATAAATAGGTGAAGATTGAGCCCAAGTTGCTTCACTAAATTAGTGGCTATAAGGTTGTGAATATGGGTACCCTGGGTAGAAAATCCTTATCATACACAGCTCATCATTCCTGCCTGCAGCCTCGTACAGTACTGTACCGAGACAAAAAGATTCGCCCAGCACAGGGCTCCACACCAAATTCAAGGAAAAATGGACATTTTCAAAGACAATTCCCAATGCTGCTTATACAAAAACACTTCAAATCTTCCCATAAGCTAGGGAATGACTATTTATTCAAACTTCCACAAGTAGAAGTGTAAGGAATCATGCTGTCTTCATTGTTCACGATTTCACCAACAAGTGTGAAAGTGACCTAAAATTTTGTATCGGCCTTCATACAAAAAAGTGCATGGCAACTAATGCCAGCTACTTAAGTGACCCTCTCTCCATCACTTTGTAATATTTAAGGATTCTGTAATATTCTTCATGTTATGTACTGGTTTGCTAATAATGCATGGACAAATTTTCGCAGCTCTCATAGACATTGCGCAATGAGAGAGGGTGGTAAAGATCGGCACTTTCTGTGTAAAAAGGGCATTGGGCGAACCTTTTTGGCCTGGTATAAGACTTTAGTATATGATCGCTCACGTGGATTAACCAGTGGCCCCTGATAGTGGGGTGTGTGTTTAGACGCACCGCAGCACCTTAAAATCTCGTATCGGCAACCCATCGACATATTATCAGGGGCAATTTCGGCACCGGCCCGCGCACGATAGGTTTACGGTAATTTAACGGGCACCTACAACTGCTGATACCGGTCCCGGTTAGTGAGATCCGAGACACTCACCACACACCCAGGCTTCATAGCCACCCATGTCTTCGGAATTGAATTAGTAAATTAAATTCTACAAAATGTGTTAAATGTGTGACATGTAAGGTATTTTGATAACTGGTATAGATACCCATAATGCTACACGTTTTTTGCTATGATACCGGTAACTGTTTTGAACCTCCGTGATGTACTTCTATACTAGCTTTCCCGAGAAGACACTTGAGCTCTCTAGTATCCACCGGCCATGATTCCCTTCAGTTAAGATACAGGCTCTACCTGGCAGATATTTTGCCACCCAGTTTTGCAAAGAATAATTCTGGATAATTCGTATGGGCTTTGCTTGTACCTGACCAATGCTTATGCACAATATAAATTTCCATCACTATTCAAGACCAAAATCATGAGGGGTAAAGAAAGCATGACTGATCTGTATTAGCGCCTTTGCTCCCAACAGGCGCCCCAGTCCGTTTGGACTAGGCGAATTGCACGGAATATCATAATAGATTTGCTTTTCAGTACCATACCCGCACTCAATATGCGATACGGGCAATCCATACCTATCTTCCTATGAGGGTTTTCTTTGTTCTAAGCAAGATCGTTCCTTCAGTCACAAAAACTGCAAAATCAAAACTAATCCATACCCGGTATCACCATGGAGCTCGCTCATCTTACTCCCGAGAAAACTCAAGTAATAATTAGCAATAGGCCATGCTATAAGAGGGGGTATACAACGTCAATTGCCAAAGCAGACAGTGGTTTTTCGTGTTTTTTCCGGAGTGCTTATCATGTCACACCTACTTTTTTCCTTGCCCCATGCCCCATTTACTAGTCTGAGACGGGGAGAGTTGTCACAGTAGCATCCAGGTCCCCGGAGGTTATTCCGAAAATATAGAATGTCTCGAGAGTTTGCTACCGTAAGAACTCGAATGATTGGTATCGCGCTAGAATGTTGGAGCTGCCTTTACAGGTATAGTAACACACTTTTGGGGGGGGCTGAGGGGGTCAGTCTTCGCAGTGTTCCCCACCCTCTATCCAAGAGAGGGAGTTCTTATGGTAGAGTATTTCCTCCGGGGCTTTCCAGAAGCCTTTTTCTCCTTGCTGTAAACTTTCAAGAGATCTCCACTTTTTTTTATTTTATTCCCCATCCCGGAGATATATTCGAGGTGTTTAACCTAGCGCATGAATACGATATTCAGACCTTTGCATTAGCCCATCTTACAATCATTAATTCTCACTCGGATGTGTCTTGCAGATTCCTTATCTGGAGCTACCGGCGCCGGATGAAAGAAGGAAGAGAAAAACCATGCGGGGAAATCCAAGACATCATATCATGGGATCACAGAGGGAATATAGGCAGAATGATCGATCACGTGAGCCGGTTTTGAGAAAAATACTGTGTCCTCTAGCCTGCTGAAAACCTGAAATAGAAATAAGCCGCCTAAGGTTGGTATTGTGGGGGGCTAGAAAGCGAACGGCAATTCTTGATTCAGACATTGTTTAGCAACAGCACGGTCGTAATATTATTATACAGAAATACACATGTAGCGGTAGTCCACAATGAATGCATTCCAGCAATGCTACTATACAGTTAGACACAATGGCGTGCGGCGGAAAAGCCCTGATTATAAAACACGCGGCTGAAGCCTAAAGCCGAGTAATCTCGATCCCATTCCCCAACGGAGCTATTTAGGCAGCCCCCTGGACGACACGGCAGTAGAAATTTCGAGAAATAGAAGCAGTGCAGGCAGGCAGGATCTGGGCCTGGGGTATCCGCTGGGTTTAAGTCTACTCGTGTGCCATACATTTATTTATTCTCCCTTCGTTTCTCCTTTTTCCCCCGGTATGGCTGCTCGGCCGGATGTGCTGGGAGAGGGCGGTCAGTGATTTTGTTGAGTTTCCCGCTTGAGAATTCGCCGAGGTTTGATATACTAGATTTTCTTAGGGGGTCCTCCTAGGGGCTTTTTTAGTATTAATATTATCATATTATATAGAAAATCACATGGGGGGCCTAACTGATAAGGAAATATCTACCATATGCTAGTTGGTGAGACAACCGCCCCTGGCCCGAAAGTTGATACACTAATGTGACATTGCGGGAACGATGTAGGGGTTATTCCGACACCGGTATCCTACTATCCAATCCATTCCTCTATTTATTAGGAAGGGGGTACTTTTGACCCGGTCCGCCGTGGTGGAGACTCCTGCTCCCATGCCAAGTGATATACTGAAACATATGGGACCAAATGTTTTGACTCACGGTAGGAATAGACAAACTTTCGTCTACACAATCAATTACTTTCCGGACCCTTGCTCGTATTTGCGTAATGGTTGCCAGACCAGCCCTGGGAGTAACTAGTGCCCTATTTCCGGCGATAAGCCGGCTAAGATTTAAATTCAGCCCATCAGACGCAAAGCCTAGACATTCTCGGAGGGTGCAGTTTGCTCCCACAAGAAATCGCCCCTGCCATCATCCAGGCCATTCCTATTGATATGTATGGGGTGGATTGCTCCAGCGGTGTAGACTGCCTGGCCGGGAGTTTCCGCGGTTGGTTGTTTGCATGGCGTATCAAGAGGAGGCGCGTGGTGGGATCTGTCTGTTAAACAGGAACTAGCTACAACAGCGGGCATGCGATGAAGTATATGATCACAGGGAAGACAAACAACAGTGACATAACTTCTGCGGCAGGATATTCCTAAGGTCTTAGGAGCGATAAACAACCCCAATAAACAGCGCAGGGTTGTATCCCAATTAATCACACTCAAAGTCCGAGCCATTTCCGCATCCCCCCACTAGGCTGTGTGTATTAGCCTCTGATCGTCCTTCCTGCACTAGGGAAGGCGTGTCTGTCCTATGCTCGGCCGAGCCCCCTTGGTGGCGGCTTGAAACCGGTCTTTATCCCCTCTATCTGAATGACTTGGACATCTGTATACTCCCAACAAATGTTGAATAGGAAGCTGTCTCTACGTTTCCTGGCATGGTTGATTCAGAGGGAGGAAGCCCAACTTGACATGACTCAATCGAAGACTCGTACACCGCACTTCGGCTGTCCAAAAAATATCTCGAATACAGCGACACCAGCGTCTTAGAATCTATGTTAAAGTCCGAGTGCCAGTTCCCTATGGAGCCCCCGCAAGACAAATAAATCAACCGTATCCACTACCTGTGTAGTGTAGGGCATGGACTACTAGTAGGGTGGTTTGGTGAGGCGGGTTGACTATTTGGGACCCAGTAAAAACCATGTCACAAGGTGGCTTGGCGTGAAGGCTTTTCATATAAAAGGCTTTCTTGATGAAGCCTAGTTTGGACCAGCTCAACCACACTCCTTCAGTATTGGTTTAGATCATGTCAACATATATCTAAATTGGATTAAGCTTTACCCCCTTTTGTTCTTCTCTTGTCTGCTACACTACATCTCATCAGGTACATTGCTCTCTGGCATTGTGACAGGGGCTGCATAAAATAGGAATATAACCCAATATGGAAGGGCATATGTACCCAATACAAGACTTAGCCTCAAATAGAGAGTCTGATCTTAAGACAAACAGTGAAAACAAACAGAGGTCTACAGTACTAGTACCATGAAGCCTAATATAAATCTTTACTACTAGTATATCAACTGATATGCTTAGATAGGAAAAACCACTTCTGCAAGGGTGAGAGAAACTGCCACCCTGATAACTCAAAAAACTTGCAAAGACAAAAAAGACAGTATATTTGATTTCTCTTTCTCTTCTTCTCCTGTTCATTAATCTATTCACAAGCAAAATATTCACACCAAAGGCTAGCTCATATCACCTACCATCTACATATAGGAATTTGTCTTTGATTCTCACAATGTTTATTTAAAACACATATATCTGAGAGTCATGTGAGAACTTGCTCTAGTATGCTAAAATATCAGACAATTATAAGTACAAATATTGGAGTTAGGTAAGAATGCCATATGTTGATCTCTTCCTCATAAAGCAGCTTTTGATCATGTTTATACTCACAAGTAATACCAAATATGCTCACCCCTTCTTACCAACAATATAATTATCCATGAATCCTGTTTTTGTCATAACAAATTTCATATTGACTATCAGGAAACTCAACTTGGCAGAAAATATCATCGTAAGAGAGAATAAAACCATCCTCCAAACTATCAACTAAACAGATCATGATGGAGAAATTTACCCAGTGAACTTTAAAGTAAGGCAAGCCATTCCTGCCCTCCTATTGATAATACTAAAGGATTTTTTAAACTGGGGCTTGAAAAGATATATGACAAAATGATATATAGGGCAAAATAAAACAAATAAAAGGCGCTAAGGAATCACACCTAATATCATAAGATCGTACACAGAAGCAGAGTAAAAACTCTTCACTTTACAACAACCACTTCTCACTCAACGACACCTATCCACTATCTCAACCAACTAGGGCAAAGACAGAAGTATATATCATCACAAACCCCTCCTATTTTCACAGATATTATTGAAGATCTAGGTTTTGTATATAGAGGGTTGTCGACTTGGAGTTTGTACTAGGGTAAGCGGACTGGTTACCTAATTTGTGTATACGTATATGTGTAGTGACTGTCAACCTGAGACAGTATAAGGAGAGAATTCTCTCAGTTAGAGTTGCTCCTTACGCAATGTCTTCTGTACTTACCTACATATTCAACTGCACCTTAGTGCGCCTTCTGCTTCCCTGATTGGAGTCTATATTTCCTATTCTACTATCTTTGTGAGCCCTGTGGAACTCACCTCAATCTCTCTCTATTTCCTCCGGCCTCGACCCGTGAGACCTATCCTCATCAGAAAGTACTTTCAGACAGTTTGCTCCTTGTCATATCTTCCCCTGTTTTTCCCAAAAACTCATGCTAACAAAATAGAAACAATGATGACTATCTCTCTGGGTGTCCTCTGGGTGTAAAACTCTTTTACTACCTTTCCACCTGCATTCCGATCACTGCATTCCTACATAGGAAATACTTTCCACAAACACGCCCAGAAGCCATATCTCATATGCCTGACCCCACATTACAGCAACAGGCACTTTCCCAAATGCTAGCTAAAGAACGAAGGAGATACCGGGAATGTCTGGCGAGCAGCATTTCCAACCAGATTTATAGTCTTGCACTAACAGTTCACTAGTAGTCAGAAGAAACCACACATTGTAGGCTAACTTGATATACTACAAACTCTATCAAAAAAGAAGAAGGAATGCATGTCGGTGGTAAGAACAGAGAAGGGAGCAGCTGGTGAAACAATCTCAAGCAGTTAATACGTAGTATTCATGCACTCCGTCCAAGCCAGGTGATAGACCACTAGAGGGGAGCAGCTTTCACTCTTGGAGTAGTATCCAGTTATTCCTCATATTATTACAATATCTTATATATATCCAGTAAGAGTCCAGGTTGTATTGAAATCATACTTACCTATAACTAGTAACTTGAGGTATCATTTAATATAGCATACTATTAGGCATATCTGGTACCAAATACTAGTATATCTTATAAAAAAATGGACAGATTTCAACATGAGTGACTACCTCTTGTTTACTAGATATCTAAATGTGGTTGAAATCTGACCAGAGATTCTAGCTTAGAGAGAAAGAAGTTTTCAGACCTAAGTTATTTCCAGAGCTTTAGCACCAAATAATCCAAGTCAATTTACCCTAATAACTGAATTTAACCATATATACCAAAATCCTGAGCTTATAACTATACTACAAGATGGAAAGCTCTCTTTAACCAAAGCTTGGGTAATAGTTTCACCAGGAACTTGAATGGCCTCCTCTGAAATTATCAATCTTAATGATCAGCCTTTTGGCTGCATTTTCCAACCACAATTACTCATATTCAAGTTTGCAGGCAATAGGCACTCACAAAATCCCTGATCTCAATAATCAACTTGAATCTTTTGATTGTATTTCCTGACCACTGTTGGACTCATGTTGATATCAAGAATTAGTTTTTAATAGTGTCAGATATAATTTGTATACTCTTATACCTGGTCAGGCAGTTCTGAATGAAGCTCAAACTTGGCTACCATCTAGCATACCCAGGCTGCTGACTTTCTAACTGAGTCTTCAAGTTCTCAAATCCAGGTAGGCAATTTGAATCCAAGGATATTAAAGTATGCCTTTGTTCTACCCAATATTACAGGCGGAATGGACAAATCAAGATTAGTGGTAGGGCACTAGAAACAGACCTAGCTGTTGAGCTAGCATGTACTCTGTACCTGGAACTGGAGGCTTTTCTTTAGTCATAGAATACTGAAAAGGACTCTCCTATTGCCAATAGAATTGCTACCATCCTGGCAACTGGGATACTGGGCCATATTATAGAAATAATTGCCAAGAGTTCCATAAAATATGGGGAAGATATGGGAGAGTGCTGTCGGATCCAGCGCCCCTCATATGAGTAAAGGGAAAAAGCACACAATCAGTCTCAAGTAGATGGAGTTTGGATAGATTCAGTAACCAATAGGCAAATTGATGGTTGATTAGGGCCTCTCTGATACAGAATTTATATTATTGGACTGCAGTCTTTTTCCTTGATTTCTTTTACTTGCTTCCTTTTGTTGCCAGGATCCTTGTTCTTTGTAGACTCTTCACTTCAAATGCTGCATTACTTGGTTTTTTTCACCTGCCGTTGTACAGTATGTTGAAATACACTCCCTCATCACTCGAATCTATCAAACAGTGGAACAAAGGTCACGGGATCGCACTAGGGTTTAAAACTATCTCTCGACATATGCTGGTTGGAATTTTAGGCTTCTCAACACTACTATTCTAAACATTCCCTATAGTAAAAAAAAATACAACCACATGTCTTACAAGAACCAGAAAAGGATACTATACGCTCAGCACGGTATGATCTTTCCTCAAACTATCCACACTATATGAATTCCAAGGGCTCGGCTTGGACATCTCGCAGTAGCCTAGAAAGAGAGTAAGGGAAAATATGCGCAGT
>Ga0307510_10004854_pt1 | contig 15899 bp, 7 predicted proteins | sample 12_EM_MG_FD_207224 | JGI IMG/M metagenome (GOLD analysis project Ga0307510, IMG submission 207224) | Populus trichocarpa ectomycorrhiza microbial communities from riparian zone in the Pacific Northwest, United States - 12_EM | ecosystem: Host-associated > Plants > Roots > Unclassified | place...
AATGTAGTAAAATTACTAATTATTCCAACATATTCAATTACTTATTCTAAGGTAAATTCAATATTAACAATTACAATTCAACAAATTATTCAATAATTATACCAATACAACAATAAAATATATTCAATAAATTCAAAAAAAAAACTATAGACTTTAGGAATGAAACATGCTTACCTTAATAATGTGTTGATTTCAAGACTTTATCTACATTATAAAAATACACCAAAACAAAAAACATAAAAAAAATAAAAATAGCTAAAACAAAAAAAACCCTTAAAGTAAAATGAAATAGAGGAAACACATACCTTTTAATCTGATGAAGATTCACAAGAACACTTGCTAGAGATTGTAGGTGAAAGCCTTGAAGAAATGAGAGGAAAAAAATCAAAATTGAAGGTGAAGAACGGAAGAGATGAAAAAATGAACTGAAGGGGCGGTCTGTAGAATTTATAGGGCAGTTTTACCGCGGATTCACTGATGGATATAAAAAAATATTATTTTAATTTATTCTGTCGGTGACGTGTCGAAATTCCATCGGTAATTTTTGAATTTCGCACCAACATTTTTAATTACCCTCCATATTTTTCACTATCCGTCGGTAATTCCGTCGGCAACCTCACGCGGTCAGAGATGCATTTAGTGCACCGCCCCTTGGAATTTGCACAGTTCGTCGGTGATTTTTTCGGTAATATTACCCGTCAACAACTTACCGACGGAGTTTATTCCGTCGGTACCGTCGTCGGTGATTGTGGCATTTCAAGTAATTATTTTTGAACTCTCTGTGAAATGCCGACAGACTATTATCCGTCGTAGTGGCGTCGGTAATTGTGGCATTTTCAAGTAATTATTTTTGAACTCTCTGTGAAATGCCGACGGACTATTATCCGTCGGTATTGGCGTCGGTAATTGTGGCATTTTCAAGTAATTATTTTTGAACTTTATGTGAAATGCCAACAGACTATTATCCATCGATAGTGGCATCGATAATTGTGGCATTTTCATGTAATTATTTTCGAACTCTCTGTGAAATGCCGACGGATTTTTATCCGTCGGTATGGATGTTGGTAATTGTGGCATTTCAAGTAATTATTTTTCTATTTACCTTCTTGCAAACACTTAAATGATAAACTGTCCATCGCACAAAACAATAACAACAATGCTTAAACAATACATATTTCATGTTACAAAATATATCATCCATAATCTATATTACATTAAAAAAGGGTTATACATAGGGCTTCATTCTGATAGTTAGTCAGAATTTTCTTCTTCTTCATCATCAATTGAATAGTCATCACCTTCATTGCAATCTCAATATGGTCATCATCTTCATCGACATTTGCTTGTTCGGTAGAGCTCAAAACAACATTCAACTCCTCTGCGTCAACATTATCAAGACTATCATCGAAAACATGAAAATTTGAATTTTCTTCCAAGTCAATCGAATGAGCAACTCAATATGGTTCAACCAACTCACTAACTTGAAAGACTTCATCTCACACACTTGTGTCTTCGTTCTCATCCTGAACAAGCTCGACACGACCCCTAGGTTTCGTTTTTAAAATGGACAACTAATCCACTCTTGATCGATCCTTTCTAAAAGAAGGGGTGTATGTGTAATAAACTTGTTGACATTGCATTGCGAAAACAAAGACATCATTTGCGTTGCAGAGTATAGCTTTTGAGTTGATTTCGACCAGACCGAAGTGCGGATCAACTCTGATTCCTCTGTCAGTCGTGTCATACCAACAACATTTGAATAAAAGCACTATATTCTGCTCGCTATGATATTGCAGTTCGACGACCTCTACTAATCTACCATAGTAGTCAACTTCTAACTCACTACTAGTCGATCCCTTAACACAAACACCGCTGTTGTATATCTTTCTACCATGCTTCGGAGGACCACAACTACGCCAACTCATCAATTAACGGTTGAAGACAAACATCTATATTCCGGCCCGGGCTGCTCGGACCTGGTATGACCATAGATAAAAACATGAACTCCAACCTCATACACATCCCTAGTGGCAAGTTATAAACCGTCAGTATGACCGGCCAACAAGAATAAGGAGCAGCAAATGACCCGAATGGATTGAATCCGTCTGTACACAACCCAAGACGCACGTTCCTTGATTCATCTGAAAAGTGAGGATACACACTGTTAAAGTGTTTCTACGCTTCGCCGTTAAAAGGATGCACCATCACTCTATCAACCGCATCATGTGATTGGTGCCATGTCATGTGCTCAGCAATCCTTGGTGACATGAATAACCTCTGCAGTCTAGATGTGATTGGGAAGTATCGAAGTTTTTTATATGCCACTAGAGTCTTTCCCCTACCAGTTCTAGGTTTGTAACGAGAATGCCCGCCGCATATCATGCACTCGATCATCTCAGCATTTTCAAGGTAGTATAACATGTAGAAGTTAGGGCACATGTCAATTTTCTGGTATCCTAAACCGAGGGGTTTCGTCACGGACTTCGCAGCATAGAAGTTCTCTTTTAGCCTGTTCCCTTCAGGTAAAATGCTTATTGCCTATTCAATAATCTTGTCATACCCGGCCTCACTCAACCCTTAATCTGACTTGATGGTGAACACTGTGCTACGCCCGATAATTTATTGTGGTTCGTGCAGCCATCCCATAATGGTTCGTCAGAATCTTTCAACAAATCAAAAAACCTAGCTGCATCTGCATTAGGTTCTTTTTTTTATAATTGGACATTGACTAACATTACCTTGATTCATTCTTATTATATCCATAACCATATTCCTGTAAGGATTAGTGTTGTCATTTGCCGCTTCATGCACTTTGCTAGCACTAGAAGTTGACCCAACCACCATTTCTCCCATTCTCCTTTTACTAACAAATATTTCTTCATGTGCGTACCAACACTGGTAATTCTTTATAAACCCTTTGTGTAAAAGACACATCGTTACAACATCTGGATGCAGATACTTTTTATTTTGACACTTCCTACATGGACACCTAATACCACCTCCAGTAAAATTTCTGGGAATAGATGTTGTGAAATTAATAAAACCCTGAACCCCTTTACAATCATCCATCCTCCGCAATCCTTGGGGTGAATCTCGATACATCCATGAACGATCATTTATGACTTCTATCGAACCTCTATAAAATTATGATAACAACATGTATTAATTAACTATGTTAGGTAAATAAATTTGCAAAAATATTGGTTTACCTCAAGATTATCCAATAAACTAATTACAACTTCTCATAAATATTAAATATTCATTATCAATTATCAACGTCCATACAAATTAATAAATATATATAAATTTACAGAAATTACGACTCCGCAATACCATTGATAAAAATTAAAACGGACCCATTAAACAAGCTATTAATTATTTCAAAACAACATATGTAATTCGATAATTCAAAAAAGTTTCAACAATTTACAAACAAATACAATCTTACAAAATCTAAAACAAACCACAACTAGTATAAAATTATACATTCATATACTACAAGTTTGTTTGAGAAATAACAATAAAACATGTACATCTACTAAAAAAATAATAAAATTGACATTTAAATGTTAAAATTTAAAAAGATATAATTACATACAAAAACTGATAAAAATCCGTCGGTAAATTAGAACACGGATGTTGTGACGAGAAGACTTCAAGAAATATGACTTGTTGTGCTGAGAAAAGGGAGATTTTTTTTTGGGGGGGCTGGTTGTTTGCAGTTGGGGAGAGTTGGGATGGGAAAGAAGAAGGAGAAATAGGGGAGGAGAGGGTCGGTAGAGTGGGGATAAATTAACTTTTGCCAACGGATTCACCGACGGAAGTATTCCATCTGTGATTTCGTCGTCTGGTCTGACGGTAAACAGGGCAAGTCACCGTACGGAGCTACGTTTTGAATCCCTCGATGATTCCGTCGGCATTTTCATCGATGAATCGGTCATGTCGCTGTATGGAGCTGACGTTTTGAATCCCTCGGTGATTTCATCGGTAAAAAATACCTGCAATAACCTCCACGTCAGCGAACCGCCGTTTTTTTTATTCTCAACATTTTGTCTGTAATCCCGTTGGTATATACCGATGGAATTTGGTCGTCGGTATATACCGACGAGAGTACCGATGGATTAAATTCGGTTGGTAATGGCGACCTCAAATTACCGACAGAATTATTCTGTTGGTATTAAGCGAATTTCTGGTAGTGTATAAATGACAAAATATTAATTTACTCCCTAAATAATATCACATATATTACTTCAGGATAATTTTAGAAATTTATTCAATCAAGACCATACTTGATTTTTTTCTAGGTCCATAATTATGATTCTATATATAAATTACATTCTAGTCCTTCATTTCTAAAACTTGTTTACAATCAAGTTACACTTGATTAATCATCACAGTTTAATTTCTAACCAATGATTTTTATGTGTGTGACCCATTAGGTTCTTTAATAAGTTGACAAAAAAAAATCACATTTCTAAATAAAATAAGATTAAATTAATTAATTTATTATCAATTCAATAATTAATTGATTTATATTTGAAGATCAAGTATAAAATAATAACAATGTTTCATGACCCCCCAAATATTAGAAAAGTCAAAAGTGGTTTGACTTAACTTTCCATAGTTATTTTCTTAGTATAATTATTATTCTTTCATCAACAATATTTCAATTTAGACATTATAATATGAAGTGTGTTTACTCTGTCAAATTATATTTATTCTCAACATCATAGTTATTGATTCTTTGAATAAGATTTGAAACTCTTTACAAGTCTTATTTCACATTGCGAAAGGATTTACAATCAATACTATTTAAAAATAAATGAAATATTTTTTTTCCACATAGGGTGATGAATTTTTTTTGATTACTCAAATGCCTTCATATAGTTCATGTTATATCCAATATATGCTCGTTTGTTACCTTTTATTATGACAACATGTAACACGATCGAAACATAACATTTTCTATATAAGATAACTTAGTGATCTCTAGTCTAATAATAACTTAAAGAACCATCATATAAGACTTTCTATAGACAAATGTAATCTTTCTATATAAATTTTTTATGTGGGCCAGTTCAATGTATATGTCATTTGACAAGTACCTATATATTAGTTCTAGATATCTCTTATAACTCAGCTTATGAGAACGATTGTTTCATTTTATAAAAAATAATATGTATCAGTCTCAGCAACTTTAATTAATATTCAATCTTAATAAAACATTAACTATAAATATTTAAAAATAATATTTTAATACAATAAAAATTATCTAATTATAAGAGTTTTATAATTTTTATTACAAAATTTTTGTTACTAGCATTTTCTTGTTATTTTAAATTAATTAAATATTATAAATAAATAAACTTTTATTAATAATTAAATATATTTACATGTAAAATTCTTCTCCCATCTCTAACGGATATCCAGTAGAAGGTTAGGACAGCGCTTTTCCGGGCAAGTACATAAGCTCCGGACAATCAATTCGCGAAGAGAGGGGGGGTGCAGAAGCCCCGTTAGAGATTTCAGATTTATCCGAGCTGATATTTTAAAAGATACAAGGGAGAAGGGCAGCCCCTCTCCTGGCACGGACTCAAGCTTAGGAGAACTATATTCCATATCTTCCAAAACCCAGATTTCAAGGTCTACAAGGGAGCAGGGAAATGTGCCTTCTTGAAAGGACTCAAGCTTGAGGCTCCTTCTTATCTTCATCTTGCCATGAGAGGTGAAGCACCAACGCTTCTTGCAGTCCCGTTCTTGCTGATCCAATAACTGAAGGAATTCAAGGGAGGAAGGCAGCCCTAGCAACGATTCAAGTTTAGGACAACTCTCAATCTTCAATCTGTGAAGAGAGGTGAGGTGCTGAAGCCCAATGTAGTCCAGAGATTCCAGTTTACAGAGATGAAGGTATTCAAGGGAGGAGGGCAGCGCCAGTTCTGATATGGACTCAAGTTTAGGGAAACTCTCGATCCTCAAATTTCTAAGAGAGATGAGGTGATGAAGCCCCTGGTATTCATGGGAGGAGCGCAGCATCTGTTCTGATATGAACTTAAGTTTAGGGCAACTCTTGATCTTCAATGTGTAAAGAGAGGTGAGGTGATGAAGCCCCATGTAGTCCAGAGATTCCAGATTTCTGAGATAAAGGAATTCAAGGGAGGAGGGAAGCGCTTGCTCTGATATGGACTCAAGCTTAGGGCATCCCTCGATACTCAATCTCTGAAGAGATGTGAGGTGATGAAGCTCCTTATAGTCTAGAGATTTTAGGTTTTCCAGACGATTGATTTCAAGGGTTGTAAGAGTAGAGGGCAACGTCTCCTCGTCAAAAGACTCCACCTCGTTCCCAGTAAATCTGAAGTATGAAAGAGAAGGGAGTGCTTGCAAACCACAAACCTTGAGTTTGATACAATCCACAATCCAAAGTGTGTTTAAATTGGAGGGTAAACCTCCTTCAGGAAACGAATCAACTTCTGGAAGTGAGATCAATTGCAAATTCTGTAGGGAAGGGAGGAGGGAATGCATGTTTTCCGGCAACGACTTCAAAGATGAGCAACCCTCTAACACAAGGCTTGTCAAATCTGGGGCAGCTAGTCCTCCTTTGGGGAAAGACACCAAATTACGACAGTGACTGATTGTCAGATGACAGAGAGCAGCGAGAGGTCTCTCGCCTATACAAAGGGAATCGAGATTGAGACAATGTTCAATGGTAAGTGTGGATACCTGGGGTAAAAGGTCTAGCTGGCAGCACTTAAATGAACTACATCCCTCGATTTTGATATCAGTGAAACAAGAAGAGGGACCCAAATGACTCATTTGCTCCATTCCCTTTAGCTGGGGATCTCGTCTAAAATGAAGGCACCGCCTGTGACTGGATGTTTCTGATATCCCAATTATACGACTTTCATCGCCCTCAGATACAGGCTGCGGACATTCTCGAATAAAAAGTTTCAATAAACAACGAAGGTGACTAGGCAAGGCATTTGTTAACTTGGGGCAATGTCTTATGCAGAGCTCTGCAAGATGAGGGAAAGCACCATCTACATCTGTATTCCATTTCTGCCAATTTTTCATCCCCTCAAACTTTAATTTTTTGAGGGATTTAAATGGCTTCTCCATCGAAGAGTCACTTCCATAGAACTCAGAGCTGACTTCCACGACTCCATCAAATCCTTCAATTTGGAGCTCTTCTAAAGATGGCAGCTGCCCCAATGATGGTAAGCGGATGCAGTTCTTACATCCAGAAAGTGTCAACGCTACCATATTTGAGAAGGAAGACTTTCCAAGCCAGCCTGGAAGCCTTGTACCCCCGTAACCAGTAATGACAAGCTGTTTCACATTTTCAGAAGGCTCCAATCTCTCAAGTACTTCTCTCTCGTGTTGTGTGTCATCCGTATTGCCATCCCATATCAACCTCAACTCCTCAATCTTCTTCTTACCCTTCAAATTGGCATCCAAAGCATCTTGAGTATTTGCAACATCTCTGAGATTCCGAATAGAAAGTTCTTTCCTTATATGAGAGAGCTTCCCCAGCTCTTTCATACCAGACCCACTCTCTTTTCCCACGACGTAATATTGCAAAGTTCGAAGCTTTGTGAGTTTCCCCATTTTTGGTGGCATCCCTTTCAAATTTGTCCCTTCAATATCAAGATGTTGTAAGTCGACCAAGTTGGAAATGTTGGCTGGCAACTCAATGAGATGTTGACATTCTGTTAACAATAAAGTTTGCAAATAGTACAAGGTGCACACACTTTCGGGCAACCGTTTAATTAATGTCTGAGAAAGGTCCAAGTGCCGCAAATGTTTTAAGTTGCCAATGGAATTGAGCAACTGAGAAGAAATATGTTCTAGATGACATAAAGATATCATTCGCAAACGCTTAGAATTTGGCAAGATGTCATTCGGTGCCTCAGTATCAACTTCCCCAAAAATATTCTGCGGAAACAAGGCGCGCAAATGTTGGACTCCATGAATACTACGAAATATCCAAGGTCCTTCGTCATATGCTTCCGCTGAAGTGATTGATAAATAACGAGTCCTTTCTGGAAGCGTGCATGAATGTTCACCCTCGAACCCAGAGCCCGATTCATTAATACCAAGCTTAAAGCAAAATTCTCCTGACGCGTATTCAGCTAAATCACTTATGATGTCATGCATGCTGAAATCTGATTGAGCATAAAGTGATTGCTGGAAAAATGACCTGGAGACAAGATCATCAAAGTATTTTTCACCTATATCTTCCATCTCCTCGACGCCTCTGGACTGAACTAAAAAACCTTGTGCCATCCATTCAGTGATTAATCCATCCTTCTCGAATTTATAACCCTTGGAAAATATTGCACAATAAGCAAAACAACGTTTGAGGTGTGAAGGGAGATAATAATAGCTCAATGTTAGAGCTGGAGGGATGTTTTCATTCGACAAACCCCACATCCTGCTCTTGGATATCTTCTCCCATTGCTTGACATCTCCCACGGAGTGCAAAAGACCCCCAAGAGTTTTCGCTGCCAGCGGCAAACCTTTGCACTTTCTCACTATTTCTCTGCCAAATGCTTCCAAGTGTGAGACTGCTCCAGAATTTACACCACTAAATGCATCCCTTGCAAACAACTTCCAGCAATCTTCATCGCTTATTACATTCAAGCGGTGAGAGGGGATGACAGTTTGCGTGACTTTTGCTACATCTTCATCCCGTGTCGTCACGACAATCTTACTTCCGTGCTCCACATACCGCAAAGGTAGCAGTAATTTATCCCATTCATTGTACTCGATGTTCCACGCGTCATCTAGAACAAGTAGAAGTTTTTTCCCTTTCACTGCCTCCATTAGAGATTCGTCTGGTTCTTTGGTGGGGCAAGTCCTTGCTTTGATCTTCTTAATAATATCCTTAATAATCCTGGCAACATCAAATTGTTGAGAAGTCCAGACCCAGGCTTTGAGCTCGAAGCACTCCTCTACCCTTCTGTCTTTGTAGATAAGCTGAGCAAGAGTGGTTTTACCAACCCCTCCCATGCCCACAATAGGAATCACACCTACATTTGCGCCATTTATATTGTTTTTTGTCAACAAGTACTCCATTATGGCTTCCTTATCAGCGTCCCTTCCATATACATGAGATTCATTAACCAGTGGAGTTGTTTTCTCTGACAATGGTCTCCATCCACCAGTACCTTCTATGTGGCGCAGATCACCTTTTCGTTTAAGTAAACGTTCAAGCTTCTCAAGGATCCTTTGTAACTCTGCTTCCATCCCTTTCATCCTTCTATTAGCTGGATTTAGAAGTGGAACCAGATTCCTTACCTGCAATAAGTTAACGCCATTAAATCGTTGATGCTAACTTAATATAAACATTTTCTTTCTACAGATCTTTTCAAGAATTTACAATTGTAAAATTCAAGTTTTAAAAAGATATTGATTAAATGTCATTAGTGATTTTCACAGCCCTTATCATATCATATTATATTATTTTTATAAATATAATGAAATTAATTTTTGTCTCAAATAAAAATATAATTTAATTAAAATTGACAAAATTTATATAAATAATTCAGATTTTAAAAATCCAAAGCCAATGTTTAGAAAACTAGTTAATAAATGAGAATTTGCAAGCGTAATTTCAGCACACACACGAAAAGCCAATAATATTAGTTGCATATATAATATACAATGAATACTCTTTAATTAAAACTCACAGAAAGACAACAGTCATGCCTAAAATTATCTTTTCCTCATTTACAGACATTTTATGAGGAAGCAAGGTCTACAAGTGCAAGAACTATGCTTACCCAATTGCTGTCAGGTCGAGGGGCATCAATGTCCTTGGATCGTAGATATTCATAATCAATCTCCTCCAATATGTCCTCGGCTTCATAGACAGCATGTTTAACATCATTAAGCCAGTTCTTCACAGCACGATTTGTAATCTGCTTCTCCTCCGCATCGTCGAGTAGTCCGTTGACAGTATTCAGTGTTTCATTCAGCTTTTCCAGAAGACCATCGTCGAGTTTTTGGCTTTTGAAGAAGCCCAGAACCTGACGAGAGGCCAACCTGTCGACCAAAACCTGAATGACAGGAGAGAGAAATGATCCTCCGATCAACTCCAGAGCCATGGTGGATTTTTGCAGAAAGGGTGAGGGTGGGAATACGTGAGAGAAAAAGAGAAGTGGAAAGCAGGAGCCTTGGTGGATTTTTGCGAGAGGGTGAGGGTGATTCTGTGAGAGAGAATGATGGTAGTAGAATGCTAATAAGCCACTGAATTGCATGATAACTCGTGGAAGCTGGAGAAACCGTTTGGGAACGCGGTGCAAACCGCGTTCCCAAAAACTTCAAAATGTTAATCATTATATTATATTAATAACAATATTATATTAATTATATTATATTTTATCAGCGCTCCACGATTAAGGAACCGATATGTATAAATAAATTTGTTAATCATTAATAAAAAGATAATTTTTGTGTTTAATACAATAAAGTTAAAAGTATATAAACAGTTAAACCGATAAAATTATTATGGATGTTAAAATTAAAAAGTTGGTTTTTCTAATAAAAAAACAAAAGATAAATGCATACAGAAATGTGTTAAATGCATACTGAAAATTAAGAGTTATTTAAATTAACGATAATATGGATGCATTAAATATTAGAATAGAGAAAATAGACAAAGGCAGCTCGACCGTTTTTATAATTAATTTTTAAAATAAATATTTAAAAGAGTTTGAATTATTTAAATTTTATTAAAAAAATATTTTTTTTGTCAAAATCTTCATCTCATATTTTTTTAAAACTAATTAAAATCAATATTCTCAAGAATTCTAATCATTCAAAGTAACGAGGAATATATATATTTTTTTGGTCAAAATTCCTTTTAATTGCGTGAAGGAGAGAATAAGAGAGCACGTAGGGTTCAAAGGAAAAAACAAAGAAAGAAACGCAAAATAATGGAAGCCTTCCTCCTTGCAATATTAAATTAATTATATTATTATATTTACAGTCGGTGTTAAGACTTTATTTTAATTAATAGGATTAAGATATTATCAAGTGAAGAATTAAGACTATATTAATTATCTTCAAGTGGACATCCATAAAATATTAATAGTAAGTTTTAATATCAAAACACTTTAAACTTTCCACGCATTTCTAGCTCATTTTTTGTCTTCATTCAACCTTTCGTCAGAGGTCTACGTCACGAGCAATGACAGGAGAGTGGAGTTCTTCAATAGATCGATCTAATTAATAGGAAGCCCACGGGAATTTGTAGAGGCAGCAGTGCAGGCAGGGGGGAGCAGGGCCCGGGGCCCCCAAGATAGATCGTGCTTGTAATCTTGCCAAACAGGTTTTCCTTTTAAATTTTATTTTTGTGCTTGTTCTGTCTTCTAGGTGGTTGCATTTCATGTATGGTTCCTTTCATTGAACAAGATACACACATAAATTATTTTTCAAGTTATTTATAATAATTTTACTTTATTTTTACAAAATTTAATTAATAGAATTTTTTTATTTTAAACAGGTGTTCTTATTACCAGTAATTAAATGTAACTTTACTTTTGATTTTTTATTTACTCTTAAAAAAAATATAAAGTCATTATCTTGTGTAGCCCTAATATAAATCTTGCAGCCGATAAAAACACAAATCATGAGTAAAATTTTTCTACAAAAAAATTGAAGCAGAGTTACCAATTAATTTATCTTTCATCAAATAAAATAAGGTAACCTAAATTTAAAATCTATTTTTGTTTTATTTTGAGATGTTTGTTAATAATTTGATGAGGTTTTTTTATATAATTCTACCATTTTTGCTAATTTTTTTCCTCAAATCTGCCAGTTCTACCAATTGTTTTTTGAATTCTTGTTATGGTGATTTTTTTCTAATTAATTAGATATATTTTATTGTTTTGTTTTGATTATACTTAGATTTTTTTTATGTTTTGTTTTAAGCAAAGCCATCAAAATTATCAATTTTTTCTCATGATATAAGTTTTGATTTTAGAACATGTCATCCAATCATGTACCCAATCATCCAAAGTTAAAGAACATGTCATTGATTGTTGATTTATGTCGAAGATTGGTTGAAACAGAAAAATCAACAATTTATCCGCTAGTTGACAGGTTGATTCGACTTATTTTGACTCTTCATGTTTCGACAACAACTACTAAATGAGCTTTTTCAGCGATAAAGATTGTTAAAACAAGATTTCACAATCGGATGGAGGATGATTTTCTTGTAAACTATTTGATTGTCTATATAGAAAAAGCAATTGTTGAAAGATTCACAATTGATATGATAATCGATGATTTCTATTTTATGAAAGAACGACAAGCACAATTAAAATAAATATATAAGAATTATTCTTTATTATTTTTTATTTTATTTCAAAGTTTATCAAACATAAATAATGCTTCGCTTTAGCTAATGTTTCTTATATACTTTGTATGTTTATATTTGATAGATATAAAGACTAACAACATTAAAGTGATGGATATATTGAAGATGAAATTAACTTCATTACTTTGACTCAATTTGGTATTGCTCCAAACCTTTTACATTATAATAAGGTCATTATATGTTTGTAGTAAGTTATTTGAATAAAACTAAATTATACAGATTTTGTTTTACAACTCATGTACAATAAATTAAAATAAATATTATATTTTATTATATTAATTTTAACCCTTCTAATAAATAATTCTAGCTCCGCCCCTTGCAACACCAATCAAGGGAGACAGCTGGGAAACTTGACCTCAAGGACCCATGCAATGTTATTAAACTCGCGAGTTGACTCATAAAATCGTATGATTTTACGAGTCAACTCATATATAACATGTAGAATTGGATTCAAAACTTGAAAATGAGCTAACTCGGTCAAACTCGGTTAAACTCGATTAACTCGGTCAACTCAGAACGAGTTTACGAGTTTAACAAAAGTTACAATTTACAAAATACAGTGTACTGTATTCTCCTTGAGTCCCTCCCGAGTCCCTGCTCCCCTTTCCCCTTCCTCTTTTGCCGTAGCAACACCACAACTTCCAGTCTTCCACACTATGTTAATCTCTCTCTCAAGAGCAACACCCAAAAAGCAGTCTTAGCTTTAGGTGGTTTTTCCAAGCTTGGCTTTGCTACGCAGGGTTTTCCCGTTGTACCATTCGCCTTCTGGGAGGAGCCAATTCTTATTATTTGGATCCCAAATGAGAGAGAGAGAGAGAGAGGGAGGGAGAGAGAGAGGGGTTAGAGAAAGGAAATGAAGAAGAGGATATTTTGGTAAGAAAAAGGCTGAAAACAGTGAGGCCTTATGTTTTGCTTTCCTTTTATACCAAGGCCACTTCGCCTTCAATTTATATAGTTTTATTTTAAAAAAATAATTATTAATTATGATGATTTAATTTAATTCTTTAAATGTCATTTCAACATTCGGTATCCTAAATTTTTTTTTTATTTTGGCTAATATATAATTAACTCTCATCTAATTTAATATAAGACTTGATATAAATTATGATATGAATAAATAAGTTATTGGATTGACCGGTAAAATCAAGTTGAATTTAAATATAAATAAGTGTTTTATAGAAAATAAAAGAAGAGATAGATCATCATCAATTTTTTATATTAGTAGTAGTAGCATTAATGTTCACAATATCGATGCTGATATTAGTAGTAGTAATAATAATTTTTTAGATAGTAATTATTTTAATGAATATTTTAGGAATCATGAGGAAAATAAAGGTAATGAGGTTGTGTTTAGTTACATGACACACCAACAAATTGTTTGTTTTAGGTTTGTTAATGAAATTCTATGGACATAATTGTGTTATATTGTATTGTTAAGTTATTTAAACCATGTATGAATTTTTATTTGAATCATGTATTTTAAGATGTTTGAATATTTGTATTGTTTATTTCACTTTTATTTTAATTGTGTTATATTATTATTTACTACTTGATTGGAATTGTTAATATATAATTAGTTAAAATATTTTATTTATAATTTTACCATCCGAGTTTATATTATATATTTCGTATGGTGTTAAAAAAACATTTTTAACAACCTTGGATTCAAGTATTAATTTTAATTTCTCCATGTCTTAGATCTATGACGGAGAAGGATTTAAAAAAGAATTATATTGCTCCTCCAAGCATCACTCTACCAAGTCGTTCCTCAAATCTTCTGAAGGAAAAGGATTTAAAAAAGAAGAGCAAAATTTATTAGCACAATTTTTTGACGTCGACTTGTCGTTTCATTTGTCCCGGAAACCCAATTATCTATGCTCGGTTAACGTTGGACGCTGGCGTTAAGAATCTCATGCTCCTCTGTTATGCAGAACCAGAACTCGAAAATAGTGAGCTGAGATACTTACTCTGAACGACAAACATGTTTGTAAATTAAGAGTGAAAGGAAAGTTGAAAATCACAGGGAGAGCCTTTGACACACACACACACACACACACACACACATTTGAAAGCAAGCATAGGTTATGGAATACAAAAGTAAGCAAGAGTTGCAATAAATCTCGTAAGTTATGGATTGATTTGGTTCCATGAGGAGTAATATAACAATCAGCTTGATTAACTGTTTGGAATTATAATAGCGATAATAGTTTAAAGTATTTTTTAGTAAGAAATATATTAAAATATTTTTTTTAAAAAAAAGAAATTATTTTTGATATCAGTATATTAATACAAATTTTTAATTATTTTTTTTAAATAAAAAAATTATAAATTAATTTGGTTCCATATAATTGCATGCTTTGAAAAAGAAGTTGTTTTCGAGCATGTTTAATGTTGGTGTAACAACTAACATCATAAGTTTTATTTTGTTAAGAAGTTTTTTTTCCCTCAATTTAAATTTAAATTCCTTAGAATTAAACTACTAAAAACATATTCAGGATATTATTTTTTCATATAATGTTTGGTTTTTACTCTATTTTTATTAAGATTGTGGCATTTATTTATAACATAAACAAGCTCTTCTTTTATGTAGTTCTTCATGTTTTTCTTATTTTATTATTTATCTCTCATGCACATGTTTATTTTTTTTATTATATAATTAAATAAATAATAAATCATAATATTTTGACATTTTTCTTCTCTGAAATATTTATTTCTTGTACATCAGCTTATCAGAATCTTTAATGAAAAAACTTTCCTTCAATTAAAAATATTTAATTTTAAATCTATGCTACCTAAGAATACATGTCAAATGATAAATGGGTGAAAATATGTTATTGACGACTACATCCCTTTTAGCATTGAAAATAACATTTTAATTCATCCCGCAGCATATCACGCGGGCACAACACTAATTTTAATTATTAAAAGCTAGTTTTTTATATTTTTAAAATAAATTATTTTTTTATTTTTTTACTTTAAACTAATTTTTTTATGTTTTCAGTTTTTTTTGAAATATTAATATTAAAAATAAATTTTAAAAAATAAAAAAATATTATTTTAAAATATTTTAAAAAAAAAAATTAAAAAATAATCATTATACACTACTTTCAACCGATACAAAAGAGAACCTCCTTCCCTACTATTCTCAAACTGCTACCCCTGCTTGCTATTTGTTTTTTAAAATGAGTGGCCCAAAGCAATAGATATTCATATTTCATATTAGTGTGAGGATCAATCAGTTAATATATATTATTTTAGAATAATTAACTGCTAAAAAATTTCTAGGTTAAGTTAAGGGGTTTGTGACGGTTGGATATTGTGGTTGAAATTGTATTTGGGTATATTTTAAAATTATATTTAACTTGAAAAGTATTAAATTAATATTTTTTTAGTATTTTTTTATTGTTTTAATGTGTTGATATTAAAAATAAAATAAAAATTTTAAAAATAAATTTTGATATATTTTTAAATAAAAAATACTTTTAAAAAACAATAAACTCATTTCATTTTAATTTTTTAA
>Ga0307510_10004855_pt1 | contig 15898 bp, 10 predicted proteins | sample 12_EM_MG_FD_207224 | JGI IMG/M metagenome (GOLD analysis project Ga0307510, IMG submission 207224) | Populus trichocarpa ectomycorrhiza microbial communities from riparian zone in the Pacific Northwest, United States - 12_EM | ecosystem: Host-associated > Plants > Roots > Unclassified | place...
CTGCTGCTGCTGGAAATTGGAATTCAAACCCTTTCTAACTTCCAAAGGCTAGTTCATTAACGTTGTCAAAACCATTATAATTATGCGATGGTGGCTCGGTCAAACTCCACATGTAAGGTCCTCTTTCAGACTATAATGTTATTAAAGATCATTATTAATTCGACAATGGAAGGTATACAAAACATTTGTTAGATTATGGTAGGGACACATGATGTTCGGTACCCAAAATTATTTTATATTGTGCTGCCCAAAGAGCTCGGTGTTAGTTCTTGGTAACACGAGGTATGCATCCACTGAATAAAATAAACTCGGGTGTTTTCTTCGAAGAAACATATTCCATAACAAATTATTTTAGCTCATGCATTGTCTGCCATCAAGAGTAGCAAGACCACAGATATTGACTTAACCTGATTCGGTTGGCGGATACCATATGACGTAGCTATTTGAAGGAGGATTAATGGACAGTTTAGAATTGCATTCGTTTCATGAATTTTTAATTAATTTTTTTAATGTTTTTAAATTGTTTTGATTGTTGAGGTGAAAAATAATTTATTTTTAAAAGAAAATATTATTTTAATATATTTTCAAGTGAAAAATACTTTGAAAAACAACCGCTGTCATGTTCTCAAATACCTCTTTCAAATTTCAAATCATTTTTGCTATTAACTCGTGATTTAGTTGCGACAATCTAAACCTATTAAGTTTAAACAAAAGAATTTATTAAAAAAAAACTAAAACAAATTTGTTTTTAAAAAGTAATAAACTCAGATTGACAAGTGATGGCTCGATAGCTCAATAATTAAGATCCTAAACCAGACCGATGGGATCTGAATACGAACGCTTAAGATTCATTGCAATTTAGGAATTAAAAAAGAAAAGAGCATGAACGGATGCAAATCTGGGTGGGTCTAAAATGTCAGTTGCTGGGCCTACCGACTTATAGGAAGCACTACCCTCTCCAACAAATTTAAGTATCTCTTCAAGCAACATGGGCCATCAAGTATATGTTTAGGTATTTGTTCTTTCAAAGACAAGCAACCTTTTCTTCCTCGGAGAAATCAATCACTTCATTACCAATGTTTTGGATCCGAAAATCTCAGCTTCTTCACCTCCTTGCGGCTTTCTTGACATAAAATGATGATGAAATTCAATGCATTTAATGACTATATTCCTTAACCATCACCCTCAGCAGCAGTAGCACTAGGACCCCATGACTTTGTTCAGGTACTATCCCTCTCCGCTGCCGTTTAAGCCTGCCCATTTGGTTTGCATGATTGTTATGCGGCTCGCTTCCATTAAATATTTTGACAGAACCATAGGCTCGAGCTTCGTTTATCCTGGTTTAAATTGCAACCTCTAAAATCATAGCCATCCGGCCCACGTCTCATGCTTTTGTGGTTTACATTCCCTTGGGAAGACGGCTTGGCCCAGTATAATCCAACCGAGGTCCACTGGAAAAGCATTTCTGATGACCCACCAGCTGCATCTCTATCGAAATGGACCTCCCGTTGTGATTTTATATTTACAGTGGAGTTATTCTACAATAATCCCGACAATACATGGATAAAATTCATCATTTATATATATAAAAAAATATGGTTTTATTTATGATAATAATAAAAGAAGTAACAATCTGATTGAAACTTTTATAACTACCTCGACTTTGATTTTTGTTTCATTGCCGTCCTTTGAGTGAACTGAATGCAGACATCCTATTCTGATTTCGAAATACATATCATAAAATGTTTCATTGACTTGGAATAGTTGCTTCCATGACCTGATTTGATACTATGTTTTTTCGTCATCTTCGGAGAAGTCTAGAAATACAATCTCTCATGCATGGATGTCGTTTTTCTGACTTGTGCTCAGCTTAGTGGATTTTTTCACGAGTACCTTAATACATAGAAATAAATATGATGTATTTGACAAATAATTAATCTCTTAATTCAAATAATATAATTTATTCTCTTTAGTTAGGGTATTTGATGACTTATATGAAAAGTTTAGGTAGTTGATAGCTAGAAATAAATGGTGTCTACTAAGCCAATGTGACTCGTTCATGTAAAAGATTGTATTTGATAGATATAAAAACTTTCTTATGCTTAAATCGATAACTTTGTAGAAAAAAAATGTGAGTTGTAATATACTCAAAACAATACATATAGGATCATTGTAAAATATCAAGAAATCCGTGTGGAATTTTATAAAAATTCTAAAGGAAGTGCTGAGCTCGGGTAAGGTGTTAAGCCCACTAGAGGTTAAAAATGATTCAAAGCCTATTACTTGAACCCAAATAGGCCTGAACCCAAACACATTGAGTTTAAGTGTGATGACCCGAGCTCACAAAGATGCTGAGGTGCATGTCCAGCATCGTATAGGCATGCATGCCTTGCATGAGTAGGGTTTCTTATACATATTTTATTTAAATAAATCTCTTTTGAATCTCCAGTATACATTTGGTGAGTTTAAAAATGATAAATATAATGGAAGAAGAGCATCATGTTGTCACCATTGCTAACCCTAAAAATTGACCACTATGCATCAAATGAGATATTAACGTGTTTAGAAATGTGGTTATGTATTAAAATAATATATTTTTTTTAAAAAATTAATTTTAACATCAACGCATCAAAATGATCTAAAAACATAAAAAAAATATTAATCTGAAGTAAAGAAAAAAATAAAAAAATTTCAAAATTTTTAAAAACGTAAAAATAAATAGGATATTTTAGCCAATGAGTCATATTTTTCAGAGCCATCTACAACCTAAATGTTAATTCTTTTGAGGTTGGACTTGGTTTTGGCAATGAATTCCATTGCACTCAAGTTGAAAAAATTCAGTGCAAAAATAATTTTTTAAAAAAAAACACTATTTAGCCGTGGAGACTTTTTATTCAAGCTTTATAAATTTCATAATTTATTAATATTGATAATTGTCATGCCGAACCCAACTTGAAGATTTATCTGAAAAGTAATCTAACTTATGAGGTCTTTAAATCAACCATAAATTATTAGATTAAATCAAGTAAATTGTTTTTAATAAATTTAAAAGGTTTCATTCTTTTTCTTTTTAACCTGATTTGATTTTGTATGTATGGATCTATCAATTAAATTATTAAAAGGTCAGTTGGGTTTTATAAAACTAATATCTTATTAAATTCTTATCCAATAACTTGATTTAAGCGAGGTTCAAATTCAAGTTTCAGAAGTTATTTTTCAATATTAAAACTAAGTTTAACAATGTCTATGACTGACGTAACGAATGACAACTTCATTAAAATATTCAAATCTCAATGTAATGGTGGTGGATTGTTTGTTTTATCCCCTCATGGCTGCTTGTCTAAAGAATTGCAACTTTAGATAAAGAAATCTCTCGCAATGGTAATGTAAATATTTGTTTTAATGACAGCATGGTGGTGGATTGTTCATATCCGCTACCTATCAAATCAATATCACGAAACCGAAACCAACCTTCTAGGTGGTGGTTCAGTAATAAAAGTTTGGAACCAAGATGTTTGTTTTTTCTGTGGTCTCAGGTTCGAATCCTGTGATTGCTCATATGATGACCACTGGAAGCTTACATGATTGTTAACTTCAGGGTCCATGGAATTAGTCGAGATACATGCAAGCTGGCCCGGACACTCACATTAAACTAAAAAAAAAATATCACGAAACCCACTTTAAAGTTTAAACTAAGATCTTACTTTAAGCGTTCGAAAGATGAATATATATATATATAGAAATATAAATTCAAAGGAACATCATCACACCACTCTCAAAAAAGTGGCTTTCAAAATATCTTTTGTTTTTATTAGTTCATGTCACATCAAGGGAAGAAGGTCTCTCTTCTTTAATCATTTTATGCTGTTTTTCTCCAAACACAAAGTAAATGACTCTATAAACTTTAGAAATCAAAAGCCATAATGTTAGATAGAACTTTTTGAAATTTCCGCATTTAATATTAACTATCATATTGTATCGCCCTCGTATAGAAAATATTTTAAATGATTTAGAATCAACAACCCACCCATTTAATAGATTTAGATCTGATGATTATGTTTTAATGTGCTAGTAGCTTTTAGAAAAAAAAAAAAAAACTTTAAAACGTATAATATAATTGAAAAAAATAATAATAATTTGAACCCTCCTGCAGAGATATTTTTCAAAATGATTATTTATTACATCACTCAGTTAACAAAACTTGGCTAGAATAAAATCAAGGATTAAAAACAAAACCCTGAAATAATGCTTTTTTTAAGAAAAACACTGGACTTAATTTGACCCTATAATACACGAGTTAATATGAAACTTTTTTCAAAGACGTAAACCAGCACGTCCTGCCCACAAACAACTACTTAAATTTGGCAGCTCTACCGTACCAAACGGATCCTAACTATTCCACTTGCGGGATAAAAATATATATATATAGTCGTAGCCAGCATTTTCTTTTTCATCTAACTTTACAATACAAGATCTACAGAATCAAATTTTAAAATCATAATAATTTGGTCCATGGACAGCCATTTCCAAAACAAGAAATCATTATATATTCTTTGCATGTCTTCTTCCACAACACTCTTATCTTTCCACTACCTCTCCCTTCCCTTCTCATCTCACAAGTCAAAATGGAAAAGAAACCAGTAAACTCAGCAACCCGATCACTTGCCACTCAACTTCTCTTCCTCATTTCAAGTATTCTCTACACGTGCACTTCGGCCACAGCCCAAGAGCTTCTCGCTGGCTTCAAAGCCAACCCAAGTTCATCAGTCTCATCCTTTCAGTCTCTCTTGAATGACTCAACAAGCACCTTTTCTCTAGGTTTCCTCCGAGTCAACCAAACCCAACTCGCCCTCACAGTCATCCACCTCCCTTCCCTCCAGCCACTCTGGCAGGCTAACCCAACAAGCTCGTTTCGTTGGTCAGACAAGACCCAGCTCTTCTTCAATGGTAGTCTTGTGATATCTGATCCACACAAGAGGTCATTTTGGTCCACAGGAACGTCCCAACAAGGTGACAAAGTTGTCCTCCTGAACTCCTCAAACCTACAAATACTACAAAAACAAGTTGTTCTCTGGCAAAGTTTCGATTTTCCCACAAGTACCCTCGTCGAGAACCAGAATTTCACTTCCAACATGTCTCTCGTCTCCCCCAATGGGCTTTACTCCATGCGCTTAGGAGATGACTTCATGGCCCTATACGCAAGGTTCAAAGATGGGAAAACGCAACAAATGTACTGGAAACACAAAGCCTTGGAAGCTAAAGCAGAAGTTGTTCAAGGACAAGGTCCGATCCATGCCCGACTCGAATCCGATGGGTTTTTGGGCATGTACCAAATGGGAAAAACCCCGGTGGATATTCAACCTTTCAACAGCTTTCATCGACCTATTGACAGATTCCTGATGGTCCAGTTAGAACCGGACGGGAACCTCAAAGGCTATTACTGGGCTCAAACCGACTGGGTCTTGGACTACCAGGCTATCACTGAAACGTGTGAGTTGCCCAGTCCCTGCGGTCCCTACGGTTTGTGCAGAGCCGGGTCGGGCTGCTCCTGCTTGGATAACCGGACCCAGGTGGACACTGCGTCATTTCAGTGCATTGATGGGGATGATCAGTCCGGCGATTTTTGCAGTGGAAGTGATGATTTCTGGGTTCTGAGAAGGAAAGGGGTGGAGTTACCGTTTAAGGAGTTGATGGATTCGGACACAACATCATCATCCGTGGAGGAATGTGAGCTGTCTTGTCAGAGGAACTGCAGCTGCTGGGGTGCAGTTTACAACAACGCAACCGGGTTTTGTTACACTTTGAATTACCCGATCCAAACACTGGTGGGTGTGGGTGATGAGAGTAAAGTCGGGTATTTCAAGGTGAGAACCAAACGTAGTTGGCATAAGAAAATGAAAGTCGGTATTCGGGTTCTTGGGGCGGTTATTGTGGTTCTGACCGGAGTTGTGCTTGGGTATGGAGGTTATAAGATCTGGAATAGGAGAAGAAGAGGGCCTAAACGGGTCTTGGAGGAGAAGACCGAGGTATCACCCGGCCCGTATAAAAATCTCGGGTCGGCTAGTTTCAAGTCTATCGAGATGTTTTAGCAGCAACTTAACAAAAAAAAAGGAGATGTTTTAGTAGCGGTAGTGACGTAAGGGATGACCTTCTTCTCAGAGGCCAGTGGGGTTTGACTTTGGGTGAAGGTAATAGGTGGGGCCGGTCATTGCCAGGTTGGATACCCCAGAAGTTTTTACCGGTCAACTTATTTTGCTTTTGGGACCCGACAAGATATTTATGAGGGAGAGAAAGTCTAGGATGCTTCGAGCATGTTGCAATGTCAAAGGGCTTCGACAATCCTAGCCCCTAATCGTCGCCACTCTCAACCAAGGCCTTATTTATTGATCATGCTTTTTTAACTCAACACACAGAAGCCACAGCATTCTCTCTCTTTTCCATGCAGTCAGTGCCTTTCTTCAACTTGTGATTGAGGCTATGGTTTCAAATGATACCATCCATGCATACATACATGGGGTTTTGATATAAAATTCCAATTCTTCCACGTAATATATAGTTCCGTGTCCAGAATATATATATATAGAAAGAGTGTTTTCATGACTCTATCATACCCTGTTTTCACGTTGATTTGAGAAATTTAGAGTGATTAAATTAAATTAAATTAAATATTGTAATGATATAACTCGACCGAATCAAACCAATTGGATTCTTGGTACACGTCAATATTAATGAAAACAAAAAGGAAACCATTTTATTTTTAACAAAAATAGTTAATTTATATATCATTAACACGTTGACTCAATATCAAAATAATATAAAGTACTTTTCTAGTTCCATACCTATATTTGTACTTATATTTTATGTGTTGAATTGTCAACAATATTGGCTGCTTTGTTGAATGGTCTCTTGTTCTTCTAGGTAGATTCCCACTAGTTGTTGCACCGGTCTCAATCTTAGCCGTGGACCTATATCTTATACTAGCATGCTTCTAGATATCCACTTATCGTGACAATTCATTTTATATTAAATAATAATAATAATAATAATAATAATAAAAAGATAATTCATCTAAGGTGAAACAGTGAGTGGACAGAGAGCTAATTACTAGACCAAGCCCTAATCAAAACAAGGCACCAGCAATTGGAGCCCATGTAAGCTATCTTTCGAGATGGGTTCGGTGGGCCTAAATCCACTCTCTATCTTGGCCCATATCACCTATCCTTGGGCTTCATCTACCAAACGACATGTCAGCCGTCATGCAGAAGGTCCTAATTATAGCCGCCTTCTAGGGGTTTCAAGGAAGCGAGAGGTTTCCTTGTTTGTTTGTCGTGTTAAGAAAGCAAAAGTCAACCCAGAAAAATGGCATCGAGATCTGCACTGAGCCGACTTAGCTTAACTGCTACTCGCTCGATGGAGTCAGCTCGTGGAGCTACTCGTTACTTCAGTGATGACAGGGGCCGAGTTCTGAGCGAAGAGGAACGCGCTGCTGAGAACGTCTATATTAAGGTTTCCCCCTCCTCGCTTCTCTCTTCTTCTTCTTAACTGTTCTACCGATTCTGTTTGGTTGCTGAGAAAGTGTAGGAAAATGAAGGAAACCATTTCTTTTGGCGATCGATCGAGCTTGAAAAATGTTTTGTCGTTTTATTTTAGCTTCTGTTTGGTTCCCCTGATAAACTCCAGGAAAATGAAAGATACAGTGTTAGATTTGGTTTTGCTTCAGTTAATGAAAAATTTGCCCTCAAACTGAGCTTGATGATTGTACTATGATATTTTTTTTTTTTGCGGTAGAAAATGGAGAAGGAAAGGTCGGAGAAACTGAAGGTAAAGCAGGAGAAAGAGAAGACAGAGAAAGAGAATCAGGGTAGTGACAAGGTAATTTTGTAGCTTCATGATTTTTGCTCCTCATTTTGGAAGTAAAGCTGTCACATTGCTCCTGTAACAACATTTTCTCCTTCATGTTTTACTTTTGGTTAAGCATAATATAGGGTTGCATTGTTGTTAATGGAATGCGTCAGGGTGATGGGTTAATTATGAGAAGATGGTGACTTGGTTTTCTATCGTGTTTCAAAATCAATACTCCCTACTTTGATGTTTAATGTAATGACTACCTGAATGATTTTAAATGCATGTCGTTCAAGTAATCGATACTGGGTTATATAGATTATGTTTATGCATTCTAGTAACATACTACACTAGGAAATGGTCGGTGGTGCGACATCGATATCTTGATGTAGTGAAAACTGCAGTTTTGGTTACACGGATTAAGTTTATTCATTCTAGTATCATACTATATGAGGAGATGGTTGGTGTGGTGTAAACTGCGGATTTGGTGATTGTTACGCTTGACGCAGATTTCTACTTGATTTCCTTTTCTTTTGGTTATTGCAGTTTGTCTTTGAAAATTAAGTTTTATCTACCTCTATTGTGTCCTTTTTTGCAGAAAGCTGAAGGGAGCCAGAAATCCTGATGGGGGTTGTCTGCACCAGTGGCTGTAATGTTGCTGTGGCAATAATGTTCTGAAATAAATGTGACTCGTATTGAGATTTGGTGTTTGTACAGACTTGTCTTTTGAATACTCTTGCACAGCCAGTCATAAACATAGCCATGCTCGTCTACTTGGTTCTGTACCTGTTGGAAGTTTTCCTTTCCTAATTTTGACCGATTCGCAGTTCGTTTTATCTTTACTTTTGTTGATTCTCTCAATGATTTCCCATTATACAATTGAGTTCATGCTGCAATTGTTGATGCTTCACCTAAAACCAGCTGACCTACTCGCTACTAATTTGTTGCCTGAAATTAGAAAAGAAGTCTTTGACTATGGGTGTTTTTCTACTTCATTTCTGATCACAAGTGGTGGTAAATTCTCACTTTTTGACGAATTTGGTTCAAATCTTCCTTGAAGATCACGAGAAGCATCTATATCCAAAGGGATTCAACTACAGCAATGTGCTGCTTGAAATATCAGAAGTCTTGACTGAAGGGTTTTAAGTCATTGAAATTTATGACAATGATGAACAAACAAAGATTACATGACTCTGAGCCACGAGAACAATTATTGATAGCTTGGAGTACAAAAGGAAAATCACTAGAAAAGATGAAAATACATGATGATGCCATGTTATTTGAGATAGCCAGCACCAATTTGAGGTACTAGCATTTTTTGCGAGGCAGGAAGTAGCTAGCTAGCCTTCAGTTTAGGGCTTGCTAAAGCCAGACTTGATCTTCTGAATGGTAGATACATCAGTCTTGAATGCCTTGGCAAGAATACCATCATCGATTCCTGTTGCAAAGGCAGACAAAGGCACAGAAACTGTTCCAGCATATGCGCTACCAAAAGAAGAAATCGCAATTGCTGATTTTTGGGTTGGGTTGTATTGATAGTGCACAAGACCCTTTGGAAAAATAAACATATCTCCAACTTGGAGGCTCTGGGTGTAAAGCACATTTTTGGTGTCAACAAATCCAACTTCAAGGCTACCATACACAAGGAACAAGAGTTCAGCAGCGCGAGGGTGGGTGTGAGGTGGGTTCAGACCATCGGCAGGGTATTGAAGCACAGCATATGACACACTCTGCCCGTTGAGAGCTGGGAACTCGTTCATGGTAGCTTTTGTTAAAGTGAAGTTTTGAGGAAATTTTGTAATAACCCCACGCATTCCTGTGAAAGTGAAGAACTTTCCATCAACACTTGTGTTAGTTGGTGCAATGAAATCCGAAAGTATATCAGGATCACTTGCTAAGGCAGTCTTGGCAGTGACCAAGGCAAGCAGGAAAAGAAATGAGGAAATAGGTTTGAGTGAATTCATGGCCATGATCGATAAGCTGTAAGCTCAACAGTTGAATATTGAGCTTTCAAGTTTTGTGCTGATTGGATTTGGTTGTCTGGATCATAGTCTACCAAAGCCTTTATAGCTTCTTTGAGGCTGAAAAACCTCCTGCTTGCTAGAAAGTGCTGAAATTTCTATGTTACTTTTCATGTTTTCACCGAAGAAATCAATCGCATTCCTCCATAATAGCACTCGCCAGCTAGATAGGAATTGGACTCTTCTGAGATTTCCAGGCAGGTTGTGTACCCGAAGACCTTATCGAAAAGGGTCTTTAAATTTCTCTTTCAGGCTCAATTCATAGTAGGTATATACTGAAGCAGGGCATCTTTACAGCTTGGTTGAAGGAGGCAAAATATTTTCAACAAGTAAGGAGAATAAGTTAAAATCTTTGCTACGAGCCACAACTTCCGAGTTAGTCCAGAGCGTTTTATATATATATATATTTGAAATTCTGTATTTATTGGTCTGCCTTGTGCAACCAAAACTATATAGTCTGGTCATTTGATCTTTTAAACAGTTGAAAGGCCATTAAACAGTTCAATGTATATAGCCTCAAATGCAGTAAACAGAAGAGATAAGAAAAAAACAAAGCCTTGATGACGATTAGAATTTTTGGCATTTTCTGTATTCGTGTGGATTAGCTGTGAAAGAAAATATAAATCGACAATGCCAAGGAACTCCAGCTTGCCAAGGCCTGCAAAAGTAGTTACTGAAGGGTTAATTAGTTGTATAAACGGGAACCTTCTTGCTAAATGTAAAAAGGCATAGCAGGTTGTAGTAGGATCATTAAAGGTTTTTTAATGGCTTCAAACACTAACCAAGGTTTCTTCTTGATATTAGTGCTGACCTTTTCCTGCTTTCAAATATCAATATCCGGAGATGCATGCAGATATAATCTCTGATTTTGTAGTGTCACCAAATGTTACCAAAGTTGATGGCAAGGTGTTCACTTTTACCAGCTTAAGGTCTCTTGTTGGGGCTAAACCACCAACAGCTTTCACCGCCTCAAAAGTAAGCGTGGCAGAATTTCCAGCTCTCAATGGACAGTGTTTCTTATGCAGTTTTACAATATCCAACCGGTACACTGAACCCTCCTCACACTCAACCTCGGTCAGCTGAGCTGCTGTTTCTTGTTGATGGTTGCCTTGAAGTGGGCTTTGTTGACACAACTAACAAGCTTTTTACTCAGTTACTTGAATCTGGGGGACATGTTTGTGTTTTCAAAGGGACTTGTTCACTACCAGTATAATAATGATCCTAACAATCTGGCTGTAGCAGTGTCTGCCTTTGGTAGCGCAAGTGCTGGAACCGTGTTGATTCCGAGCACTTTGTTCATAACTGGCATTGATAGTGGGATTTTGGCTAAGGCTTTCAAGACTGATGTTGGTACCATAGAAAAACTCAAGGCAGGTTTGGGACCCAAGGCCTGATATGGAGCTCTAACATAACGTTCCCAGTTTTTTCCATCTTATTTATGAACTGAATAAGTGTTTATCACGGCTCAATGAAGGATTTTGTGGTGATTTATTTTCATTTGGTGTATTTCTTCATTTTGTTTCTAACTCATGAGCAAATGATGATAAATAACAGTGTAGCAAAGTTTATAGAGTTTGCCAGTCGCACGCTGACTGTGAAATACTCTCACATTATCAATCTGTTGCTTCGTTAGTAACTTTCCCCTCAGAAAACCCGAAGCACTTGTCGGTTTAATTTCGTTCGAAGATGGAGTAAGAGGAAGTCTATGGTATTCATTGATAAACCTAAACGTACCCTTCATTCTTCTTTGTCAGAAAAGAGTTCACTGAACATATGCCTTTTCACTTCTTCTAAATGACAAATGAAGATTTGGAGTATCAGGTGTCTCAGCTTCAAGTTAAAAGCACATAATGTGTAGTATGTTCACAGTACCAGATTGCTGCAGCATTAAGCCTTATATAATAGCATCATCATTTCTCTTTGTTTTCTTTTTTATTGATTTTTAATTTTTGTGATCCATTTTAAGGGTTCAGCCATGCCTTTTTTCATAGGCGACCATACTTAAATTCCTTCGTCATTTGCATATCGTTGATTAACTTTTATTTCACAAAAACTAGGACTGTTTTATATTGATTTTTCTGGTGTCTAACTGATCTTAAGGACATGCGAAATGGTCACTTTGCAGATCCAGATAAAGTAGGATTCAAGTTTAGCCAAAAGAATTCTATAAGAACCAGACTGCAAACGTTTTGTTACCACAACATTCATTCTTTCTCTGCAGAAGACACTCGAATTAAGAAATGGTAAAGATCAGGTAGAAAGAAGAAGTAACTAAAGCTACAGTAGCAAGACTAGGATCATGTCATGCCTTCATGGCGAGACCTGCTTTGATCTTCTGGATAGTAGCAATATCAACTTGGCAAGGATGTTATCATCAATGCCAGTAGCAAACACGGTTGATGGAACAGACACAGTGCCAGCATTTGCATTCCCAAAGGCAGAGATAGCTGTGGCAGGGTTCTTGGCATTGGCATTGGCATTGGACTGATAGTGCACAAGTCCCTTAGGGAACACAAACATGTCACCAAGTTGAAGTCTCTGAGTGTAAAGTTTATTTGTGCTGTCAATGAAGCCGACCTCAAGGCTTCCATCGACAACGAAAAGGAGCTCAGCAGAATGAGGATGGGTGTGAGGTGGGTTGATTGTACCTGCAGGGCACTCAAGTACAGCAAAGGAAACACTCCGACCATCAAGAGAAATCCCCATCAATGGTTGTTGAAGAGTTTGCTGGGACTACAAAGTCTGTGATGATATCTGGATCACTTGCTGTGACCATGGCAACAAATGTCACAAAAAGAACTGCATTTAGCAAGGTTGAGGCCATGGTACTAGTATACATCTCCTTCCAACAAATTGAATATGTGATGGAATGGGTGATTTATGCTTTCTGTGCGGAGTAATTCCACTGAATCAGGCACTTATAGTTGTGCCCTTGAACATTTTTTGTCATGCATGAACACTGTTCGTTGCAGGCTTGATGGCCAGCTGTGATTTATGAAGTTGTCAAGATTTGTTTCCTCTACTCAAAGTTCTATCTCCAATGCGAACTAAGGCAACTTAAACATGCAATTACAAGATTTCAATTATTCAGACACAACTTTGGATCATAGTTTCCGGACAGGTTGAGACACAACTTTGGATCATAGTGTCATCCGAAAAAACTATAAGATTAAACCTCCATCACTAGTTAATTCGGATTAATATCTTTTTTATTAGAAGAATTTTTTCTTTTAAAAAAAAAACCTTTTTAATATAAAATTTAACTAGATTAATTAAATCATACTTAACCCATTAGATTATTCGAGTTTATTTCAATTAATATATTTTCTAGTTAAAAATATAATAAATTTTAGTTTTTAGGTTCATATTATAGTAGAGATAATTGTTTTCAAATTCCAGTTTATGCTTCTATTTTAATATTTATTTATGTTATTTACGTGCATGATAAATTTAATTATTATAGTTGTATAATTAATATTATTCTGCCCCTTAATTTATATGCAAAATATCTAGCTAACATTAAATTGAACTAAACAATTATAACTCAATTCAACAAAACTTTCACTGTTGCAAAGTCCAAAATCCTTAGTAACACTCCCAACCAACCAACTATCATCTTCTCAGTTTCTCCCGCCAAACCCCATTAAAAAGCTCTCCGTAAACTTTCAAGAACCATAATGCATCAATACACTAACCCTCCAACTCGGTGTTCCACCCAGTCTCCTCATCATTCCTCCGCTCTGTGGATTCGCGAGGAGGACAATTTGAAGCGGCTCTGGTGAACTTTCCCGAGGAATTCCGGGATCGGTGGCAAAGAATCGGAGCTTACGTGGGACAATCGGCGTGGGAAGTTAAAGAACGCTACGAGATTCTAATACAGGATGTCTATGAGATTGATTCGGACCGTATTGAATTGCCACGTTATAAAGATGAAGAAGCTGTGAGTTGGGACTCCGGCGGCATGGTGGCTGCTGCAGCGCCGTCGGGTCAGATTTCTTGTGGTGGTAAAGCAAAACAAGAAGCTGAGGGAAGGAAAGGCAACCCTTGGACAGAGGAAGAACATAAGTAAGTTGGAGTAAATAAATTTATAATCTTTGTTTATAATTTTTTTTCCTGAAATTTAAGAATCTTGAATCTTTGTCCCCAACAATTTCTGCAGATTTTTGTGGATTTTGAACACAATATCGTAATTTGAGTATTTGTTACTGGCATTGGCTGTTGTGGACCTGCGGTTGGATTTTTTTTCCTAGAACTATGCAATTTTTCTTTCTTTTTAAATTTTTCCCAGAAAGATGCAATTTTTCTTCGTATTTAATTATGTGGATTGTAAATGTTTGTTGGGCTGTTATAGAAAAATAAGATTTTAAGGGTATTGATACCATGGTGTAGGAAAGATCAGAGAAACGAATTTCTCCAGGAGATCTCCTTCCGGGGGGACCCCGGAGAGCTCTACTCCAGGAGAGAATTGAGATGAATGGATGTTGTTGCCTCCCTCTTTGATATACTTGAGATTATAGAATGTTATGTCTCCATTCTGTGTATTGAATGTTTAAACTGATGTCTTCAGATCTTTGCATTCTGGTAAATGACTCTCTGCTAGCATTGAAACAGGAGGTTTTTGACTGGATTAAGAAGGTTTGGTAGAGGTGACTGGAGAAGCATCTCAATAAATGCAGTCATTACCAAAACACCCGTTCAAGTAACTAGTCATGCTCAGAAGTACTTCCTGCGACAGAATTCTGCGAATAATGAGAGGCGAGGGAGGAGAAGGGCGAGCACTCTTGACATTACCGCCGTGGATACCAAGACAGTTGCCTCATCATCTGAAGATAATTGGATTGCGCAGCCTGGTCCTCCAACTGATCGAGGTAGGGCACCGGTATAGGGTTACCGAGACTTTAGATTCCCCTTGTAAAGATGTATTTTGTAATTTGCAACATCATTATACTCAGCCCGTTTCATTGAATCAAACTTTTACATTTGTAGGCTATTAGTCGGTACTGTCCATTGGTCTTGATTTTAGCTCTAGGCGGAGACTCTGGAAGAGACTGTATGAACAGAGACTTGGAGTTGTTAAATTTTTCAATAGTAGTTATTTTCTTAATTTCTAATTGTGTGGCTTCGATCTTTGTTTGATGTCCAATTGTCCAGCTGAATGAGTTTGCTTCAATCTTTGTTTGATGCCCTCTACTGTGATTGTGGAGCATGTCTCTGCCACTGCAGGGTCAGATAGCTGGCCATGCCACTGCTAAAATCAGATAGATAATACTCTCTGTTAAAATCATCAGGATCAAGTCTCTCCGTCTCTGGAAGCTCAACGGCACGAGCATTTCCTCTGTTAAAATCAAAACGGACAAGGTGCTTTGACTTTTGAGGTTGATATACGGCGCAACAAGTATTTGAAAATGTGATATTCGGTTATTTTTTAGAATATCTTTTATATAAAAATATAATAAAATAATTTTTTTTTACATTAAAATAATCTAAAAACACATAAAAAAATAATTCCAAACAAAAAAAATTAAAAAAATTTATGAGACACATTTTCATCCATAAAAACACACGCCCTAAAGACAATGCCTGGTCACTTTACATTTCTTAGATTAATATTCAAAAAATGTTTTATGGCTAGTCAAACTGCCAGTATCTGATGAGAAAAGGCTCAATCTTAGGGGGGTTTGGACTCTGAACAATCAAAGAAAACGACTCTGGTGAGGTGATTTGGAAGGATCAAATATCTTTTGATGGTGAACTTCCAATTGTTGATTGAGAACAATGGTACGATACAGAATGCAGCCATGAAACCAATGCTGACCCACCCTCCACACACAAAAATTAACTGAATAACCAAAACTTCTACAGCTAGAATTGTATTGATTATTTTGCTTATCATCTCCGTAGATGATAGCGTTCCATCAATAGCATAAAGGTATTGAAAGAAACCGAAACCGTAGTTTCAGAAAAATATCAGACAAACAAAGTAGGCTGGCTACTTATGGCTGGCTCAAACTGCAATCCCTTTAACCGAAATCTTT
>Ga0307510_10004856_pt1 | contig 15897 bp, 10 predicted proteins | sample 12_EM_MG_FD_207224 | JGI IMG/M metagenome (GOLD analysis project Ga0307510, IMG submission 207224) | Populus trichocarpa ectomycorrhiza microbial communities from riparian zone in the Pacific Northwest, United States - 12_EM | ecosystem: Host-associated > Plants > Roots > Unclassified | place...
AATACCCTCCACAGGTCTATGCATACTGGAGATTAACTCAAAGGCTTCATCTAACTTTCCTGCTCGACCAAGAAGGTCTGCCATGCAAGCATAGTGTTCCAATCCTGGAACAATCCCATAATTCTGAATCATACTGTTAAAATATCTCCAGGCTTCATTCATCATGCCAGCATGACTACAAGCAGTCAATACAGCCACAAAAGCCACATAGTTTGGCCTCACTCCCTCCATTTCCATTTTTTCAAATAAAGAAACAGCATGACAAGCTTGTCCGTGCAATGCGTATCCCATGATTATAGCCGTCCATGAGACCATGTCATGTACATCCATTCTATCAAAAATCCATCTAGCAACCTTAATATACCCGCATTTGGCATACATGTCTACAAGTGAACTAGAAACAAACATATTGTCATCATATCCAACTCTGATTATGAATCCATGAAGCTGCTTTCCTAAATGCAATGCAATAAGGTTAGCACAAGCTGGCATGATACTGGAAAAGGAAACGGGTACAGGCTTAACTTTGGCTTTCAACATCTGGTGAAAGAATCTCAAGCCTTCATCAAATAATCCATTCTGCACACACCCTGCAATAATAGAGTTCCATGAAATGCTGTCACGTTGAGGTAAGATGTTAAAAACCTGGAGGGCATCTTCCACTCGAGCACACTTTGCATACATGCCAACTAAGCTACTACCAATAAAGACATCATTGTCAAAGCCATGTCTCATGGCATATCCATGAATCTCCTTCCCCTTATGAAGGTCCACATATTCTGCGAAGATAGGAAGCACACTAGACAAGGTGAATGAATCAGGCTTCAAATTGTCATTTCCCATCTCCCTAACCAGCATTAACGCTTCTTCATACTTTCCATTCTCTGCATTCCCTGCAATCACTGTATTCCACGAAACAACATCTCTTTTCAGCATCTTCTCAAAAACCTTTTTCACACTATCCATTATTGAACCCCTTCTATTCACCTCTACCATATAACTGCAATTTCTTTTTCTGTAACACTGATCGAGGATTGTGCTATTTGCATTAGTTTTAGGGAAAATATAACTAGTTTGATCCAAAGTAACATTTTGATCATGTGCTGACTCAATCCTGAACTTGATAGAGAAGCTATCCATAGCAGCGAATACTTTCTGAAATTTTCCATACATATTCATAAGGGCATTGCATGTATACAAATCAAAGTCCATACCCAACCTAATAATGCATCCATGGATCGACTCGCCTAATTTTAAATCCGATAACAATGCGCATGATTTAAGTAAAGAAGGAAACACATGATGATCTGGTTTTTTACCAGAAGCTCTCATTTGCAAAAATAAGGCCACTGATTGAACAAGAAGGCCATTGGCAACATAGCATCTGATGATGGATTTATAAGCAAGAACTGGTGGGGAGTGGAGAGCGTTGAAGAGAAGGAGAGATTCATGTAAGAGGTTGAAGTTGGAGTAGATGGAAATTAGTCTGGAGAGGTGAATAGGAGAGGAGGGCTCCAATTTAAGGATTTGGGCATGTAGTTGTTTGGCCTGGTACTTTGAGCTTATGATGTTTGGTCTGTCAAGGAGTGTTCTGAAAATGGTCTGTGCAGTCATCTTTTGTTGCGCACTTCAGAAGGGCTCTTGTTTGCGATTGAAACCCCCTTCAACACAGGTTGACCTGCAACATCCAAACCACATTAGTAAGAAAACAGACAATACAACCTGATTTTGGATTACGGCTTATGATGGTCATGGTGATGACAAAAATTGCTCAATGATAGATGATACTCATGATAGTACTGATGAAAGATATTGAAACGGAACTTACCTTTGATTTGGGACCTCTTGGGTTTTGTCTCCTTCTACTTGTATACACCTGTGTGTTAGCACAGAAACCAGTGACATGTGAAAAACATTGCCAAGCTAGATATAAGAAAGAAAGATGTGACCCAAATAAAAAAACAGAACAAAACTTGCCTCATTGAATTCAACTTATTTATCAATTGAATACAATTACAGTATACAACTGGTTCCAATCAAACTAGAATTGCATATATTTTGAGTAGTGATCAACAAAAGCCATGTTACTTAACGTGTTCGCTGAAATGCCTGAGAGAAAAATAACATTACTAGAGCAAACTGCCCAAACAAGTAAATGCAAGAACTTAATTGAGGTGGCAGTAGACGCCACTGAAGGAGGTGGCGGTGGTCGTGGGAGTGGGGGTGGGGGTGGAGCAGGTTGAGTACGCTGTATTGTTGAGAGAGACAGAGTGAGTGAGTGTAAAAGCGGGGAGGTTTTTCGATATGGCGAGGCTAAATTCTGGGTGTAGTACAAAATACAGCCCTAAAGTTTATTGGTCAAGTTGATTTTACCCCTAACCTACTTTGTTCTGTTAAATATCACCCTTCAATTTTAGATTTTACTCCATCTCTCTGCCTTTCTTAAATGTGAAATGCTTTGGGGCAAGAAATTCGTGCTGCTCGTCGTGTTGTCATATTCCATGTGCTGTCACTTTGGGGGCTGATTTGTTGAGCAAACAATTTTCGGGGCTGATTTGTAGTTATTCAAAAAAAAAGGGTAAAGTATAATTTTATCCCTATAGATTGGACATTGCTCGTTGTGGACTGGTCTATATTAACAAAAAAAAATATAGAAAAAAAAACATATTTTACCAGTTTAAAAACTTGTGTTGATTCACTAGCTTGATCGACTCGAGTTTGATTTCATTAAAACCTGACCCTGAACTCGTTGATTATTTGTAATTTTTTTTTTATCAAAATGATGTTATTTTTTTTAAAAGGTTGACTGAGATTGTACCTGGTTGGATTTTACAACTATGTGTTTCACTTTTACTCCTATATTTTCAAATATCATAATATTAGTCCTATAGTTTTTACTAGATGTGGACCGTGCTATGCCACAAGCTTTTTTTTTTTTTTTGCTTAAAAAAAGGTGTAAAGCATGCAAACACGTTTTAAAAAAGAAAAAAAATTGCAACTCGGGTTATAGATCCAACTAGATCAGATAAGTTGGTTTTATTTAAAATAGATGATAAAAAAAATAGGTAATGACAACAAATGGACCAAACAAAAAGAAAATGATCACAATAACATGTAAAAAAAGAAGAGTCTGAGTCAGCTCAAGTTAACATGATAACTTGTAACCTAGGTAATAAGAGTCGAATCAACCCTGATTAACTTGTTAAACCTACATCACAGGTCATGAGATCGAGATAACCTGGTAGAAAAGAAAACGATGAAAATCACAAAGCCCTTTTTTTTTTTAAAAAAAAAAAAACAATGTCGAATTATGAAATTAACAAAGAAAATAAGTAAAAAAAAAGTGTTGTTAACCTGCTTTAACTTTTCAAACTCGTGACCTAGGTCATTAGACTAGAAGCACCTTATCTGAAAAAAACCACAAATCTCAATTCTCAACCACTCAAATGTTGATGGATGAAATTGAAAAAAAAATTATATAAAAGGATCCAAAAAAAAAATAGCAATTAAAAAAATGAAGATCAAAATTGAAATAAAAAATAACTTAGAGGAAAATTACAATTTTTTTTATTGAAGGGTGAAATTAAAAAAAAATTAATTTAACAAAAGAACCTAAAGAAAAGAAACAATTAAAAGAATGATGATCAAATTAAAAAAAAAATACAAATTATAATTGAAAGACAAAATTAAAAAGAAATCAATTTTTTTATATAAAAGATTAAAGAACAAAAATTAAAATTCAAAAGAATAAGAAACTAAGTTGAAATATCAATAAATAAGATAATAGTTTAGAGATCTTGAAAAGCCAGCGCAAATTTCAAAAGGTTAAAAGAGAAAATAGAAAAAAAAGAAGAAAGTATTGGCGACAAACCACCCCATTGTCATCGCCATACCCCACCGCACCATGACAAAGATATTGTGACAATTCCAACGACACAACAGAAGAAAATTTTTAGCCACCGGAGCAAATCACTGTCTTTTTTAAAATATATTTTATATTTATTAAAATATTAAATTATCTTTTATCCAACTTGATTATAACAAAAAAAAAAACCAATATGAAAATGCGAAAAGATGCTAATTTTAAAAATTTTACTTTTAAAAGTATTTTAGTTATTTCAGTATGCTTTTAAAATACAAAAAGTTTATTTGTCCTTGATTAATCGAAAAATAACTAATTAACTTTGTGAAAAGATTTTATTATTTCTAATAGCCAGTTTAATAATTTTTTTTTTAAAAAATAATAAAATTATCATTATATTATTCCAATAAAATGTTAAACTCTTTTTTATTTCAAGGACTATTAGCTTCTGTTAAGAAGTGTTAATTTTAACCTTTGCTTGTAAATAACTAACCCAATTCTAATCTCTTTTTTCATTTTACTTTTACTTATTTTTTTTTTCTCATTTTCCTCTGTATTCTCCATTTTCATGTTATAAATATCTCACGAAAAGAAAGAAAGAAAACTAAATCAAACTAAACTCAATGTTTAGAAAAATGAATCAAACGGTATTTTATAAAAAAATAATTGTTTTTATGTGTTTAGATTATTTTAATATGCTGATATTAAAAATAAAATAAAAAAAATAAAAAAATACTATTTTAAAATATTTTCAAATAAAATATATTTTTAAAAGTAACAATACCAGAATATTATACAAAATCATAATGGGTAGTGGGTAATATTGGAACGTTTTAGGAAATATAAGAGTAATATTGTAAATCTAAAAACTATAAGGGTGAAAGTGAAATCTATGAAAAAAAGGAAAAACTTCACTCGTTGGAGTTTCAGTCGTGGAAGGAGGTGAAGAAACATAAGAGTGAGTGAGGAGTGAGGAGTGAGGAATGATTGCTTGCAGCAGCAGGTCTCTCTTCTTCGGGTAAAATACGCACTCACGCTGTTTGTTTCCTAAGAAATATTAGCCTTTTCTTTTAATTTTAACATGTTACCTCTGGGCGGGGGAACAGAGTTGATTGCGCTCTCAAATACGCGAATCCATTTCTGAAATCGAATCCACTTACTTACTTTGAGGTTGGTTTTAATAAATTATTTTTGTCGTTGTATTAATTAATTTATAAGGTTTATTGTTGTTTATTATTTATAGTGGTAGTAAGTTGTGAGTTGTTATTTAATATTAACAAGAGGATTAGTGGCGTTGCGAAGGAGGATACTAGGATGGATAGGAACAAGAAGCTTAAATCAGCAGGTGGTATTCGCCAATGCCAATGGAGACCGGTCTCTGTCTCTAACATTCAAGGTTTGTTTTTCTTTCTTCAATCTTTTTAGCGTACAAAGTGCCCTTTTGATGATTTCTTGAAGGGATTCTTCTTCATTACAAGACAACATTTTTGTTGATTATGGATCGTTTTCAAGTTTAAGAGCAATTTCAATGGTGCATGCCATTCTACTTGTCGTTATTGTAATATCATTTTGTTATGTTTAACCATAAGACTAATAGCACTCCTATTTGGACCCTGTAGCTATTCAACTGATACTTGGCCATGTGTTTCGAAACATTATGTTAAGAGTATATGCTTGGCATTACTTATTGGAGTTTGTGTTATTGTAAACCATCTGTATTCTGGTGTTGCTTATGGGTTATTCAATGTAAATCTGTAGAATCCACGGCCGAAGATTCTGTTAATGAGTTAGAAGATGGAGATCATGTTCAAGAAACGATAAAGGTTGCTCAAGTGGTGACTAATAATTGTGATTCAACCATCAGTGCTGGTGTGCTGAATGATACTGTCAAGCCCATGCTTTCTGCTGAAAAGCATTCACTTATGCTTGAGGTAACTTTTTACTCGTCAAACTTTAATTAATTTAGCCATTTTTAAGGACAGGGTTATGAAGGCCCATTCTTGCAGTGGGTTTAGGCTTGGGCACATGATATGTTCTCTCGTTTTGAAGTAGAACTTCTCATTTGTTTGGGTGTTTGGTATTTAGGCTTTATTCACATTGCATCTCAGTATCATTTCAAATATACATTTCTGATACCTGCTGTAGGTTTATGCTTGATGCTTGATGCTTGATTATGGTTTCTTTTGCCCAGCTTTCCCAAAAGTTTTAACTTTTCTTATTGTCTAAACAGTGTATTATTAAATTTTAAACCCAAAGGAAGAGATTTAAAAGGATCATTGATCTTTCTCTTTGAATACTGTTGAATGTAACAGAGGCATGATATAAGTTATTTCAAATGGTCCTTATGGGGAATTTTCATGCAAGGAATTCGACCTGAATAACATGAATGGTTGCCATCATTCACACTTTTTAGTTTTTTCTTTTTATTAGTACATGTTTTTCTTTCTTAAGGAACTGTTTGACGGAATGTTCTGTTACCAAAAAGTATTCTATCGTGCATAGAATATCTGATGGTGCAATGTTGCCATGTTAGGGATTAAGTATAGATGCCTCCACTAACTCTTGTGTAGTTTTCACAGTAGTTTTTATTGGCTCCTCTCAACTTTGATCTTATGTGTTATTCTTATTGTGTTAATCACCCTGATAGTAATGCATTCTACGCTGTCTAGTTCTCTTCTATTTCTCAAATTCCTTGAAATACATTGCTAGATTTTAGCATCCCAGGATTTTACATTATAGGTGAAAAACTTTGTCACCTGGTTGAAGGTAATATTACTGTCTATCATTTCCAACTGAGGCAACCTTTAAAATGAAACCTAAATATTCTAAGCATTTGACACTAAGACCCTGTGAACCCCATTATGAACCATGTCATTAATAGTCCACTCTACCTCTACCTGCTAGCACATTTATCATCTTGTAATTATTGCTATTTAATTTTCTTCTCTTGTGCTCTTAATTTTTTTTTTTATCCTTGCATTTGTTTTTAATTTTAGATTTTTTCTCACTTCCTTTGTTTTTCTTCGAAGGTGGGTGCCTCTCTTATTCGATTCATCAAAGGAAAAGAGTATGGATTTCAGCATATTTTTTATTTTATTTTATTTTATTATTTTGAACTTAAGTTACATCCATATTCACTTTGACTTATAAGTTCCCTGCCTCAGAGGATCCACTCAAAAAAAGATTGAAGAAGAGATGGGAGTTAAAATTGTTTTTCCGTCATCAAAGAAGGAAGAATCTATTGGTAAGCTGTCCTGGTTGAAATTAAATGTCTTGCTTTAGTCATTTTGAAACTTCTGGGTTGTTACCATGTCTTCCAAGATGGTAGCATGATGCTTGAATTTGACAATTTTGATCAATAGATTCAAACTTGCTGATCACAACATTGGCAGCGATTGTTTACTACTTGACATGTTATCCTTTGCAGTCATTGAAGGCATTTCAACTGATTGTGTGACAAGAGCTTCTAAAAAGATACAAGCTATTATGGATGAGGTCAGTTACCAGTCATTGTGGTTTACAAAATTCACGTGTTCCTTTATGTCATTCCAGTAACATTTAACACATTTGAGACCTAGTTTGATGGTTAATTTTTCTCTTAGGTATTCTAGTAGTACATGACTTGTTCTATGCATGTAATGTAGTTGTAGTCTAATAAATGCCTAGGCAACTATCGAAGAGAGAAAAGTATGTGGGGAGTAAAAAGGTGTGCTTTGCTATTCAATGTCAGGTTTTGGCATCCGTCATTGGAAGCATGTGACATACATCTTTTTTTCTTGTGCAAATGACATACAACTTATTTGGTTTTGTTTTGGAATGCATCAGTTATTCTTTTTCTACATGCATGCTTGCCAGATTGCTAACATATTCTTTATTTGTGGTTAAAATCACAGGCGATTGAATCAAGTCTCGACTACTCTCACTTTATATCTCTTCCATTGGCAATATACCCTGAATTGACTGATAAGCTAGTCAATTTTCAGAATTCCATACTGGGAACTAATGATGTTTCTGCAGATGAAAATTTGGAAAGTGATTCTATTGAAGACACTTTGGACATCAAAAATAAGGGTCAGGAACTAATTAAAGGACGTGATGTAGCTGTTGAACTCAAAGTTGAAGATGAAAAACATGTTAAAGTGGATTTAACTAGCATTCCTTTTGTTAGTTATCCTCCTAAACCACCAAGGTTGCCTAATGCTTCTGGTAGGTTTTAAGTTCATTAGTTTAATTGAGAGATTATTCTGGTGCCCCTATAATAGCATATAGTTCTATACCAATTTTTTAAACTATGGGCCCTATAAAATTGTTGATAATCCATTTTTGCTTGTTCATAATCACAGAAAAAGATGAGATAAAATGCCAACTTTACTGTTATCCAATTTTACCAAAACTGTTTTGCTTCTATTTCTCTTAGGACTCTTTTTTTTTTCACTCTCGTCTACTTAAATGAAATCTTACTGATTTGTGTTGTGCTTGACAGACTTTGGAATAGACAAATCCATATTTATTAAACCTACAACGTTTCACTTGACTGTACTCATGTTGAAGTTGTGGAACAAGGAGCGAGTCAATGCAGCTTCAGGTGTCCTAAAGGTATGTTTATTTTAAATAAGATAGGTAATAACTAATGGTGGTTGTACTAAATATTTGTGTGTGTGTTTAGAGTATCTCATCAAAAGTGATTGATGCCTTGGATAATCGACCTATCTCTATCAGGCTTAAAGGGCTGGTAAGTAGAACATGACTTGTTTCTTCATGTTTTTGTTTCTGCAGTAGGATACAGTGGCCTTTTGAATCTCGAACTCTATCTTTGGTAAATCAGGGTTAGATACTTTGAAGTTCTAGTGGGTTGTCTTCTAACAAAGGCGACATATTTTAACATCAGTATGATGGATGGATTGCTGTCTCCATGCCCTTGTATTTATTTGGGTTGCCAGCTATTACCTATTAAGTAAAATTTGTGCTCTTTATCCACTGGCAGGATACCATGAGAGGGTCTTTGTCCAAAGCTCGTGTTCTCTATGCTCCTGTTGAAGAAATTGGGAGTGAGGGCCGACTTTTAAGTGCATGTCGTATCCTAATTATCTAAGCATTAATAATCTGGTGCCACTTCACTGTTTACTGCACCTGGGAATGAAAACAGGAAAGAAATTTAGAAGAAAAAAAAATGCTGCCTTGTTCCATTAGATTTTAAGATGTTTCTGTGACTTGATGAAGTCTTTTGAATTTCCTTAGCTTGATTAGAAGTTATCATCAATGCATTTGTTGAGGCTGGACTTGTTCTAGAGAAAGATGCTAAGCAAAAGTTAAAGGTATGTTACCCTCCTTTTGCTCACATATGATCATGCTTCATGCTTCATGCTTCTTATGAAAATTTTATATTTGGAATTATTAAAATGTTTCTACCTATTATTCGGCTATCTGCGGTGCTTTTTAACTTTCCAAGTAGGGATAGAATATTTTGCTTGCTTAGTTCCCAAGTGTTCAGTTAAATAATGTCCAATAATAGACATAGTTACAATTGGACCTGAACAACTTACTGGACCTAATGGACAGTGGGGTTGCCTAGTTGTTTCAGTCTTATGTTCTCTTTATTACATATAGGTTTGGTTTCGGAATTACTAATATCAAATTTGTTCTCTCCTTGAATTGCAGTTGCATGCCACAGTGATGAACGCAAGGCACAGGAAAGGGTACAGATATCATTTATTTTTGCTCGTTTTGCATTTTCTTTTGGGTGAAATTATTGTTTACCAGTACCTGTGCTCTCTGTGCTCATTAGACTTGAGTTCCCAAGTGTTACAATCTTCAAAAAAAAAAATATTTGGTTACTGTTTTATGATGCAGTAGGACATCAGTCCCACCTCATTCTATTTTTGCTGATACTTCATACTTTTTAGGGATTGAAGAGTAGATTTTAAAAGGCTGGGAACTAAGTCTAAAACCTTACTAAAATCTCAGGGACCTATCAATGATTTACCCCTTTCTTTTTGCCTGCTTGCTTTCTATGCGTCATTTGGCTTTTGTTCTTCTGTTTCGTATGCCTGATTTCCTGAAAATTTCAGGAAGAGACGAAGAAAGAATGATTCCTTTGACGCAAGGGGCATTTTCAAGCAGTTTGGATCAGAGGATTGGGGGGAGTATCTTATCCGTGAAGCTCATCTTTCACAACGCTTTGTGTTTGATGAGAATGGATATTACCATTGCTGTGCTTCAATACCTTTTCCTGGAAAAGAAGAACGCCAGCAGACTGATTGATGTATATAGCCAAATTTCCATCGGGGAGGAAATGGTTAAAGTGTTAATTGCTGAACATTTTAAAATTGTGGTTATTACATATGCATTCAAATCTAATCATCTAGTTGAACAACTTGTTTATGCCCTTGATTTGGCTTGGATGCATATTGATAATTCTTCTATATGTTATCATACACTATCTTCATTATCTGTGCTTTTCTACTTTCATTTGGACTAATCTTTTCATGAATAAATAAAAGAATAAAATCTAATGAAGTTAATAGGTTAAAGTAATAAACAATTTCAAATGGTAGAATGCACACTAATAAATGACAAAATCTTTTAAATTTTTAAGATTTTTTTAAATGATATAATGTAAAAGTATAGTTATAGTTCTATTTAGTATTTATGTTTGCTCATGCGTTTGTGGATGAGAAGCCGTTTGTGGATGAGAAATAGTTAGAAATAATAATTTAGTTATTAATTTCTCCACAAAATCTTTTAAAAGTAGTAAACAAGCTTAACATCATGATTTGAAATTATGTTCTTAGAAAATCCATGAAGTTGTATTATCTCCCTAAAAAAGAAATATGATATGTTAGTTATATCATTAATTTTATAATATACTATGACATGTTTCATTTTAGAAAATCTATCAACAATCATAAAGATAAAGTCTTTACCTTTATTCAACCTAAGTAAACCTAAAACAAAGTTCATAGAAATATTCACCTAAGGTTTCTTGGTACAAGCAAAGAAGTATACAAGCAATGCAATAAAACCTTAGACTTAACTTTTCTACATATAATATATTTATCACATATTCTTTGTATATCCCTTTTCATTTTAGACCAATAAAAGTGTTTTGTAATGCATCCAAAGTCTTAGTGACATCAAAATTCCTCATTAAACCACCCCTATAAGCTTTACATACAAACACTCCACGCCTAGAATTGTTAGGCATGTAAAGTCTATTTTCTTTAAATAAGTATTCATCAAGTTTATAGAACTTTCCAAAAATGAATTTGTATATGCATGAAAAACATTAGCAAAATCGCTATTATTCACATACAATTCTTTCACATACTCAAATCCTAACAGTTTAGCATTCAAAGTAAATAGAAAAACATGTCTTCATGATAGCGCATCAACCACTATATTTTCCTTACCTTGCTTATATTTGATCATATATGAGAATGTTTCAATGAATTCTACCCATTTGGAATGTCACCAATTCAATTTACTTTGTCCTTTCAAATGCTTCAATGATCCATGATCTGATTGAATCATAAGTTCTTTTGGCCATAAGTAATGTTATCATGTCTCCAAAATTCTTATCAAAGGGTGAAGCTTCTTATCATAAGTAGGGTTGTCCAAGGCTGCATCATCGAGTTTTTCATTAAAATAGGCAATAGGTCATTTATCCTGTATTAAAACTACTTCAATATCTATTACTAAGACATCACATTCAATTTCAAAAGCTTTTATAAGTCAGGTAAAGCTAATAAAGGTGTTGAACAAAGTTTTTCTTTCAACAAGTTAAATGCATTATCTTGTTCAATTCCCCATTTAAAACCAAATGACTTTTTAACAATCTTAGTTAAAGGTGTTGCTAGAGTATTAAAATCTTTGGCAAAACGCCTATAGAAACTAGTCAAACCATGAAAGCTTTTTACCTTGGTGACCGATTTAAGTGTAAGTCATTCTTAAATAGCTTTAACATTCTCCTCATTCATCTCAATACAATGTTCACTAACAATGTAACTAATAAACATAATTTTCTCTATGCAAAATGTACACTTCTTTAAATTAGCATACGATGATTCTTATGCAACACATCAAGTACATTGCGTAAATATTCAACATGCTCATTTAAACTCTTGCTATAGATCAGAATATCATTAAAATACACAACTATGAATTTAACACAATCAAGAAATATAATTTTCTCCATGCAAAAGGTACACTTTTTAAAATTAGCATACAATAATTCTTTACACAACACATCAAGTACATTACATAAATGTTCACCATGCTCATTTAAACTCTTGTTATAGATGTGAATATCATCAAAATATACAACTATGAATTTGCTTATGAATGCACGCAACATATGATTTATCAATCTCATAAAAGTACTATGTGCATTGATAAATCCAAAAATCATGATGACTAAACATTCATACAAACCATACTTAGTCTTAAACACATTTTCCATTCATCACCTTCTTTTATCTTAATATGATGATATCCATTTTTCAAATAAATTTTCAATAATACACAAAACACATACAATTCATCTAACATATTATCAAGCTTAGGGATATGATGTTTATATTTTATTATTATGTTATTGATAACACGATAATCAACTCAAGTCCTCCAAGTTCCATTCTTTTTAGGCACAAGTAATAATAGAATAACGTATGAACTCATGCTCTCTCGTATGTATCCCTTTGACATCAACTCTTCTACTTGCCTTTGAAGTTCTTTTGTCTTCTCGGGATTATTTTGGTAGGCTGGTTGGTTAGAAATCATAGCTCTAGGTATAAGATCAATTTGATATTCAATTCCCTTTATTGGTGACAAACCACTTTGAATCACAAAACCAATTGTATTCCCCTACCCAATTTTTTATCACAGCCCTGCACGCATGACCTTTTCTTATAACGAGCTAGGCACGCTGGGCCACCCAAGCCCAAACGCCTAGTTTCTTTTAGCTTTAATTTTTTTATTCAAGTATAAATTAACTAAAACATATTAATTAAATGAGTGGAATGCTTTATATAGCGTGTATTCAATTTTAATGAAGTAATTAAAATAAATAATTGGTTAGACTATATATATATATATATATATATATATTTGATTTACATGTTTTCAAATACATTTATAACTAATCATTTTCATTCATAAATAAGTTATTTTCTAATTTATTTTAATATTTTTAAAAAATAGAGAAGGTTAATAAAGATATAGATAGGATAGAAAACATTTTTTAAAGTAAAAAATATGACAATATTGATGAGAAATAATACTTTTTAAAAATAAAATACTACTAAATTAAGCTTGATTAACACTAATCAAGGAAATTCCTAAAATTAAAAAACTGTTTAATTAACTTTTCAAAACTAAAATGACTTATTTATAATTTAATTCTATAATTTTTTGTGACATAAAGAAAGTAGAGAAAAGGTACAAAGAAGAAGTATAGCTGTATGTGATTAAGATAACGCAAAAAAAAGTATAGATGCATGTGGTTAACTAGCTTCTTGTCATAGATTTAACACATTGGTATATTTGGTATTGTGTTAACTTTTATAGTTGTGGTTTGAAAAAAATTATTTTTATAAAAAATGCTTTTTATTTGATGTTGGTTTGGTAAAATATATGTTTGGTTAAAACTGTGGTTGAAATTGAGGTTGAACAAAAAATAGTTTAATATATATGGTTAAGAATGCTTTTCAAATTGAGGTTACAAAATAACTAAAAAAGACATTAATTTGATGGTTTTTAATTGAAATATTATAGATTTAACTACTGCTATTACATCATGAATTAAACAATACTTTATATAAAGTATTTTTTATTGTTCCATTAAACTATTTGCGATTCCATCACGTACGAAATCCATCCGACAAGGACTACAATTTACATGGCTTCCTGAGCGTGCAACAACATTAGGTAAAATATCATCAAGACCAAAATTGGAATTGCGATCAAATTCTGCAAATGCCACGTCATCATGTGATCTCCTTCTAATGTAATTACGTAGTGCCATTGAATAATGTTAAACACTAATTTATCGAATAAAACACAATATCTGAGAAATATTTTTGGATTTTTATTTTATTTTACTGGGTCGGACCCGGTCCAATGTATTTAGGTTTAGGTCGGACCCGGTCCGGCCCATGAACAGTGGAGACGCTCTCTACTGTTAAATGCAGCAGAAGAAAAGAAGAAGGAGAAGGGGAAAGGGAAGAGCAGGCTACCCAGCGTCGCGGTGATGTCTGGCTGGCGGTCGAAACGACGAAGACCGGTGGTGAATTGAGGGAGCTGCTTGGCCGATGGACGACGGTCCTTCTATTTTTCCTCTGTTTTTGCTCTTCTTCCTTCTCTCTTTGCACTGTCAGTGAAGGAGAGAGGAGAACACGCCCTTAAAAAACAAATGGAAATTGCTTTTCAGAAACTGAGATCCAACCTTATTTTCGGGTGGAACCCACAACAATAAAAATATAATTAATGTCTAACCAAACACTTATAAACAGTGTTTTTCTATAACCGCAGCGGCAGCACCAAATACGCACATAGTATGCAGTAGCATATACAGGCAAGGATAGAGGTATATCTCTTTTGAATCATAGCCTGCTTAACACCAGCATCCTCTGCTTCAAAGTCCAATCCTGAAATGCTCATCCTGCGCAATTTCGAACTTCAGCAAGTTGATTTACAAGGCTTTTCAAGCTCTAAACAGTTCAATGTTTAATATTTTGTTTGCCTTGGCCCCATATATCGATCTGTAGGATATGCATAAAGATAATGTTCCTAGTAGAAGGTGGATGGCATCATGCTTAACATTCTATGATGAGATCAGTACTGTGCAATTACCTGCCCCATGACAACCTATGAACTAGTCATTTTGAGGAGAGGTGTTCCTTGAGATTTTAGAATGAAAAGGGGGAGGTGAAAGTCTTAAATCATTCTCAATTTTCATGGGGCAATTGCCTGCTTTAATGATAATTTGAGACACAGCATGTGATGCTGCAATGCATTGCCTGTGATCAACGATGATTGATTTGGATCACCATCAATTGCGATGTGGTGCATGCATGGCCGATTTCAGCTATGAGAAATGTTGGGTTGGCACTGATCGATGGACAGTCCTCCGCCTGTTCACGGCCACAGGTCCCACCTCCACGGGACAAAAGAATCACCCGGAGGATATGATCAGAAACCACTTTTTTCCAAGAGGTGAAAAAAAGGCAGAAAGGGAAAAGGTACCCATTACATGTCAAAAATAAAAAGATAATAACGAGAAGACAAACAAGACACCGTTCTCTTTTTGGTGGGACAGTCTTAGAGATTCCTTCCCATGCACTTTGCCGGCAACCTCTCCTCTCACTCTAGTTAAAAGCTAAAAACAATTATGTTGCCCTACTAAGAAATTTAGCAAATATAAATGGAAGTATTGATGGAAATAATACCAATACCATCACTAAATTACACCAATATTTATTTACAGAATATTATTTTATAATTTTCTTCAGTATTCGCCGACAAAAAATTTATGTCAGCAACTACTAAGTAAATTAAAGTTTGAAATGAAGAAATAAAAAAAATTATCATTATTACAAACAAAATTATCGAGAAAATATATCCGTCACTAATACTTGTCGGTGAATCTGTAAGTAATTTTTAAGTTATAACTTGATAGACAACCCTTATCTCCCCCTCTTTAATTTTTTTCCTTTTCTTCTTTCTTTTTATTCTACAGAAAATAACACGCAACACCCTCTTATTTTTACATCATCACAAATGCAGCCACCCTCAACAATCAGTCTGTCAGTATCCTTATTCTGGTTTAATTTTTTTTTAAGATTCGTCATATCAAGTAAACAAAACTATCCATTTTTTGTTATAACCTGTTTTTAAAATATATATTTTTTTTTTTTTGCATTTTTATGTAGTATATGTAGTTTGTTTGTGTGTTTACTTGTTTTATAACTTTTTCCTATAGAGATATGTTGTATAAATGTATGACTTGTACATGTTAGGGTTTGTTTGAGATTTTGAAA
>Ga0307510_10004857_pt1 | contig 15892 bp, 15 predicted proteins | sample 12_EM_MG_FD_207224 | JGI IMG/M metagenome (GOLD analysis project Ga0307510, IMG submission 207224) | Populus trichocarpa ectomycorrhiza microbial communities from riparian zone in the Pacific Northwest, United States - 12_EM | ecosystem: Host-associated > Plants > Roots > Unclassified | place...
CCAGGGCCTTCTCGGTCGGTTCGTCGCCCGTCGCCAACTCGGCGAGCAGCACGGCGTCTTCCATGCACATCGCGGCACCCTGCGCTATCAGCGGCGGACAGGCGTGCGCGGCGTCGCCGATGACCATCACGCGGCCCCGGTGCCAGGGCTCGTCGACGAGGATCGCCTCGATCCAGCGGTAGTCCACCGCCGTGTCGTCGGGCAGCGAGGCGAGGATCTTGCCCCAGGTGCCGCCGTACCCGGCACCGCGCTCGCGCAGCAGGTCGAGCGGGGCGCGGGGGCCGATCAGGGTGGTGTCGAGGTTCTCGTCGAGGAGGTAGGCGTAGCACTGGTCGGGGGAGATCGGGCTGTAGCCGGCCTTGAAGCGGGGGCCGCCGTAGTACACCTCGGCGCAGTCCATCTCGGCCGGGCGCTCCGCGACGACCCGGAAGATCGACATGCCGACGGGACGGGGCTTGGCGTCGATGCCGATCAGTTCGCGCATCGCCGAGTTGATGCCGTCGGCGCCCACGACGAGGTCGTAGCGGCCGGTCGTACCGTCCGTGAAGGCCACGTCCACGTGGTCGGGTGTCTGGTCGAGCCGTTCCACGCTCAGCCCGAGGCGGACCCGCACCCCGTGTGCGCGCACCGCGTCGCACAGCGCGTCCTGCAGATCCGAGCGCAACGCCCCTGCGGTGGACGGCAGTTCGGGCCCGCCGGTGTGCGGGGTGCTCAACTCGGTGAGCAGCCCGCCGTCGGCCCGGCGCAGCCGCATGAGGTCGAACGGCACCGCCCGGGCCAGCACCCGGTCCAGGACACCCACGGACCGCAGCGCCTTGAGCGCGTTGCCCTGAAGGGTGATGCCATGGCCCACACCGAACCACTGCGGAGAGATCTCGACGAGCTCCACCTCGGCGCCCCGCTGGGCGAGCGCGAGACAGAGCACGCTTCCGGTGATGCCGCCGCCGACGACGAGCACCTTTTGTACGGGCATGGGCGATCCTTGCGAACGTAGACAGAAGTGGTGGGTCAGCCTGGCTGTGCTCATTCCGGGGGCAGGCCCCCGGGCCCCCGCCGGTCGCCGAGTTCGTGGAAGTGCTCGACGGTCGGCGGCTCGGCGAAGAACGGCCCGACCAGGGCCCGCCAGCGCCCGAATGCCTCGGACTCCCGGAAGCCGACGTTGTGCGCCTCGACCGACTCCCAGCCGACCAGCAGAAGGAAGGTCGTCGGCCGCTCCGCACCGCGCAGCAGCTCGGCCCAGCGGAACCCGTCGGCCTCGGCCAGCACCTCACGGGCCTTGCCGAACACCTCCGCGAACTCCCGTTCACGACCCGCCTCGACGGTCAGCTCGGCATGCTCGACTATCACGCTCTTCTCCTCGGGCTTCTCCTCGGGAAAGTGGGTGCTCCGAGCCTGCGTGGGCGGTCGATGCACGGTCAACGGATCGAGGCATCGGCAAGGGGGACGTCATGCATCCCCTACGGCGATGGACCAGCGGTTCAGCCGTCCGGTGAGCCGGTGATGGAGGAGCGGGGCGGTGTCCGGTGGGCCGGTGTTGGAGGAGCGGGTGCGTGCCCGGTGGGCCGGTGATGGCAGGCATCGCGGATCGCCATTTCCGCCCGGTCCCCGGGCTGCCTAGCGTCGAGGGCGAGCCCCCACCCGTACGAGGAGAGCGCCGTGCCCGATCAACTGCCCACCCACGCCGGACCCTTCGCGCTCGGCACGTTCGCCTCCGGTGCCTCCGGTGAGGCGGGTTTCCCCGGCCTGGTCACCGGCGACCGCGTGCGCGACCTCTCCGACCTCGTGCCGTCGATCCGCGCGCTCGTCGAGGAGTGGGACAGCTGGTTGCCCCGGCTCGAAGATCTGGCCCGGTCCACCGAGGGAACCTGGCACGAGCTGGCCGCGCTGCGCGTCCTGACCCCGATCGAACCCGGCCAGATCCTGCAGAGCGGCGCCAACTACCGCAAGCACGTGGTCGATCTGGTCGCGGCCGAGAAGGAGAGCGTGCACGGCGCCACCCCCGAAGAGGCCCGCGCCGACGCCGAGTTGATGATGGACGAGCGCGCCCGCAACGGAGTGCCGTACGTCTTCCTCGGCTCCCCGCGCGCGATCAGCGGTCCCTACGACGACATCGTGCTCCCCCCGCTCGGCGAACAGCACGACTGGGAACTCGAACTCGCCCTCGTCATCGGCAAGTCGGGCAGGAACGTCGCGGCCGAGGAGGCGATGGAGTACGTCGCCGCGTACACGATCAGCAACGACCTCACGACTCGTGACCGCCTCTACCGGCCCGACCTCAAGGCCATCGGCACCGACTGGTTCACCGCCAAGAACGCCGACACCTTCCTGCCGACCGGGCCCTTCCTGGTACCGGCGGCCTTCGTCGGGGACCCCGGGGACCTGCGGATCACCCTGCGTCACAACGGAGTTGTCCGCCAGGACGAGTCCACCAAGGACATGATCTTCGACATCCCCCGGCTCATCGAGTACGTCTCCACGACCACCACCCTGCGCCCCGGCGACCTGCTGCTCACCGGTTCCCCGGCCGGCAACGGCGCGCACTGGGGCGTCTTCCTGAAGCCCGGCGACGTCGTCGAGTCCGAGATCACCGGCCTGGGCCACCAGCGCAACACCGTCAGGAGCCACGCATGAGCTTCTTCCAGCCCATCACCCACCTGCGCCATGTCGACCTGGCCGTACCGGACTTCGCCCGCCAGCGCGCCTTCTACGGCACGACGTGGGGCCTGACCGAGGTCGCAGGCGACAGCGGTGTCGCCTTCTTCGCCGCCGAGGGCAGCCCCGAGCAGTACATCGTCCGCATCCGCGAGGACGAGCGGAAGCGGATGGACCTCGTCGCCTTCGGGGCCGTGTCGCCGGCCGCCGTGGACGAGCTGCACGGGCGGCTCGGGCGGGCCGGGATTCAACTCCTCGGTGAGCCCGGCGCGTTGGACACCCCGGGCGGGGGCTACGGCTTCCGGTTCTTCGACCCGGACGGGCGGGTCGTCGAGGTCTCGGCGGACGTCGCCACCCGCGCTCACCGGAAGATCGAGGAGCGGGAGGCGATACCGGTCCGGCTCTCGCACTGCGTGGTCAACTCCCAGGACCCGGAAGGGCTGCGGGACTTCTACGTCCAGCACCTCGGGTTCCGGCTCACCGACACCCTGTACTCGACGCACATGGGCGACCTCATGTACTTCCTGCGGTGCAGCCCGCTCCACCACTCGTTCGCGATCGCCCGAGGCCCCCATGTCTCCCTGCACCACGCCTCGTTCGAGATGCGCGGGGTCGAGGAGTACATGCGCGGCACCGGGCGCGCGCTGCGCGCCGGGACCCGGCTCACCTGGGGACCCGGCCGGCATCTCGCGGGCGACAACACCTTCTCGTACTTCCACGACCCGCACGGCAACACCGTCGAGTACACGACCGAACTCGCCGTCCTGGAAGAGGACTTGTGGCACCCGGGCCGCCATGACGTCGACGACCCGATCACCCAGGACCAGTGGGGCACCGCCGACCCGATGAGCGAGTCGGTCGCCAAGGAGCAGTTCAACGACCCCGACGTGCTCTTCGAAGCACCGCCGGTCTGAACAGAACACCCAACCCGCATGAGAGAGGCCGCAGTTGTGGCAACGATCCTGAAGCACGCCGTGCCCAAGTCGGAGGTGACCGCCTCCCTCGACCAGGTGCGGGAGACCGTGACCGGCGTCATCGCGGACATCCGTGCGCGCGGCGACGAGGCGGTGCGCGCCTACTCCGAGAAGTTCGACAAGTGGAGCCCCGACTCCTTTCGGCTGAGCGACGAGGAGGTCGAGAAGATCGTCGCGTCGGTGCCGCAACAGGTCATCGACGACATCCGTTTCGTCCAGGACCAGGTACGCACCTTCGCGCGCCACCAGCTCGACTCCTTGCGGGAGTTCGAGGTGGAGACCCTGCCCGGGGTGAAACTCGGGCAGAAGCACATCCCGGTGCAGGCGGCGGGCGCGTACATCCCCGGTGGGCGATACCCGCTCACCGCCTCCGCCCACATGACCATCGTCACCGCCAAGGTCGCCGGCGTACCGCGGGTCGTCGCCTGTACGCCGCCCATCCACGGCGAGATCCCGGCCGCCACCGTCGCCGCCGCACATCTCGCCGGCGCGGACGAGATCTGGCTGCTCGGCGGAGTGCAGGCGGTGGCCGCCATGTCCGTCGGCACCGACTCCATGCAGCCGGTGAACCTCATAGCCGGACCCGGCAACGCCTACGTCGCCGAGGCCAAGCGGCAGTTGTTCGGCGAGATCGGCATCGACCTGTTCGCCGGGCCGACCGAGATCCTCGTCCTCGCCGACGACCGGGCCGACCCGTTCGTGTGCGCCGTCGACCTGCTCTCCCAGGCCGAGCACGGGCCGGACTCCCCGGCCGTCCTCATCACCACCTCCCGCGAGGTCGCCGAGAAGACCATCGCCGAGGTGGAACGCCTGCTGCCCGGCATGCCCACCCGCGACTTGGCCGGGCCCGCCTGGCGCGACCACGGTCAGGTCCACGTCGTCGACACCCTCGACGAGCTGTACGCGCTGGCCGACGAGTTCGCCTTCGAGCACGTCGAGGTGCTTACCGCAGAACCGCGCCTCGCGCTGGAACGGATGACCCAGTACGGCGCCCTGTTCCTCGGCGAGGGCACCTGTGTGTCGTTCGGCGACAAGGTCATCGGCACGAACCATGTGCTGCCCACACGTGGTGCCGCGCGCTATACCGGCGGCCTGTGGGTGGGGAAGTACCTCAAGACGGTCACCTACCAGGAGGTCACCGACACCGACTCCCAGACGCTGCTCGGCCGACTGTGCGGACGGGCCGCCCGCGTCGAACTGTTCGAGGGCCACGCACGCTCCGGCGACGTACGGGCCGCGAAGGCCGCGGGCGACGAGCTGCCCTGGAACACCGCGTGACGTCGGAACGCCCCATGGTCCCGGGACATCGCCCGGCCTCGGATCGCCACCCGCCCCTCGACGGCCGCACGGCACTGATCACCGGCGGCGGCGGACCGCTGGGGCGTGCCTTCGCGCTGGCCCTCGCGGACGCCGGCGCCCGGGTGATCCTGGTCGGGCGCAACGAGGCGGCGCTCGCGGAGGCGGCTGCGCGCGTGGTCAAGGACGGCGGACAGGCCCGTGCGGCCTCCTGCGACGTCTCCGACCCTTCGGCTGTCCATACCCTGGCCGCTCAACTCGCCGACGAGGACGTGTCGTTGCTCGTCAACAACGCCGGAGTCGCCGGCCCCGTACGGCCCCTCGTCGACATCGAGCCCGACGAGTGGGACGACGTGTTCGCCGCCAACGTCCGGGGCGTGTACCTGATGTGCCGGGCCTTCCTGCCGCCGATGCTCGCGGCCGGGCGCGGTGACATCGTCAACGTCGCCTCGGTCAGCGGCAAGCGACCACTCCTCAACCGAACCCCGTACACCGCCTCCAAGATGGCGCTGCTCGGCCTGACCCGGACGCTCGCTGGGGAAGTGGGCCCGCACGGGATCGCGGTCAACTCCCTTTCGCCGGGCCCGGTTCGGGGACCGCGCATGGACCGCAACTTCCGGCTCACCGCCGAACTGACCGGCTGTACGGTCGCCGAGGCCGAACGCGACTTCGCCTCCCGGGCCGCCCTCGGCCGGCTCGTCGAGGAACACGAGGTCGCGCAGGCGCTCGTGGCGATGCTCGTGATGCCCGGCCTGTGCGGGGCCGACATCGACCTGTCGGCGGGGATGATCGCCCCGTCGTAGCTGAACGGGGTGCGGAAAACGGGGAGGTGGACGGCCGGCGAGCCGCCCGCCTCGCCGTCGTGTCCAAGCCCGTCCACCCGCTATGACGACTCTGTGTGACCGCCATGAAATGGTCGGCGTGATCCGAGGCATCGGACTCCCATATGTGTGTGCCGACCGCCTATTCCCTGGTTCTTGTGGCTGCTTCACTCCCTCGTGCGCACCTTCGGTGCCTCCGCCGGGCCGTCCGCACCCCGCGTTCGACGGCCGGCCGGTCACACTGCGCAACGGCGCATCGATCCCTGGGAAGGCAAGCAATGACGCTGATCACCCGACGCTCGGTCCTGATCGCCGGTACCGCCACGGCCGGAGCCGTACTGATGCCGGCGGTCTCCGCCACCGCCGCGCCGACGGCCACCAAGGCCACGAAGGCTTCGGGCAAGCGGATCTCGGTCGCATCCGGCGAGACGTACACGGTCTCCGCGACCACCCGCGTGAGCGAGCTGTCCATCGCCGACGGCGGCACGATCGCCGCCCCGGACGGCTCCAGCCTCTCCCTGACCGTCGACGGAGTGGAGACCGGCCAACTGCTCACCGCCACCGGCGGAACGGCCACCCTGATCCAGGCCGGCACCTACCGGGGCGACGTCGGCCTGACCGTCTCCGCCGCCAACGTGGTGACGTACGAGACGCTCACCTTCCCCTTCCGGCAGGCGGTCTACGTCGACGGCGACGGCGTGGTCAAGGACAAGTCCGTCCTCGCGGCCGTCCTGGGCGGCAAGCTGACGGACGCCTACGCGAAGAACGTGAGGATCACCTCGACCGGCGAGTGCTTCGACGGTGTGTACGTCCAGGACGCCACCTACACGCTCGACCAGCCCTCCATCTCCCTTACGGGCAACGGCCGTTGTGACTTCGCGGGCTACGGCGCCGCGGTCGTCGGCGACGGTTCCTCGACCACGCTGGTCGTGGACGGCGCCCGGATCGACAACAAGGGAGTCGTCCGCACCGCCGTCATCGCCAACGACGGCGCCAACGTCATCGTCAAGGACTCCGTACTCCGCGCCCGCAACGGCGTTCTGCCCGCCGACTACCAAGCGACCGTGGAGACGCCGTACATGGAGTCCGTGCCCTGGATGCTCGGCCTCGACGGCAACGTGCGCGCCACCAACCTCATCGGCAAGGACAGCAAGGCCACCTACCTCAACTCCACCGTCTTCTCCGAGACATGGGGCGCCCTGTCGGTCGAGGGCGGCAGCGGGCTCAAACTGACCGCGATCAACAGCCACTTCGGGAACACGGGGGAGTACGGCTACGGCACCTACGCCATCGGTGACGCGACCGTGCGGGTGCTCGGCTCCCGGCTCGACGTCGGCAGCTACGCGACCATCATCGCCGGCCCGGCCGCGGTCGTGCACTACGGCGACAGCACCAGGGCCGCCGTCGCCGCGCTCAACACCGAGCTGGAACTCGGGCTGTCCAAGGCCGAGTTGGCGTCGGTACCGGTACGCAACACGGTCGTGAACTCCGGGCACTTCGGTTACATGTTCTTCGGCGCCGGCCAACTCACCCTCGACGGCGGCACGGTGATCAACTCCGACCGGGCCACCTTCCTCAACAAGGGCCAGCAGACGACGATCAGCGTCGACGGCTCGCAGGGCGCCCGGCTCAACCCGCGCGACGGGATCCTCCTCCAGATGATCGAGCTGGACGACCCGGGCCCGGTCAACGTCAACGGCAAGATGATGAACATCGGCGTCTACACCGAGCCCACCGGCGACCCGGCGAAGGACGCTACCTTCGACCCGACCGCAGTGCACACCACCGACGGGGCCGCCACCTTCAACTCCATAGCTCTGAAGGGCGACTTCTACAACGGCATGCGCACGGGCAAGAACATGGTCCTCACCTTCGAGGACGCCCGTGTCGAGGGCGTCATCTCCGCGTCGACGGCCAAGCACCGCGTCTCCAGCATCGACGCGTCGACCTTCTACGAGCTGGGCATCGTCACCAACACCGCGCGGGCCGCCGTCAACAACGGCGCGATCGTGCAGCTCGACAGCGGCTCCACCTGGACGGTCACCGACACCTCGTACCTGACCCGGCTCGCCCTCGCCGCCGACGCGACCGTCAAGGCGCCCCGCGGCAAGAAGGTCACGCTGACGGTCGACGGGACGGCCACGGCCATCACGCCGGGCCAGACCTACACGGGCGCCCTGACGCTGACCGTCGCGTGAGCGATGGCGGAGGCGCGCCGCTCAGGGCTCAGGGCCCGGGCTTCACGTGAGCCGCGCCTCCGCCTCCTTCGCGATCCGCTCGAACTGCGTACCCATGGCTGCCTGGAGAGCCTGCGCCCCCGACAACGGCCGGACCATGACCGTCAGTTCGTCGATCAGGCCTTCCTCATTGACGTGGATGAAGTCGCAGCCGGTCAGCTCCCGGTCGCCGACCCGCGCGGCGAACATCAGCGCGCTGTCGCTGCCGTCCGGGTCCCCGATCTCCCGTACGTACCGGAAGTCCTCGAAGACCCGTGCCACCCCGTGCAGGATCGCCGCGGTGATCGCCTTCCCGGGGTACGGCTTGAACACGACCGGGCTGGTGAAGACCACGTCCTTCGCCAGCAGCGCCTCGACGGCGTCCATGTCCTGCGCCTCGACCGCCTTGCGGAACGCACGCATCGGCTCACCTCATAGTCAATTAGTTGAGTAGGTGTGGATGAGACTAATCAACGGCTGTTAGCGTGTCCACATGTCCCTCAAGTACGCGGTCCTCGCGGCCCTCCTGGAAGGCGAGGCCTCGGGCTACGAGCTGGCGAAGGTGTTCGACGTGTCGCTGGCCAACTTCTGGCCCGCGACACCGCAGCAGCTCTACCGGGAACTGGAGCGCCTCGCGCAGGACGGACTGATCGAGGCACGGGTCGTACAGCAGGAACGCAGGCCCAACAAAAGGATGTTCACGCTCACCGAGGCCGGCCGGCGCGACCTCGACACCTTCGCCGCCGAGCCGCCCCGGCGCCCCATCGCCATCCGCGACGAACTCCTCATCAAGATCCAGGCCATGGACGGCACCGACCCCGCCGTGACCCGGGAGCTGATCGAGGAGCGCAGGTCGTGGGCGCGCGGCAAGCTCGACCGCTACGAGCGCGTACGGGACCGTCTCCTCGGCGGTCTGACCGAGGAGGAGTACCTGCGCGACGCCGACCGCATCGGGCCCTATCTCACGCTGATGGCCGGGATCACCTTCGAGGAGGAGAACCTGCGCTGGTGCGAGCGCGTTCTCGCGATCCTGAAGCAGCGGATTGCCCTAGGCTGACCCGGATGTTCAGCCCCGAAGGCCCCAGTCTGCGCGAACTCGCCGTCCAGGCCCTGTCGTCCGTCGAGCACGGCTACGACCTCCTCGCGCCCAAGTTCGACCACACCCCGTTCCGCACACCGGGCCCGCTGCTCGACGCGGTCGCCACGATGCTGGAACGCATCGGCCCCTTCGACGACGGACTAGACGTGTGCTGCGGCACCGGCGCGGGCGTGGACGTGCTGGCGAAGGTGTGCCAAGTGAGCGTCACCGGAGTCGACTTCAGCACGGGCATGCTCGACGTCGCACGGAGCCGTACCCGGGCCGCGGGGCCCCGTGTCTCATGGGTGCGCGGCGACGTCCGGGCCCTTCCCTTCGCGCCCGCCTTCGACCTGGTGGTGAGCTTCGGGGCGTTCGGCCACTTCCTGCCCCGCGAACTGCCGGGACTGTTCGCCCAGGTGCACTCCGTACTGCGCCCCGGCGGACGCTTCGCCTTCCCCGTCGTCGCACCGCCGCGACCCACATCCCCCGCGTACTGGATGCTGTCCGGCTTCGACGCGGTGATGAAGGTGCGCAACGCCCTCTGGCGACCGCCCTTCGTCATGTACTACCGGGACTTCCAACTCGGTCACGTCCGCCCGGAGTTGGAGCGGGCCGGATTCGACGTCGACCTCTACACGCTGCCAGAGTTCGGGCACCGCGGCGACGGCAGCCCCCGCGTCCGCATGGTCGCGGCGCGACGACTGCCGTAGCCGCAGCGGGTCTCAACCGGTCGCTGTCGCCGCCGACTTGATGACCTTGGTGACCAGGTCGGGGTGGGAGATCATCACGACGTGCGATGAGTCCACCACGGTCGTGTGCGAACCGGCGCGCTTGGCCTCGAAGCGCTCCAGGTCGGGCGCGATCGCCCGGTCCTGCGCCGCCACGACCGCCCACGAGGGGATGTCGCGCCAGGCCGCCGCCGTGGCGACGTCCGTGAACGCGGCCGCGCTGATGGGGCGTTGAGAGGCTCCGAGCAGTGCGGACGTGGAGGCCGGGAGGTCGGCGGTGAACACCGCGTGGAACTTCGCCGTCTGGATGGCCAGATCGGTACCGCCAAAGCCGTCGGGCAGCGGCTGCAACGCGTCGCCCAGCTGCGACCCGGGGAAACGCGCGCCGAGTTCGCCCAGTTGCTCGCCCTTGTCGGGTACGAAGGCCGCGACGTACACGAGCGCCTTCACACTCGCGTCGCCCGCGGCCGCCTGCGTGATCACCGCGCCGCCGTAGGAGTGTCCTACGACGACCTTCGGGCCGTCGATCGTCTTGAGGAGCGCGGAGAGGTAGGCGGCGTCCGAGGTCAGCCCGCGCAGCGGATTGGCGGGCGCCACGACCGGGTAACCCGCCTTCTGTAGCCGGGAGGCCACCGCCGACCAGCTGGACGCGTCGGCGAACGCCCCGTGCACCAGGACCACGGTGGGCTTCGGCGCGGAGTGCGCACCCCCGGTGGTGGAGGCCGCCGAGGCAGGGAGCGCGGTGGCCGCGACGGTGCCGGCCGCCACAACTGCCCCCAGGAGTAAGGGTCTACGGGAGATCGTCATCGGTCAGCTCCGGTCGAGGTCGAGGAGATCGGCGTCGTACGCGTGCTCATCGGTGCTCGGTAGGCCGTACGGGAGTTCAGGCATAGCGGCGCACGAACGACAGGGCCGTGTCCGCGACCTCCTGCCAGCCGTGGTCGATGGTCAGCGCGTGGCCCCGGTCCTTGATCTCGGTGATCTCGGTGACGTTCTTGTTGTGCTGCTGCTTCTTGTAGGAGGCGTTGGCGATCGACCAGGGCACGGTGTGGTCCTTCTCGCCCGAGATGATCAGGAGCGGACCGCGGTCGGGGTTCTCCGTGTCGACCTTCGCCTCGGTCCACGGGTTGAGGTTCGCCGTGGCCGCCTGGAACAGCGGGGCGCCCGGCGCGGGCACCGCGAACGTCTCGTACAACTCCCGTGCCTCCTCCTCACCGACGGCGTTGGCGAAGCCGTAGCGGAACTGGTCGTAGGTCAGAGGAACCGCGCGACTGCGGTTGGCGGGGTTGCTGAGGACCGGTGCGGAGGAGCGCAGCGCGGAGATCGGCAGCGGCAGCACGCCCCGGAACGGGGCCGGGTCGATCGCCACGGAGACGGCGGACAGTCCGCGCCCCGCGAGGATCTGCGTGAGCAGTCCGCCGAAGGAGTGGCCGATGATCGCCGGCTTGCGGGTCAGCGTGCCGATCAACTGCGTGAGGTGGTCGGCGACTTGGCCGACCGTCTTGCCCGCCATGACCTCCGGGTGCTCGTTGGCCTCCTTGACCGTCTCAGGGTCGTCGGGCCAGGACAGGGAGACCGGCGCGTACCCGGCCTGCTCGAAGTGCGCCGCCCAGCGGTCCCAACTGCTCGGCAACAGCCACAGACCGTGGACGAAGACGACCGGCGTGCGTTCGATGGCGTTCGCCCGCTCGATCTGCTGTACGTCGATGTGGGTCATGTCCCGAAGTATGAGTCCACGGAGTTCCAAGAGTCCGTCGTATGGCGGCACTTGGTGAAGGATGACGCCATTGTCGCGGCCCGGGCGATCTCCTAGGCTGAACCGCGTGGGGGCAAGAGTGCTGTCCGGGAACGGAGTTGTACATGCTCAGCAAGGGTGAAGCCGGCGAAGCGGTCCGTCAGGCCAAGGTGAAGACCGGTGTCACATGGGCCCAGTTGGCGGAGGCCGTGGGCCGGCCGCTCGCGTGGACCACGGCGGCCCTGCTGGGCCAGCACCCCATGTCCAAGGACGAGGCGGCGACCGCCGCCGCCCTCCTCGAACTCGGCGAGGACGCCGCCCTCGCCTTCCAACTCCAGCCCACCCGGGGCGCGTTGGAGGCGGCCGTACCCGTGGACCCCACGATCTACCGGCTCTACGAGGTCATTCAGGTCTACGGCCCCACCATCAAGGAACTGATCCACGAGCAGTGCGGCGACGGCATCATGAGCGCCATCAACTTCCGCCTCGACGTCAGCCGCGTGCCCGACCCCGCCGGTGACCGGGTCGTCATCACCCTCGACGGGAAGTACCTGCAATACCAGTGGGAGTGAGCGTGTCCACAACTCGCCGCCCCACCTTGGTGGTTGACGTCAGCGACTCCCGGCGGAGTTGAGCCGGGCGGCCTGGCGGGTCAGATGGTCGCGCTCGGCGAGGTTGGGCGCCTTCAGCGCCGCCTCCGCGTACAGCCGTGCCGCCGTCCTCAGATCGCCGTCGCGTTCGTGGAGGTAGGCCGCCACCGCGGTGTGGCGCGGCAGGGAGTCGTCCAGGGGTGCGAGCGCGGCCAGGCCGGCGCGCGGACCGTCGGCCTCGCCCACGGCGACCGCGCGGTTGAGGCGGACCACCGGGCTGTCGGTCAGGCCGGCGAGTTCGTCGTACCACTCGACGATCTGCACCCAGTCGGTCTCCTCGGCGTTGGGCGCGTCCGCGTGGAGCGCAGCGATCGCGGCCTGCGCCTGGAACTCGCCCAACCGGTCGCGGGCCAGGGCGACTTGGAGGATCGTGACGCCCTCGGCGATCGCCGAGGTGTCCCATCGCGCCCGGTCCTGCTCGGCGAGCGGGATCAGGCTGCCGTCCGGCGCGGTCCGGGCGGCGCGCCGGGCATGGTGCAGCAGCATGAGGGCGAGCAGACCCGCGACCTCGGGGTGGTCGATCGCGGCGGCGAGCTGCCGGGTGAGCCGGATCGCCTCGGCGGCGAGGTCGACATCCCCGGAGTAGCCCTCGTTGAACACCAGGTAGAGGACGCGCAGCACGGTCGCGACATCGCCGGGCTGGTCGAACCGAACGTCGGAGACGGTGCGCTTGGCCCGGCTGATGCGCTGCGCCATCGTCGCCTCGGGCACCAGATAGGCCTGCGCGATCTGCCGGGTGGTGAGCCCGCCGACGGCGCGCAGCGTGAGCGCGACCGCCGACGACGCCGTCAACGACGGGTGGGCGCACAGGAAGTAGAGCTGGAGCGTGTCGTCCGACGCAGGTGCGGGGCCGGGCGCCGGCTCCTCGTCGACCAGATCCTCACGTCTACGCCGGGCGGTGTCCGCCCGTGTCGCGTCGAGGAACCGCCGCCAGGCCACCGTGACCAGCCAGCCCTTCGCGTCCCGAGGCGGATCGTCCGGCCAGACCCGGACCGCCTCGACGAGCGCGTCCTGCACGGCGTCCTCGGCCGCCGCGAAGTCTGCTCCGCGGCGGACGAGGATCCCGAGCACGCTCGGCGTGAGGCTCCTCAGCAGGACCTCGTTCACTTCAGCGTGCACTCCGTGTCCGTGACGGTGGAGTGCAGGCCCAGGAACGGGCGCAGCTCCAGCCACTCGTGGATCGGCCGGCCACCGGCCCCGGGGGCGGCCGACAGCTCACCGGCCAGCTCCACCGCGCGCTCGTAGGTGTCGACGTCGATCACCATCCAGCCGGCGATGACGTCCTTGGTCTCCGCGAACGGGCCGTCGGTGACCGGCGGGCGGCCCTCACCGTCGTAGCGGACGAAGGTCCCCTCGGGGGAGAGCGCCTGGCTGTCGACGAACTCTCCGGTCTTCTCCAGCCGGGCCGCGAAGTCGTTCATGTACTGGACGTGGGCGGAGATCTCCTCGGGCGTCCACTGGTCCATGGGGATGTCGTTCACGGCGGCGGGGGCGCCGCGGTAGTGCTTCAGGAGCAGGTACTTGGCCATCGTCGTTCTCCTCGGTGCTGGTGCGACCCATTGTGGTCGCGTTCACCTCGGGGACGGAGCCGGGCGCGGGTTCTCGACGTCGGCGGGCAGATTTCTCGCCGCGAGTTTCGCGCGGTCTGCGAGGGAGGGCGGAAAGGGAGGCGTATCCACTCCTCTTCCCTTCTTAACGTATAGCGCACCAGGGGGCTTGCGGCAAGGCCCCCGTCGTGCCGCAGAATGTCCGGCCTGAGGGCATGACCTGCGGAAACGGGAGTCGCGAATGCGTGTGTTGTTGACGACGTGGGGATCGCGCGGGGATGTCGAACCGCTCGCGGGACTCGCGTCGCGCCTGCTGGAACTCGGCGCGGAGGTGCGGGTGTGCGCGCCGCCGGACGAGGAGTTCGTGGAGCTGCTGGCCCGGGCCGGTGTGCCGCTGGTGCCGCTCGGCCCGTCGGTGCGGTCCGTCGTGAACGGGGCGAAGCCGCCGTCGGCGGAGAGGGCGTTCCAGCTCGCGCCCGAACTGGTCGCCGCCCGCTACGAGACGCTCACGGCGGCCGCCGATGACTGTGACGCGCTGCTGGCCACCGGTCTCATGCCGGCCGGTGCCCGCTCGGTGGCCGAGAAAATCGGCATCCCCTATGTGCTCGCCTGCTTCCACACGGCCGGACTGCCGTCGTCGAAGTACCCTCCGCTCTCGCGGCCGGGCCACGCGTCCTCGCCGGAGGAGACCGACATCAAGACGCTGTGGGAGGAGGACGCCCGGCGCGTGAACGCCCTGTACGGCGAGGCGGAGAACCGGCACCGGGCGGAGCTGGGCCTGCCACCGGTCGAGAACGTGCGGGACTACGTCTTCACCGAGCGGCCGTGGCTGGCGGCGGACCCGGTGCTGTTCCCGTGGCAGGAACAGACGGATCTCGACGTCGTGGTGACCGGCCCGTGGATCCTGCCCGACGAGCGCCCGCTCCCGGCCGACCTGGAGACGTTCCTGGAGGCGGGTGAGGAGCCGGTGTACGTGGGCTTCGGCAGCATGGCCCTGCGCACCTCGCCGGATCTCGCCCGGATCGCCATCGACGCGGTCCGCGCACAGGGCCGCCGGGTCCTCCTCGCCCGCGGCTGGGCGGACCTGGCCGCCGTCGACGACGGGGACGACTGCTTCGTCGTAGGAGAGGTCAACCAGCAGGCACTCTTCCGGCGGGTCGCCGCCGTCGTGCACCACGGCGGCGCGGGCACCACGACGACCGCCGCGCTCGCCGGTGTGCCGCAGCTGGTCGTGCCGCAGATCGCCGACCAGCCATACTGGGCGGCAGGGGTGGCCGAGCTGGGCATCGGCGTCGCACACGACGGGTCGACGCCGACCTACGACTCCCTGTCGGCCGCGCTCACCACCGTCCTGGCGCCCGGGATCCGGGACCGGGCACGGACCGTGGCCGGCACGATCCGCACGGACGGGACGACAGTGGCCGCGAAGATGCTCCACGACATGGTCAGCGGGGAAGGGCGGTCCACGCACGCGTGAACCGGCCGAACCGAGCACACGAGAAACCGCACGCACCGGTCCCCACACCCAGCCGCATGCTGGGCCGTGAGCGACCTCAGATCGGAATTGATGCCGTGAACCCCCTGACCACCAGCGCCTTCGACCTTCCCGACCGGCTCTCCGCCAAGGCCGACCCGGCACTGATCGCCGACGACGAGCAGCACTTCGCGGCGATCGCGGAAAGCCTCGAGCAGTCGATCGCGGACCTGACCGAGCAGCTCGACACCGAGCGCAGGGCGCCCGGCGGCATCGGCCGGGCGGCGATGGACCGGGACACGGAGATCCACCGCCTCACCACACGGCTGCGCACCCTACGTCGTTTCGGCCTGGACCTGTGTCTTGGCCACATGGTGGAAACCGACACCTCCGAGCCCGTGTACATCGGGCGGCTCGGTCTCACCGACAGCACGGGACGCCGGCTGCTGCTCGACTGGCGCTCGCCCGCGGCGGAGCCGTTCTTCGGCGCGACCCACGCCAACCCGATGGGTCTGGCGAGCCGTCGCAGGTACCGCTGGACGCGCGGCCGGATCAGCGACTACTGGGACGAGGTGTTCACGGCGGACGGCTTCGTCGGGCACGCCGCGCTCGACGACCAGTCCGCGTTCATCGCCAGCCTCGGCGGCAACCGCTCGGGCCGGATGCGCGATGTGCTCGGCACCATCCAGGCCGACCAGGACGCCATCATCCGCGCGGGATC
>Ga0307510_10004858_pt1 | contig 15890 bp, 13 predicted proteins | sample 12_EM_MG_FD_207224 | JGI IMG/M metagenome (GOLD analysis project Ga0307510, IMG submission 207224) | Populus trichocarpa ectomycorrhiza microbial communities from riparian zone in the Pacific Northwest, United States - 12_EM | ecosystem: Host-associated > Plants > Roots > Unclassified | place...
TTAAAATAATATATATTTTTTATTTTTTAAAAATTATTTTTGATATTAGTATATTAAAATTATTTGAAAATACTATAAAAATTTAACTTGAAATAAAAAATATATATTATTATAATTTAAATATGTTGTTTAATTGATAGATTATTACATTCCATGTGTAATTTTTACAGTAGTAGAGAAGTTTTTTTAAAAATGCAAAACCATCGGTGAATGGTGCCACCAGTTGAAGTTAAAATATTTTGATTAACGGTCCATCATCCCAAATCAGCAACCACGTAGACATGATGACATTTTCATGTTTTATAAAATATTATTTGAAATAATATAGGTATTTAGGAGTGTAGTTTTGATTATTTTATTTTTAAAAAATTATTTTTAACCTTAACGCTCGTTAAAATAATCTGAAAATATAAAAAACTATTAATTTAAAATAAGGAAAAAATAAAAATTTTTTAATTTTTTTCATAAATAATTTTAAAATACAAAAATAAATAATTTTTTTTAATGTATTTATAAACAAAAATTATTTTAAATTAAAACTAGTATCACAATTCAAAACATACATTTAATATATCCTGGCAAAGCTCGGTGTCATATTTTAATAAATTAAAATAAAGAGATTAAATCTCCCGAATGGGGAGGTTTTGAGGGAACTACGACGAGAATAGAAGATCATTTTAAGGACATGGCTTTGCTTTATTGAAAGACAGTTATGCCCTTTTCCTTTTCAGAGAGATTTTTCTGACATCATTTTTACCATATTCTGATTCCATTAGTTTTATCATTGAGTTCACTCAAGTGACATATTTACTATACTAGAAAATAAAATAATTCAAAATAAATGGAGTGGATTTATTAGAATCATTTTGATTTTGAATTTGTTATGCTGTATATAAATATTTTTTATGTTTTTTTATTGTTTTAAAGCATTGATATCAAAAGTATTTTTTTAATTAAAAATACATTAAAAAACAACCACTACAATAATATTAAATATTATTTAAATCAATGGATTATCACATATCATACAAGACATAATCTTTTGTTCTTTTTGTTTAAAACAAAGCTGAAGAGTTTTGAAAATCAAAACCATGCTGGTTCGTGCCAAATTGACTATCTCATAAATAATTAACTATCTTTCACCATCACAGTACAAAACCATTATTATAGAACAAAATTTTCAGAAGAGAATTAACTATCTCATAAATAATTTTTAGTGTTATAATTTATTAATATTCTTCGACTCATATTAGGATATATATTATTTTTTAAAATATTTTTTACTTTATAATATTAAAATATTTTTTTATCTTTTAAAATTCATTTTTAACACCAATATATCAAAATAATAATAAAAATAATTTAAAAATTAAAAATTAAATTTTTTTAAAAAACACCATTGAATTACAATGAGAACAAGACCTCAACCTATTAAAACTAAAATTATTTTTCTTATCCAATTAAAAAAGAGTGTTCACGTAAAGACTAAAGTATCCGATAAATATGGTCATAAAAGGCAACAGCATTAAGCCAAAAAAATCCTAGAAAAAAACTTAGTTGTACTTGGAATTAAATAATTCTCTCTCTCTCTCTCTCTCTCTCTATATATATATATATATATATAAAAAAAAAACCTTCACAACAAACCACAACCAAGACTTTTTCAGCAACACCAAAACCGGCACTGCTTTTTTTCTCAAAAACTCCTATAACGGCACCGTTACAACCATTATTTCCTACCTAAAATGTATATCTAAAAAGACCGAAATATTTACATGGCAAGAAATTAAATTAAATTAAATTACTAAAAAAAAGTAAATAATTAAATTTCATTTCTATTACAAGCGCGTCCCTATGAGCTTCTCTCTCTACAAAATGCTTCTGCTGTAAGCCTCTTCTCTCTATACATCTCGCTCGCTTTCTCTCTCTCTCTCAACACACACACCCACACACACATCTCCCTCGCCGGCCACCTCGATCTCGCCGGAAAATACCGTCGATCACCGATTTCGACTCAACAATTGAGTCCCCACCGTCAAATTAACACAATTTCAGCAGCTTTTGTTACATATACGAGAGACACATAAAAGATAATCATATTATTTTGGATTCAATTTTGAATAATTTTAGTTGTAATTGATTAGAGATGGAGGGTGAGGAGGATTATGGATTTAGTGAAGAGGAGGACTACTATTACGCCGATGATGGTGACTCGCATGACGGCCTTGCCGACAATGACGATTCTGCTTTACAGTGGGCTCCACCTAAGGGCTCAACTACTAAGGTATGCTTGTTTTCTGTGGTTGTTGTGTTTGTTTGATTTTCAGCTTGAAAAAGATTGAACTTTTATGTGTTTTGGTGGCGATTTTTTTGTGTTTTATCTACGAGGTTTTCTGTGTTTAATTTGGTTGTGCTTTATTTAATTGGGGCGACATGAGGTATTTGAACGAGGAATTTGTTAATGTTGTGTGTGTAGCTGGTGATTGTTTTGAGTTAATGGGTGTTTTGTGCGTAAGTTGTTGAGCTTTTTGGTTTATTAGTTTTTTTTTTTTAATCTCTATTTTGAGAAAAAAAAAGCCCTAAAAGAAGTAAAATTTGGTGATTAGTAGCTTAATCAAGCTGTAAATTGAAGATTGTGTGTTGGCAGTTATATCTGTTAGAAGTAAAATATGGTGATTGGTAGCTTTATGGAGCTCGAATCGTTGGTTAAATCGAAGATTATGTGTGGATAGTTGCTGGGTTCTTAGTGTGGTTTCTGTATTTGGTGACCCTTTTTGGATTTCTTGCAGGTGATCACTAAAGAGTCCCTCTTGGCTGCACAGGTATACTTCTAAAAGCGAGAAAAAAAAAATCGAACCTTTTGAACTGTCTTCTTGTATATGTACTTTATAGTTCCAGTTATTGATATTTTGATTTGGGATTTGTTGATTTAGAGGGAAGATTTGCGGAGAGTCATGGATTTGCTATCACTAAAAGAACACCATGCACGGACTTTATTGATCCATTATCGATGGGATGTTGAAAAGCTACTTGCAGTGCTTGTGGAGAAAGGGAAATCGTGTTTGTTTACTGAAGCAGGTGTTACTGTGGTTGAAAATGTTGATGATGAAGTGCCACCGAGTTCATCTTCTACAATAACTTGTGATATATGCATAGAGGATGCAACTGCTGATAACGCCACAAGAATGGAATGTGGCCATTGTTTCTGCAACAATTGTAAGCACTTCACCCATTCTTAATGATTGATTTTCTTCTTACAGCCGTGGTTATATCTTTTCTGATATGCATAATTCTATAAATATGGTTAATTTTGACTTTGTCAGTTGGTCAAAGTTAGTATGGTTGTCTACAGTTTTATTTTAGATACTTGTACCTAAGTCTGTTGAATTCCAATTCAAGATCCTTGAATTGTGCTTGCCAGTTGTAGAGCCATTTTGAACTGATATTTGGAGCTTTAGCAGCTGATGATGATTATGAATGTATTGGTGGTATTGATATGCTATATGGGGATATACCCAATGCTGATGTTTCAATCATGATTAACCTCTTCATAGCTTCCTTTTCTTTTAAACACCTTGTTTCTAACTATATCTCTTTTGCTGTTTGAAGGCTGGACAGAACACTTCATTATAAAAATAAATGAGGGCCAGAGCAGGCGCATCCAGTGCATGGCACACAGATGTAGTGCAATTTGTGATGAAGCTATTGTCAGGAATTTAGTAAGTAGAAGGCATCCTAATTTGGCAGAGAAATTTGATCGCTTTCTTCTTGAGTCGTATATTGAGGACAATAAAATGGTCAAATGGTGTCCGAGCATTCCTCACTGCGGGAAAGCTATACGAGTTGAGGAGGATGAATTTTGCGAGGTAGAATGTTCATGTGGTCTGCAGTTTTGTTTCAGTTGCTTATCAGAAGCACACTCGCCTTGTTCATGCTTAATGTGGGAGCGCTGGAGCAAGAAGTGCCACGATGAATCTGAAACTGTTAACTGGATCACGGTTCATACAAAGCCTTGTCCAAAGTGCTACAAACCTGTCGAGAAAAATGGTGGCTGCAACCTTGTTAGCTGCATCTGTGGACAGTCATTTTGGTCAGCATACTTTCCTGTCTCTCTCTCATTGATGTGTAAATTTGCAACTTGATGCTTGTTTGACCAAAAGGAAAGGAATTAGATGTGTATGGTTGTAACATAGGTTTGTGGATTTTAAAAATTTGTTCTCCATTTCTTGAATATTAGTCATGGTAATATGCCTCCATACTCATACAGCCCTGTCAGAATGGTCTACCATGACTTGACTGCCCCTTTTTCTGCTGGGATTGTTGAGTTTGACTTAGTGTGGCTGACTACCTGAAGCAGGAGCTAGAACTGCACTAGCTTTCATATAATTAGGGTCTTTCTTTGAATAGCTTATTTACATAATATATATGGTGTTAGTTTGGACGGATAAGATTTAGTTGTTTTAAGGGCAAAGATTTTACTTGTGATTTTGCTAGCATTTAAAGTGCTGCTACTATAAAAAATAATCTCTTTTTTCTGGTTGTTCAGCCCAGACAACCAGCCAAAGGCTGTGTTAGCTATTTTTTGCCTTTTTCTTCCTACATCACTACCAATCTCTTGTGGATTCATTTTACTGATTTACTGCATTGCTGCAACATGTTTATTCTTTTGATAATATCTTTCAGTGAAGTTGGCATTAAAACTTTGTCCTTCTCCTTTTCACTTGTCACAGTTGGGTGTGTGGTGGAGCTACTGGTAGAGACCACACTTGGTCAAGAATAGCAGGTCACAGTTGTGGTCGCTACAAAGAAGACCGAGAGAAACAAACCGAAAGGGCAAAACGGGATCTCTATCGATATATGCATTATCATAACCGCTTCAAGGCTCATACAGATTCCTTTAAGCTTGAAAGTAAACTGAAGGAATCAATCCTAGACAAGGTGTCCGTTGCAGAAGAGAGGGAATTGAGACTCAAAGATTTCAGCTGGGTAACTAATGGACTCAACAGACTTTTCAGATCAAGACGGGTTCTTTCTTATTCGTACCCGTTTGCATTTTACATGTTTGGTGAAGAGTTTTTTAAGGACGAGATGACAGACGAGGAAAGGGAAATAAAAAAGAATCTATTTGAGGATCAGCAACAGCAGCTTGAGTCGAATGTTGAGAAACTCTCCATGTTTCTGGAGGAGCCCTTTCAGCAGTTCAGTCAGGATAAAGTTATGGATATAAGGATGCGCGTCATCAATCTGTCTGTGACCATTGATACCCTCTGTCAGAAAATGTGAGTCTGATTACAATGGCTTTGAATATCTTTAAAAAACTGTAACTCATAAACTAACAAAGGGATTTGCAGGTATGAATGCATTGAGAGCGATTTGTTGGGTTCTCTTCATCTAGGCACCCATCATATAGCTCCTTACAAGTCGAAGGGCATTGAAAGGGCATCGGAACTTTCCTCTTGTTGGAACACCAAACTTGGTTCTACAGATGAATACCTACCAAGTGGTAATTTGAGTTTGAATCTGTTCTAACAATGTCGCTTCATTTTAGTAGAGGAGAAAAACTACTTTTTTTTCTGTCCGCCATTTAATAGCCATACAGTAGTGTTGCATCAAAAACAATTTTAACTATCTATTTCTTCTTTAGAATCATGTGGAAGTTGTAGGTAATTATTGCATGTCTATATTCTACTATATGTAAATTGTCAGGTGATTTTGCATCTGTGGCGCTCATTCTTGCCAGCATTTTTTTTTTTTGAGTTGGGCCCTTTATTGTTTTGTAAAATCTTTCAGTTGATTTTTGTTTGTCAGATTTTCAACTGCAAGGGCTGTCTGTTTGGAGGATGGAAAGACTGTTCATACCTTTGAAAAGAAAAGCATTATTCCATTCTAAATGAATGTCCAATTTTGTGAATCACATAATGCTCTACTATAATGCTGCCAGAAGTTATTTATAAGCAATCTTCTTCTTTTTCCCAAAATCCTTGATTTTGGGAAAGTATACATCTCAAACCTTTTATTCATTCAACCATATCTTGTGACATGCAGAATGAGGTCTTGTATTGTTATTGCTATACTTTGTCTACAACGTGGAGTAGGGAGCCATTGCGGTTCTTATAGAGTATGCTCTCTTTTTATGTATTAGATCTTGGGTTATAGCGTGTGTGCCAATAAGACTATGCAAGGTTAGAAAGCTAATTGAGGCTCGTGTATTTTTTAAAAGGTGCACTGACAAATTTGCATTGTAGGTGGGACATCAGAACATGACAGACCTTCTGGCTCTGGGAGTTCAGATGATAGTGGATGCTCTTATCGGAAGCGTGCTAAAAAGGAGGGTGGTGGGTTTTTTGATCTGAACTTGCCAGCAGAGATTGTAGACAGGAACTGAACCCAGAGACTGCAGACTCCATATATACTGCTGTACAGCTCTAACTCAGGACCCTCTTTTTTTTGCTATGGAATTGATAATTGGTGGATTAAGCATCAAAGTGCTTGCCTGTTACCCTAGGATATTCTGGAAGTCAAATCTGATTTTCGATGTCTACCTATTGTTTTTTTATTGTACATAGCCTTTTATCAGGACTCTGGTTGGTGATAGATTGGTAATACTCTCTCCCTGAGAGATTTGAGCTGGACTTGAAACATATCTGTCGTAATTTTACAAATGATGATAGTCTTACTGGTGGCAGGTTAGCTCCTCGTATTCTTTTTCACCTTCCTTTGTGCAAATAAACATGCAGATGCAGAAATCAAAATAGTTATTATATACAATAAATAAATAAATAAATAATTTAATTAGATAGTTACACTAGGGCTTAGGAGTATTTAGAAGGGCCTTTTTGGTTGTGGGTTTGCCATATCCACCAGAGCAACAACTTGTGTGTTTGATGGGGTTAGACAAACCCTAGGATCTTAGATTCTAGGTTTTGTCTGTGAAGCTCAGATTTTTTTACTTTGGTGTTAGTGATTGCACAGCCTGATATCTGTACATGAAATGAATAACAATTTAAGCTTCTCCCCTCTTTTTTTTGAAGAAAGGAAAATTTGTAATCTGTCATCAGACTCGCAGGCAACAGGAAATGAGAGAGCTCAAAAACCAACAGAAGATGCCTTTGGTTGTTCTATCTTTCATCATTGGCATTGACTAAGCTGCTATTGGAAACTTCACTTTCTTCATGTGTCTCTTCCTGGGTTTCTATAATACCATTCCACGAGGCTCTTCCTGTATGACGGGAGTCAAGAACGCGTTAGTCTCGGCATGAAATTCGATGTTAAAAAATGGAACCTGACGTTAAGTTAATTGTTTGAAACCCATTATCACTAGCCAGTTGACCTCCCAATGAGAACATTTTCCTTTAATCAGATCTTATTCTTTCTATTCCATTAGTTATAGAGATTTGGCATGAGGGGTTTGAATGGCTTCGAGGTATAATTCTTCTCATGTCGTTAGGGTTTAAATTCAAGACTATAAGTTACAGACAGAGAGACTCTCACGATTCTCCTGGTTTTTAATATGAATAGTGAATGAAACTGGTCCGAAAATGCTAACAGATGGTTGAAAAAAATTATAGAGATGTGGACTTGCCTTCCAACACCGTCTTTTAGAGATGCTAATTAATGTGTACATTAGACATTTTGCACAAAATCAAATGGGTTTCGTAGTTCGTAGAGATTTTTGTTTGTTTTTGGGTTAAACAAAAACAATAAATGCAAGTGCCAACATTTTAAATAAACACCAGGGAGCATGTCTGTCAGTTTCCTTTCCTTTGAAAACTGATGCTTGTCCTGTTCAAGAACGAGACTCTTGTCTGTCATTTTGTCTATATCAAGTTTTATCGGTAGATAGAAACTAAAATCTATAATTTGATTCAATCTTACTATGGTACTGCCAGAGTTGCCGCACCTCATACCACCAAATCGGAAACTTCTCTGTGTCACGTTGCTCTGCAAATCTCGAGTATCTTGCTCTCCATCAAGTCAAATTGCTCTTGGATTTTGGATTGGATTTTTGTTTGTTATTGGTTTTATATAAGTTTATGAAATCGATGGCCTGTTTAAAAAGTTAAACATCTTTATAATCTATGATTATATGATTGGATTTTCCAAGTTGACCCATCACCTCGATCCAAATTAGAAACTTCTTGAGATACGATCTGTGGTCAAAACTTATCTACAGTCCATTCAAAAATAAAATTAATTAATATGAAGGGATGTGATTAAAAATATAAAAACTATGGGATATGCGAACGCATCAACGACATGTAGCCTGTCAGCCTATGATAGTTTGTCGTCTGTGGTTTTCTCCTTTGCATCAAACGACATGTATCCAAGCTTAAAAGAGTTTAAGGGCATTTCAGACATGTACTTACAGAGGACCTGGGAGTCGCCAAAGACAAGAAGAGCAGTGACATCATCCCATGTGGTTAGGCTTGTGTAGCAGCGTAGGGTTAACATTTTGACAGGTGTATTGCTCCTACTCATTCTGTCGACGACTCCATATTTTCTGTGTAAGCCAAAGGCAAAGGAAAAGCCAGAAAAAAAAATAAAATTAGTGGATCAGTGCCATTTATCTTGTCATAGAACCCAGTCAGTGTGGATATACTTTGGTCCAAAAATAAATAAAAGAAAAAAAAATCTTGAAATCATCTGTAATTCCCTCCCTATTTTTGGCAGCAAAAGGACATTTTCAAAGTGTTTGAGTTTGTCGGTAATAATTACTTTTTAGAATATTCTTTAAAAATGTATTACAGTAATTTTTTTTATATTTAAAAATTTATTTTTAATATTAATATATTAAAATGATTTAAAAACTAAAAAAATTAAACACTATCAAAATTTCTGTTGACACTGTAGCCTACAGAACATCAGTCAATTTTTTACCCAATGCTTTGTTTATTTTTGTGTCTTTCGCTCTGCCTCTAATCGAAGCAAGGTCCTGGAACTCTAGTTAAACGTGCCCCTTCAAAATAATTCCCACTAGAGCAACCGTTAGAATCTTTTTGTTTTTTTTTCTTCATCTTTGGGGGGGTATGACCTTCAATGTTGTTATTTTTAATTAATTAATTAATTAATTGTTTTTTACCATGTATATGGCACTCTACCCAAAATAAAGGCAAGAGGCTTTCCCCAGCAAGTATTGTTTTTTTGACTAGAAAAAAGGAGCTTTGCATGGTTAGGCAATGGTTAGCCCACCAAACCAGTCATTTCATATCAAAACAATCTTATTGTATTTTTTCCTTTCCTTTGACCTCTACCTTTCAGCCCTTTTAAGGTCCCTTCACCTTTTCTAAATGCTTCTCTCTTTTTAGTTCTAACAGACCACCAACGCCACTGTTAATGTCTTCTCTAGTGCAGAATGTGCTAGCTAGCGCTGGCTACGAGCCCTTTCGTTTTATGATTGGAAAAATAAACACAATATATAGCTGATGAGTATCAAAGGAGGATCACTTTGCATCCATATTTGATACAATTCCCAGCTTTTCAAAAAGTATAATCTTTGCACGTGTTGCAAGTACTTGAACAGGAGAATCATGGGATTGAAAACCCAACGTTATGAATGAAATAAACATTATACTTCAATTATTTTCAGTATCAAAATCATTAAATCACTATAATTAGTCGATAAACATGGTCCTGTTGCATGGCAGACATGACACAATATATAATTTGAATATTTGATGATCCCCTAGTTAGGTTAGTAACTTGATCTCTATATATATTGTTATTGTATTCATGCTTTCTTCAAAGTTAAATGGCATACAAACCAAATGAAGTGCAAAGTTTAAATTTCGTTAAAGCTCAAATCCCATGAACTCTAATTGCTATATATACAGCACAAGTCAGTAACCTCTTTGTTTCTTGTCTCTTTCTTCCTTTTGAATCACTTTTAAGCATCACCTCTAAGATCTTACAAGGTAAAGCCATGAACTGATCATTTGCTTCTTTTCATGCAATGCTAAAAGCCCACCATAGCAAAAGCTTCAAAGGTGGCATTGCTTTCTAAGACAAAGGGACTAGTCAAAAACTGACAACCCCTTTAAGCACTATCTATTTGAGACACTATATGTATAGCACTTATCCATAGGCATGTTATATTTGCATCATACTTGCTATAGTTTTATGCTACATGTCAATAAAACAACTGGTTTTTGGGGGCTCGCATAGATATAGCTAAAACCCGACTTTGGTTTTTCGAACCACTAGTTTCTGCTCAGCTTTTGAAAAAAAGAAAAAAAGAAAAGGAGCCCATTTGCATGACTAGTCTCTCTCCATACAAGGTGGTTCTTTTGTTTATAAACAGAGTTTATTCTGTTATCATTTAATGTTTTTTGGACGTTTCCTTCATGAAGTGTATTTTTCTTTGCTTAGTGCATGTCAATACTTTCTGGTAGTATTTGCCATCCATTTAATGCTCTCTCAGAAAATCCTCAGCTGTGGGGTCTAAAGACAACTTATTTGCCTCAATGCATGTAGTGAAGTGTCGGGCTGGTTCAACTTTTAAACAGTTCAAGTCCATGGAGGTAAGAGTTTCAAGGCACAAGCATTCTAATAGGTAGCTTCACAGTTTTCTTTAGTAGTAAAATAATCATTATTGCTGCTAATCTTATTTTATCCTTCTGAAGGCGTGCTAGGACTGGAAATCATAAAAAAGATGGTTTCTGGGAAGAGATAGAGCTGAAATATTCTGTATCTAAATATTAATATTGGTGCAGCTCCATGTCCATACCTTTAACATTTTTAGGCTAGCAAATAAGTAGCTTTCTTTCTTAGGTACGACTAGGAACACTTTTCTTGCTGAGTCTATGTTTTACAATTATTTTTCGGTTTTAAATTTCTGCTATGGTACAAGCCTAGAAGTAGAAGTTATAGTATATGATGGTTTCTGGTTATGGCTATCAGTTGGTAGCCTTTACTTGTTGTAACTTCATAATACTATTGGTGTAGCTTCATGCCCATACTCTATACTTTTTTTGGCCCAGCAGATACTAGCAGCTGTTAGATATATGGCTCTTCTGCAAGTGATCTTAGAAATAGATCTCTATTAATAGAAACCATGAACTCATTTTTTCTTTTGCCTCCATTTTTCTTTCTAGTCAGTGAATAATCATCAAAGTCTCACACACTTGTTCTGGTTGTTCATGTTTAGCTGCTGATGGACCATGTTTTAGGGTAAAAAACAGAAGAACTTATGCTTCTTCGATGTCTTTTGCTATCTATCATGATCAGTTCTGTTCTTTTCATTGACAGTGATCCATGTCAAAGAAAATTTGATGTTGCTAAACAAGAACCAAACAGCATCTTTGAAGATTTTTGTCACCTTAAATCGGTAAGCCTTTACTGGTTGATTTTTAGCAATAAACTATCTGTAGTCAGTTTACAAGTATATCTGCTTCTGTTAAGGTTAACTTTGCTTGATTGTTAATTTTGTTTCACAGAAGAAAATGGGACAGCTTGAGGACTGTGTTGAAGTCAAGAAGAGGCAATTTCCTAACACAGAGGTTCAAAATTCATTAAAGCAGGAGGTGGATATATTTCTTGACTTATTTCTGTGCTAACTGTGTAAAAGCTTTAAGAAATTCATTAAGATTGCTAATATCAGTACTTGCTCAAGAACCCTGTTTATTTCTCCTCTGTAAAAGTTAGTTCCTTTCAAGGAAGTCTCTCTAGATGCTTTGCTCTTAACTTTTAGCTACCCATTGCAAGTTTAGACCAGAAATTTGGTCAATCTGCAGAGGAAGCTATGAACACTTGTAATTTATATAATTCACCAGTGCTTGAGAAAAACTATCCAACAGTCCACAGCTGAGAAGAAAAAGGACAAACAGAGAAGAGTCTTTGTTATTTTTTATATTCTAGAATGCAACAATCTTTTCACTTACTGCAAGTTGTTTCCTCATGCAGATTTTAGATCTTCAAGACCGATTGCAGGACCAGGTTTTGGTGCGCCGTGCCTTGGAGAAGGCATTAAGTAGTAGGTCTTTTTCCCATGATATCATGACTGATAAGTCAATCCCCAAGGTAAGGTTTCTTGTTGTAAATCACATAGTAAGTTACATTTTGCCAATGCATACATATCTGCTGCTATGCTTAAATGCTTTGCCTAGCTGTTTCCCTTTCTCACCTTAGCAATAGGCTGAGTGAAACTGCTTCTAACAGCAATGCGACATTCATTTTACTGAAATTGCAGCCCGCTAAGGATCTGATGAAGGAAATTGCAGTATTGGAACTGGAAGTAGTGTATATGGAACGATATCTTCTCTCACTGTATAGAAAAACATTTGACCAACAAGCATCATCTCTGTCAACCAAGGATGAAAGGGAGGATGAGAGATTCAAAATGAGTTCAGACGCACATAGAGGAATGTTTCCAGCAGTTCCTAGAAATGATATCGTGTCAGTTAAGGACAATTCCACTGATAATGCAAGTCATCTTACTTCACTAACCAAGGAATGCAATGGCACTTGGGGACTGGAAAAACTGTTAGATTCCAGCATTCATCGATGTCATTCCTCAATATCTCAGCGGTCTATTGGAACTTCTCCTCCAACGCGATCTATAGTCAGAGCCATAGACTCATACCATTCTCTCCCACTGTCAATGCTGGAGGTAACTTGATTGATTTGAAGTGTTCCTAGCAATCATTCCTGCAAAGTTCCTTAAACAACTAAACTTTGGTAAAAACTAGTAACTTTTTGTAAATTCTGTTCTCTTTCGTTTTCTTTTCAGCAAGCTTGGAATGGTACTTCAAATGCAACCAGTCTATCAGATCATCTTGGAACCTCTATTCGCTATGGTGTAGTAGAGACGCCGAACTGGCTTTCTGAGGAGATGATCAGGAGGATCTCAGCCATATATTGTGAACTTGCAGACCCACCTTTGATCAATCCTGATTATGCTTCCTCACGTATTTCAGTCTCTTCATCACCAAACGAGTTTCCATCACAAGGCCATGGTGACATATGGAGCCCCCAGTACGGGAACTTTTCATCCTTCAACTCATCAATTGACAATCCTTTCCATATTGGAGCCTCCAAGGAATTCAGTGGACCATACTGCTCAATGGCCAAGGTCCAACACATTTGTAGAGATAGTCAAAAGCTGAGAGATATTCAACATAAGCTGCAAGATTTTAGGTGAGTTCAGTGACCATAGCTGACAAAATGCACTTTGCACCATGTGGTCTAATGCTACTGTTGGTTAATCCTGTTTCAGGTCACTTGTCTCTCAGCTAGAAGGGGTTAATCCTAGGAAGATGAAACACGAGGAAAAACTAGCGTTTTGGATCAATGTGCACAATGCACTTGTGATGCATGTGAGGTTCTAAAGCTCATTATATATCCTCAAGATTCTACTCTGTTTTGTTCCTTTTTGCAGTTTTACTTCTAGTCTCTGAACTAATGCATTCCATTGCATTATGTTGCCCAACAGGCATATTTAGTATACGGCATTCCACAAAATAATATGAAAAGGATGTCCTTAATACTCAAGGTGAGAAAAACTTCACCGCTCATCTTCAAGAAGAAAGCATGTATAACACCATTTAAAAGCTGTTGTATGTTTCAGGCAGCATACAATGTTGGGGGTCATACAGTTAATGTAGACATGATACAGAGTTATATTCTGGGATGTCGGCTTCTCCGTCCAGGACAGGTAAATATGCTTCTCTGAAACTTCTATTTAACAACATTGCCTGCTAGTGTGGTTTAGTTTCAGTTTTAACAAAGGTTTCCTAATAATGATGGCATATATCTGGATGCAGTGGCTGTGGCAGCTATTTTCTTCCAAGACAAAATTCAAGGTTGGAGATGGAAGGAAAGCTTATTCTATTGATCATCCTGAACCTCGCTTGTATTTTGCACTTTGTGCAGGAAGCTATTCTGATCCTGCGGTATGTTCCATTATTCATGATTTGTATGCCTGCTTATGCTCCTCATTGAAGCAATGAATTGCGATTGTTCAGGTTCGAGTATATACTCCTAAGCGAGTGTTTGAGGATCTGGAGGCTGCAAAGGAAGAATACATCCAATCAACATTCATTGTACATAAAGAAAAGAAACTCCATATACCAAAGATTGTGGAGTCTTTTGCCAAGGATTTGGAACTTTGCCCTGCCGGTTTGATGGAAATGATAGAGCATTTACTGCCTCATTGTTTGCGGAAAAGAATTCAGGAGTGTCGGCACAGAAAACTTGGCAAGAACATCGAGTGGATTCCTCACAACTTCGCGTTTCGCTATCTGCTTTCCAAGGAATTAGCCTAGTTACCTCATTTCCATCAGCATGGGTGGGATTACATGTGCTGGAGCTAAGCAGCAGTTTTATTTTTCAACTTATGTTTGCAATATAATGTGGAAACGACAGAAGAATCATAACTGAAATTCATGGTCAACTAGGCAGTACCAAGTTGATTTAGACACCATATTGAAGTGTCTATCTTAGAAGAATGATGATCAAATGGCTTTATGATCAGAAAACACTCCAACTGCTTGAGCTTATATGATCAGCAATCTTCTTAGATCAGCATTGTTGTGATTTGGCTGTCATTCCACTTCTGTTGTCTACAAAATCCATGATGATGCAAGAGAAGCAAAAGTTGATAGAATGGTTGTTACTACTTTGTGTAATATTTATCCATATTGTGTAACATTTTGTGAAAGGAATGTCTCAGCAGAATTTAATATTATCAACAGGAAGTATCTTGATAGCATGTCACATAACAACTTCACCATCTTTTATCGATTTCTTTTTTTTTTTACAACTTGACATGTTCTATGCAGCGTGTAACATATATATTAATTTTTTTAAATATTTTATATTTGAAAATATATTAAAATAATATTTTTATTTTATTTTTTAAAATTTTATTTAGATAGTGGATCAATCTCTGCTCCAAACGGTGGCTGCACCCCAGCAACCAGTGTCTCTCCTCTTTTTGACCAAGTGGAAAAGAAACAAAAAGAGGGAAGAAAAATTGAACACAATCTCACCTTTCTTGCTAGCCTTATCCGAGAGAGAAAAGCTACCTCCCAACAAATATGAAGGAAAGGTTTCAAAGGTGAGAAAATATGGGTGGGTGGGATTTTCCAAATTCATGGTCAAAACGACGAATGCACTGCTTCCAGTTCTTGCCCTACGATATCAATAGAATCAAACATGATGGAAATAGAACTATAATATTTTATTTTATTTTATTTTATTTTAGAGTTAAATAAATTGAAAAAACAAAAAGGGCACAAAATCCTTGCTCCCGTGTCACATGTGCACGGTGCACCACAGGTCCATGGCAGTGACACTTTTTCCCTCAGCCACACAAAGCATCGTTTCTTGCTCCCTTTTCTTTGATGCTAAATGCTCTATATATCCTTTCCTTTCCTCTCCAAATAAAAATTTGTTATTTTTTTTTATAAATATATCAATTTAAATGTAAACAATTTATTTAAAACCTAACTAAGAAAACTCAGTTTTCATACGGAAGAGTTGGCAAAAAATAGATTAGTTTTATAAAAAAAAATATAATTTTTTATATAAATATACCAATTTATATATAAATAATTTATTTAAAACCTAAGAAAACTCAATTTTCATACGGGGGAGTTGGCCAAAAATAGCTAGTTAAAAGAAAAGTCAATACATAGATCTATGGTAAGACTTGAATAGTTGAATCTCACAAATCATGTTAAAAACGTTCTAAGACTTTTTATTACTATTATAAAGTCGAAGATTTTTTTTTTTCGTGAATGAAATGCATGGTTATATATATATATATATATGGATTTTGAGAAAACAAATTCTTCACGTTAAATTCTTATACAAATTGAAGTGTTAATTTATGAATGGTAAAATATAAGCTGTATGAACCATATATAAAAATTGTTTCTGAATAAAATTATATA
>Ga0307510_10004859_pt1 | contig 15889 bp, 12 predicted proteins | sample 12_EM_MG_FD_207224 | JGI IMG/M metagenome (GOLD analysis project Ga0307510, IMG submission 207224) | Populus trichocarpa ectomycorrhiza microbial communities from riparian zone in the Pacific Northwest, United States - 12_EM | ecosystem: Host-associated > Plants > Roots > Unclassified | place...
CTAAGGTAGGGGTCTAGAGGGGTCAGGGGTTTCTCAATGGTACCCTTACCCATACCCCTGCCCAACCCCTACCCCTGACCCCTAGGGGTTACAAAACCCCTGCATTTCCCTACCACCAGTAACTTGCAGCACCATGCCAAAACGTGCTGGGGCGATGAGGCAGTTGATGCGGCTGATGCCACTAAAAACCGGAGTGTAACGGAAGCAGCACTGAAAATCTTGAACACCAAAAAAAATGGGTCAATAATGGCAGCATTTGAGCAAGTACCCAAAGGAACACCCTTGTACAGTACCTGCCAGCACACCAAGATCGAAGCATGGTATGCTCAGCTTGAATGCTTGTTTGACAGATAGCTGAAAACAAGTTGAAGTGCTGAGTTCATCCACTGGGTCTCAGAGAACAACTGACCTTTCCAAATTGTCAACGATTGTGGTTTTCGGGTGCTCATGAAGACAGGGAGACCTGATTGTTACATCCCTTCTGCAGAGACCCTTTCTCGCAATGTGAAGCATGTGTTTGTTCACGTTTGTGGGTGCATCGCAAAGTCATTGCAGGTCAGATGTGCCAACCTCATATGATGACTTGGGAACTCACCATGTGCAATAGAAATACGATGGCAAGCTCAGCTTTGCCACTGATAGTTGGTCGTCGCCCAACCATAAGTCCTATATTGCGATAACAGTCCACCTTGAGCATGCTTGTTATGATCCACCCAATTTTTCTCATTTACCCTACCCCTTCTTGAACACACCACAAGTCGTATCCTTCAACCTAAAGCCAGCTACCAAACCACCAGTCATCTTCCCTAGTGCTACACTACCAGAGCTTATGGGAAAGGCACCACTATCATTGAACCCGCCATCCCTATCACCCCTAGAGGACCTGCCACCTAAACCAGAGTGGACCAAACCAGACACACCAGAGCAGATCAGACCTGTTAAGGCTTCAACAGGCCTTGATAGTATGACTTGTACTAAGAGTGAACTGGTGGTGAGTACTTGAAGAGGTAGAAGTCTCTAGTGTTGCTAGAGACGACTCTGAGAGGCTTATGTAAGAGATGAGGGAGAGGGGAGGCACTTGGGGAGCTTTCAAGAATGTTGATATTGAGAATCAAGTCAAGCTTAGGGCTTGACTGTCGAAATACAGGGCGCTTATATACAGGCACGGCCGTGCACGGGCCATGGTCACTAAGGTAGGTACTTCTGGTCAAGAGGGGGCTGTCTGTATCGTATGGTACTCCGTGGACAAGTGCTGCGGTCTGTATGAGTCGAACAATAGAGAATGAGCAAGAGCGAATGACAGATTGACAAGTTGCCTAATCCATCCTTAAGGGTCGAACAATGGCGGCAGGTCATTCCAAGAAGAGAAGCGTTGTCATGATGCGATGATGACCACGAGGTTTGAGGCTGATCTGAGGAGATCTGATCTCCGCGTACCCATTCTGGTCTAATGGGCATCTAGTGTAAGCAACTACCCTTTAAGGTAGTCCATATTAATGGTGACCCAATTAAGGGCCATGTCGCTATCTGCGTTGTCTGCGGAGCTCTGCGTGGATGAGGGATTGTCTGCAGATCCTTCGGGAGAGGTTGACTGGTAGCCCTGACTCTGGGGCAAGGTGCCAGCTATGGGCAACAAGGCAGTAGGCGTGATTGAGTGGTAACTGCCTTCTCTACTAGTGCGTTGGCGTATGGGCACTGAAGAGGGACTTGTAGGTGACAGGGAGTGCTTGCGGGACACAGGACTATCCGGGGCAAGGTACTCTTGCCATGGTATGATGGGGGACTCTTCTGGGGACAAGGTGTGCGTGTTGCCTCCAGGGACATCAGGTGCATATGGAACGAATGGTTCAGGTTCTAAGGATGGCGCGTCCTCCATGGGACTGTCTGGGTCTTCCAGTGGGTTCTCTACTGGGGGTGGCTCTTGGTACATCTCCATTGAGGAGTATTCCCGACAATGGATGTTCCAGGGGACGGGGACGAGGGGCTTGACTGGGGGCTGATCAAGGGGTGATGATGGTTTGGATGGTTCACTGGGTGGCAATGGTGGCAGATCTGGTAGGGATGATGGGTTCAATGGTAATGGTCGCTTGGCCATAGGTGGAGGGTTGGATAGGGTGACAAGGAGGGGGTCCGACAAGGATGAGAAAAATTGGGGTGGATCATAACATGAGGCCCCTCCTAAGGGAATCGTTTCCACACGATTACGTGCCTTGGCTAGCTGAGCCCTGAGTTCTTTGTGGTAGTTAAGCGAGAGGTGTGCCCACTTGGCCTGACTGGGGTTGGGTAGCGTGAGTCCTCTGCCTTTCAGCAGGTTGGTTGTCATGAAGTAGAGCTGGGGGTGTATCTGCAATAGATAGAGAGCCGTATCTTTGTTGAGCTTCCTGAAGTAGATGGCTAGTGTTCGTGTCTCGAAGCGTCCCAAATTGTGCTTCCACTTGTTGTCCATAGCAATGAAATCCTTGACAACTAACTTGAGGATTTCTCTCTTGAGTTCCATTTTAAGGTTCTGAGTTTTCTGCTTCAGCAATGGCAAGGAGGACTTCCCAGTGGAGTAGTCCAGCATCAGTGTATTGGCTGGTAGTGTTGCTGTTTTCATTTTCTTCTTCTGGTTCTGTTTCTGTCTCTGCATGTTGTTTGCTTCCAGGATGAAGTCCGGTAGTACTGGTGGCGGGGTTGAGAGGACTTGGTTCCTCTGATGGGGCGTCTGGGTTGGTTGTGTATAGGGGCGGGTGTCCTGGTGACTCTGGTTCTGTATGTGTTTCTGTGGGGGGTTGGAAGTGGAATGGGGGTCTGGTGTGGTAGTAGCGCTGATGTCTAATTGAGGCGCTAATAATCGGTTCTTCGCTGTTAACTGGGACATCAATTCCATTGTGATTGATGACGGTCTCTTCTTGTCCTGGTTCCCAGTTGGTCCAGTGTAGTCTGACTGTGAAGTCGTTTCTTCTGACAAAGGTGGCGAATAGGTGTAGGTTGTCGGCTTCTGTGTGTACTCTGATGAGGATAATTCCATTGTCTGTTCCAAGGGTGAAGATAGTGGATGTGGGGAATCCTGAGTTAGGTAGGTCCGGATGCTGTGCCATCTATTGGTGGTGGTAGGGGCAGTAGTATTCCTTACACAAGCTGGAGTGGAGGAGGGAGTGTTCGAAGGTGATATGGATGGCTCTCTGTAGCGATCCTGGTTTTCTGGCTGCTGGTATGAACTCTTTGAACTGGTATGGGTTGGGGAAGATAGTGGGGTCCCTAAAGAGCAAGCAGAAAAAGAAGAAAGACTACTTGGAGGGATGGGAGTAGTCTGGTCGGCAGGGCATGATAGGGGATGTTCCTCTGTTGTTTCCATGGCTTTTAAGCAAGAGCGAATAGCTGCGGGATAACTGGCATAGAAGTCTGTAACAAGGTCTGCGGCATTCAGGTCTAATTTATCAACCCATGAGTCATGAGAGGGCAAGTATCCTTTCCAGCGGACAAGGTATTGCTTCTTTTTGGTTCGCCCAAAGCGTCTTGATTGGAGGATTTGCTCTACCTCCCATTCTGGTTCTCCTTCTATGATGTCAGGTGGCGGTTCTATCCAGTTTGGGCCATGTGCTTCTGTTTCTCAATATGGTGTTAGCAACGATGTGTGGAAGATGTTGTGGATCTTCCAATGAGGTGGCAATTCTATTTTGAATGCAGCGTTTGATATGATGGCGACTACCTGAAAGGGTCCGTATCACCTTGGTGATAACTTCGGGGTGATATTTGCTGGTAAGTTCAGATTGGTTCCTTCCAGCCAGACTCTGTCTCCAATTGCGAATGGTCTGTATCTTGGTTTCTGCTTTATCCAGCTGTCTTGTGCTTTATGTTGGGCCTCTTGGGCGGCTTCTCTGGCTTCTTTGATATTGGTAAGACATTTTTCTAGAGTGGGAATGTCAGTTGGTCTGGTGGGCTGATGTACGCGTGGAGTATATCCAACAAGGAGGTCGAATGGGGCTTTCTTTGTAGTGGCGGATGGCCATAAGTTCTTTGTATACTAGGCTATAGGTAGCCAGGCGTGCCAGTTGTTTTGCTGTGTTCTGCAGAACATTCTGAGGTACTGCTCAAGAGATTGATTTGCTCGTTCACTTGCACCATCTGTCTGGGGGTGGTAGGCTGTGCTGATATTTTGGCAGATGTCTAGGAGGCAGCATAGCTCCTTTCCAAAGCATGAGGTGAACTGGGGATTTTGATCCAAGATTATCTTCTTGGGTAAGCCGTAATGTGGCAGGACGTGTGTCAGGTATAGTTGTGCAACTCCTTCAGAGTCTATAGTCTCTTTGCAAGGCAAGAACATAGAGGCCTTGGTACAATCAGTGTCTGTGATCATCAGGATAGTGTCGTAGCCTCCAGAGGGCGGTAGTTTTGTGATGAAATCCATGGCAATAGTCTCAAAAGGACAAGCGTTTTCAACTGGAGTGATTGGCGACAGGGGGGGATGGCTAGGATAAGTGTTCACTTTGTTCATTTGACAGGTTGTGCATCCTTGGATGTACTCAGTTATGAAGGCTTTCATGTTGGGCCACCAGTAGTACGGCGAAATTAATTGGAGTGTTTTTGAAATTCCAGGGTGGCCAGTGGTTAATTGGTCGTGAAAGAGGGATGTTACTCCCCTCCTAAGGGTATTGTCTGCCACGACAACTAAGGCGTTCCCATGGTACCAGTGGGTTCTGTCTGCTAGGGTGATTTGTTTGAACACTTTGACCCATTGTTTGAGTTTCTTCTGGTCTTGGTATTGTGCCAGCTTGATTTTACTGTCCAGGGTGCTTTCTAGTGTATCCCAATCCATAACTTGGATGTTTTCGTTCTCTCCACTGGGCTGCCCATTTCCGGGGTGACTCCCGTCCATGGAGGTACTTCAAATACTTGTATGGTGTTCGCAGAAATATTTGCTGGGCCATACTGTGATGTCTTCATTTTCTGGGTTGCTTCCATCATCATGGTCTTCTCGTCTTGATAGACCGTCTGCTTGATTTGAGGCTCCTGGCTTATATTCCAGGATCATGTTGTACTGTTCTTGTTCTGGTAGGTATCCAGTGACTCTTGGTCCAATTTTCCTGGGGTTGCGATAGTAGCGAAGGTTTGCATGGTCAGTATAGACGAGTACTGGTTTCTCAGTACCTTTGAGGAGATAGTCCCAATTCCTGAGGCTGCACATGATGGCCAGGAATTCTCTGTTGTAAATGGGGTAATTCTGCTCTGTGCTGGTAAATTTCTGGGAGTGGAAACCACAGGGGTGCTGTGGTCCTGGCTTTTCTGTGCCATCAGGTCGTGTGATAGGTAGTCCTCTTTGATAGAGTATGGCTCTGGTTGCTATTTGTGAAGCGTCAACTTCCAGCTTGAATTGTTTGCTGGGATCTGGGTGAATAAGTACTGGGGTGCTAGTGATGCACTTCTTGAGTTCTCTGACTGCAGCTATGCAGTCTGGTGTCCATTCAAATGGGACGTCCTTTCCGAAGAGGCATGTGATGGGTGCTGTGATAGAGGAAAATCTGGCGATAAACATGCAGTGGTATCCCAAGACTCCTATGAATGAGTGGGCTCCTTTGAGGGTTGTGATGTCTTCTGGCCAGTCTGCTATTCCGGTGATTTTGGCTGGGTCAACTGTTGCACCATCCTTGGTGAGGTGTACTCCTAGGAAGTCCATGGTTGGCTTCATGAATATTGATTTACTGAGCTTGAGGTGTAGTCCATTTTTGGCTAGGAGGTCGAAGGCAAAGTGGAGGATCTCGATGTGTAGTTTGATGTCTTTGAGCTTTGTTCCTAGTCCACAGTCATCCATATAGCTTCTGAATATCTTTCTGATATTGTGGACTCCTTTCTTCTCGAAGTGTTCATATAGTTCTTCCAACATGAGGTTCATAAACCTCTGGAATGTCAGCGGCGAGTTGCTCATTCCGAAGAACATGACTTTGGGCTTGAATAGCCCACAACAGGTTTTGAAGGCGGCTTTCCATTCATCCCCTTTGCATATGTGAATATTGTTGTAGCCCCAGCGGATGTCAAACTTGCTAAAGAGCTCCATTCCTTGGAGGTCTTCAATACATTGGGCGAAGTTAGGAAGGGGGGTGACATCTTTCTTTGTGACTGCATTGAGTGGGTGATAGTTGATGATATAGCATTTTTCCTTGCTATCTTTCTTGGGGACCATAAAGGTGCTGAATCCATAGGGTGATTCGGATGGGACAATGTATCCCTTGGCTAAGTTTTCGTCGAGGAATTGGTTTTCTGCCTCCTGGTCTTTGAGGCTCATAGGATAGGTTTTGCAATTGAACTTTGCTGGAGCTTCCGCTGTGAGCTTGATTTTATGGTTGCATGGTCGTGATGGGGGGAATTTCTTGGCTTCTTTGTCTGAAAAGAGGAGGGCATGTCGTTTGAATTCCTCTGGCAAGGTGATTTCTTCTTTCTTGTGTTCTTCCACGTATTTGTGAGCCATTTCAGTGGTGTTGTAGGTCCTGTTGACTTCCATATTAGTTCTTCCAATCCATATGTTCGGTTGGCTTTGGTCTTCTAGTTCTTCCATAATTGCTTCGTGAGTTTCCATGATGAGATTGTTGTCTTCTTGTTTTTGTCTCTTCTCCTTGAGGTAGCCTTGCGCTTTGTCCCAGGTAATTTTCCAGATGGTTTCAACCTTGACTTTTGGTCCTTTGAGGGTTCCTGCTTCCCAATCAATGTCGGGCTTGAATGCTTTGAACCAGGGGTAGCCGAAGAGAAAGCAGTCTCTTTCTAGATTTGTGATGAAGAAGCATTGTTGTTTTCTTATGCTTCCTTTGCTAACCATGAGATCACAATAATAAGTGATCTTTCCTTGTCTGTTGAGCGTTCCATCAACATTAAAGACAGGTCGGTGGTAAGGAAGTTCCTTCATTCCTAGGTGGAGTTTCTTGACAGTTTCTGAGTTGATGAAGTTTTCAGTGGCTCCTGTATCAAGGAGGCTGATTTCTTTTGTTTCTCTTTTGTAGCTGATGACCGCGAACTCAATTTGTACTGAGTTACTTTTGTTGACAAAGACGCTGTCTAGTCCAAAGGTCTTGGCAAGGGCTTCAATTTTCTGGATACTGAATCCAGCTTTTGGGATAAGCTTATTGAGCGTTCTGATTTTTGTGTTGTCATCCATGGTTTGGATCTGTTCTTTGAGTGCGTCTCCCATCTGCTGTGCAGAGGGCTTTATCTTTGGATAGGCATGTGCGTCTTCCAACTGTTTTACAGTGGACTTCGACTTTAGGTAGGCATGTGCACATCCCAATCGCTATGTGATGGACATTTTCTTTGGTTTGCATAGCTTGATTAGCTTCTGGCAAGTGGCCTCATCAAATTTGTGGGCGTTGGCCGCAATACAGTCTTGTATCGCCTTGATTTTCTGTGGTCCTAGCATATGTGCTGGTGGCTGGTTGTCAGCAATGAGTTTCTTGAGTTTCTTTGCATCCAATAACTGTGGGGAGTGATCCAGGGTTTCTTCCTTGAGAGCGTCGAAACTATTGGTGCTCTTGTTCTCTTGGATCCTTTTGGCAAGTTGGTTCATGGGTAGGATTCCCATATCTAGACAGCTTCAAATGGCGCTAATGACTGCGACTTCTTGTCAATTATGATTGACTTGGCGTCTAACTCAGCAGTGATGGGCGTAGTGACCCTTCTTGTGGCAATGGAAGCACTCCAGGCTTCTCATAAGTTTGTTTGACGGTGGTGCATACTTGTGGCTATTGTCTTGTGGCCGCATTGAGTTCTTGTAGAACATGTGGTTCACTTGGGATGCTATCCCATGGCGGTGGTATTTCCCCACAAAGCATAGTGCGTTGACCTTGATAGGGTCCTTGGTTTCTGTGACAATTGGTGCTTTGATGTCGAAGATCTCATATAGAGCCTTGTGAAGCATTGACTTTGCATCGCCTTGTGGTTGCATTGTTTGCGCCTTTGTTTCTCCCATTGATGATCCAGTGGTTCCCTGGTACGACCAATCTTTTGTTGGTTTGATTGCTCCGACTCCAGTGGTTGAGCATCCTGTAGTTGTGACGCCTTTTGGTCTACCAGTGGCCTTCTGGTCTTGGATATGGGGTGCGCTCTTCATAGCAGCAACCGTGGCATATGTCTTAGCATCTTTGGCTAGTGTCATCATGACTTCTTGGTGTGTATGGGGAGGAGGTGGTGTGGCAGGGGTGGTCGACTTGCCAAGCTGGTATGTCAAAAGGTAAGCTTGACTTGTGTTAAGGCTTCAACAGGCCTTGATAGTACAACTTGTACTAAGAGTGAACTGGTGGCGAGTACTTGAAGAGGTAGAAGTCTCTAGTGTTGCTAGAGACGACTCTGAGAGGCTTATGTAAGAGATGAGGGAGAGGGGAGGCACTTGGGGAGCTTTCAAGAATGTTGATATTGAGAATCAAGTCAAGCTTAGGGCTTGACTGTCGAAATACAGGGCGCTTATATACAGGCATGGCCGCGCACGGGCCATGGTCACTAAGGTAGGTACTTCTGGTCAAGAGGGGGCTGTCTGTATCGTATGGTACTCCGCGGACAAGTGCTGCAGTCTGTATGAGTCGAACAATAGAGAATGAGCAAGAGCGAATGACAGATTGACAAGTTGCCTAATCCATCCTTAAGGGTCAAACAATGGCAGTGGGTCATTCCAAGAAGAGAAGCGTCGTCATGATGCGATGACAACCACAAGGTTTGAGGCTGATCCAAGGAGATCTGATCTCCGCGTACCCATTCTGGTCTAATGGGCATCTAGTGTAAGCAACTACCCTTTAAGGTAGTCTGTATTAATGGTGATTAAGGGCCATGTCGCTATCTGTGTCATCTGCGGAGCTCTGCGTGGATGAGGGATTGTCTGCAGATCCTTTGGGAGAGGTTGACTGGTAGCCCTGACTCTGGGGCGAGGTGCCAGCTATGGGCAATGAGGCAGTAGGCATGATTGAGTGGTAACTGCCTTCTCTACTAGTGTGTTGGCGTATGGGCACTGAAGAGGGACTTGTAGGTGACAGGGAGTGCTTGCAGGACACAGGACTATCCGGGGCAAGGTACTCTTGCCATGGTATGATGGGGGACTCTTCTGGGGACAAGGTGTGCGTGTTGCCTCCAGGGACATCAGGTGCATATGGAACGAATGGTTCAGGTTCTAAGGATGGCGCGTCCTCCATGGGACTGTCTGGGTCTTCCAGTGGGTTCTCTACTGGGGGTGGCTCTTGGTACATCTCCATTGAGGAGTATTCCCGACAATGGATGTTCCAGGGGACGGGGACGAGGGGCTTGACTGGGGGCTGATCAAGGGGTGATGATGGTTTGGATGGTTCACTGGGTGGCAATGGTGGCAGATCTGGTAGGGATGATGGGTTCAATGGTAATGGTCGCTTGGCCATAGGTGGAGGGTTGGATAGGGTGACAAGGAGGGGGTCCGACAAGGATGAGAAAAATTGGGGTGGATCATAACAAGACCAACTACACCCCAATGGACTACATCCCAATGGACCAGCCCATCCCAAGTCGTTATGGCATGACCACCTTCCCCTGCAATGTCCATTTACCCAGACCTTGACCTACCACCAGTCCAGCCCCCTGTCCCTATCCCCTGGAGCACCCATCGTCAACAGTACTCCTCAATGGAGTCATACCAAGAGCCACCCCTAGTAGAGAATCCATTGGAAGACCAAGACAGTCCCATAGAGGATGCACCACCCATAAAGCTAGAGCCAACCCAATACCTGAATACCGAAGATGGCACAATTACTATACCTCCAGGAGAACTCCCTATCAGAACCTGGAAGGAGTACCACAATGATCCTTCCCCTGTATCCCGCAAGCACTCCCTGTCACCCACAAGTCCCTCTTCAGCACCCATATGCCAATGTACCAGTAGAGAAGGCAGTTACCAGTCAATCACCCCTTCTGCCTCATTGCCCATAGCTGGCACCTCGCCCTAGAGTCAGGGCTACCAGTCGACCTCTCCTGGAGGATCCGCAGACAATCCCTCATCCATGCAGAACTCTGCAGATGACGTGGATAGCGACATGGCCCTTAATTGGGTCACCATCAATACGGACTACCTTAAAGGGTAGTTGCTTACACTAGACACCCATTAAACCAGAATGGGCACACAGAGATCAGATCTCCTTGGATCAACCTCAAATCTTGTGGTCATCATCGCATTATGATGACGCTTCTCTTCTTGGAATGACCCGCCACCATTGTTCGACCCTTAAGGATGGATTAGGCAACTTGTCAATCTATCATTCACTCTCGCTTATTCTCTATTGTTTGACTCATACAGACCGCAGCACTTATCTGCGGACCTTCATACGATACAGACAGATGCCTCTTGACCAGAAGTACCTACCTTAGTGATAGTGGTCCGTGCACGAGCCTGCCTGTATATAAGTGCCCAGTATTTCGACAGTCAAGCCCTAAGCTTGACTTGATTGACAATATCAACGTTCTTGAAAGCTCCCCAAGTGCCTTCCCTTTTTGCCCACTTCTTACATAAGCCACTCAGAGTCGTCTCTAGCAATACTAGAGACTTCTACTCCTTCAAAGTACTTGCTACCAGTTCACTCTTAGTACAAGTCATACTATCAAGGCCGGTTGAAGCCTTAACAATGCTGGCAAACCGTTCACGATGCTTCTTGACCTTGTGGAAATGCCAGAGTCACATACAGGTGTGAATCTTGCCACCGCGTTTGTGACCATTCTGCAAAATTTTGGTGTGGATAAAAAGGTGAGAGTGTCGAAAAGTTGAAAAGTTAGCAGAGGAGCTCACTCACCTGTGATGACCATCGCAGATCCTTGGCATAATGGGTGATAACGTATCAAACAATGATACGATGATCAAGTGCATTGGGAGGTCACTTGAAAAATTCCCAGGTCCTGCCAATCAAACCTAATGCTTCGCACACACCGTCAATCTCATCACAAAGTCGATTCTCAAGCCATTTGACACACAAAAGGCAGAGAATACCCAAGCATTCGAAGATGCCTTGGCTGAAATCCGTGAGCAGGCAAAGGGAGATGACAAGAAGGAGGGGGGGGAAGATGAAGAAGAAGAGGGAGAGGAAGAGGAAGAAGAAGGGGAAGATGATGATGACAACGACAACAAGCTTGCCGCAAGGCTTGAACTGATAAGGTTGATGCTGCTGAAGGTTTGATTATGTCCCAGACCCTAATCCTAACCCTGAGCTGACATGCTGACTGGTCAGCTGTGGGGCATTGCATTCACGTTGAAGAACTCGACAACCATCTTGTTGCCAGCATGGGAGAAGACACTCTCCACCCATGGCCTCCCCACACGTATGATGCCGCGTGATATTTCAACTCACTGGAACTCTACATTTGACATGTTGGAGTTTGCTATCCAATACTGTGTCGCCATTGATGCGATGACCACAGTTCGTGGTTTTGACCTCTGGAAATATGAATTAGTACCAGATGAGTGGAAGATTGCCATAGAGCTCCAAGATGTTTTGAGGGTGAGCACTTGTTTCCCCCCTTTCTTTTTACTTATTCATGTTATTTTGTCTAGATCTTCAAGGATGCGACTCTGTACTTTTCTTGTGGCACCCCAAACCTGGCAACCGTCATCCCTGCAATGGACGTCATTAACAAGTCCCTTAACATGTTGTTTGATTCACCACAAAAGTACTCTGTTGCCATCTGTGCTGTGCTCACCATCAGGAAAAGGACTCTGTCCAAGTATTACAACAAAACTGGGGAGTCGGAAGTATATTGTATTGCGATGAGTACATTCCTCCTGTTCTATGTACATCATATGTTTCTGATTTGTTAAGGCCTATTGAACCTTAAGGCGCGACATGCGCAAAGGTGAAATATGCGGCAGTGACGAAGTTATAAGGGTCGTAATTCCCTTAATAACCTAAGTGCTTTTGAAGGTGATAAAAGTGAGAAGGTTGCTAAGACCAATGTCTGGGTGAAGATAAAGAGGAAGGGGAAGTATCTTCAAGGATTTGAAGATAACTTCAAAGAAGGATAAAAGGGAAATAGTATTTCAAGCAACAAGGACTGAGAACACAATAGATTGCAAACTAAGTCAGGCTTAAGGCCCAACTCTAGGATATAAGTCCAGCTTATATACAAAAGGGCAGCTACCTGACTAAGCATACAAATGAGGAGAACAATAGAGTCACGAACAATAGTGGTCACAGAACAATGGAGTTACGAACAATGGCAGTCACAGACTACCATAAGGAGAGAACAATGGAGAATGTACAAAAGGAGGGAACAATGGGGTTCCCAGTGAAACGGCTCTGTTGTACAGGTAAGCAGTCATGTGAGAAATGATCAGGTGATCATATAAGTACATAGCGGTTAAGAAAGAAAAGAAAAATGTGGGCCAAGTGCCCAGGAACATAACATGATTGCAATCATAGTCCTCCACCCTTGCCACAAGCTAGAGTACTTCAGGAAAAATAACTGGGACAAACCATCAATCAAAGCTGCACACGACATTGTTCAAGACAAGTTTAACAAGTCATATCACAAGTTGGACGTCGAGGGGGGCAATGGCACAAGCCCAACTGATGCTAATGTTGCAGTAAGTCATTCAGACTCTTTCTCTTTCTAAACCCTAAGTGCTAGCATCTATGTTACAGGCTTCTAAGTCAACCAGATCACAAAATATATTTGACAGTATCTTCAATACCACACCCATGTCCCCAAACACATTGGACAAACTCCAACACTATCTCGCAGTGGATGTCAAGGACATGAAGGACACTCTGATGTGGTGGCACAAGAGGCATGGATCGTTTCCAGGATTATCATGCATGGCTCACAACTACCTTTCGATCCCTGGTGAGCAATTTGAAATCTTGCATTTGTCCAAGGTGCTGAATGCCCCTATAGCCACATCTGTCAATGTTGAACGTGTCTTCAGCCGTGGCCGTCTTGTTCTCCCTTATGTCCATGGCCGACTTGCCGTTCAATCCACACATGTGTCCCTCTGTGTTGGACTGTGGAGTTCCCAGGGTTTGGTGAGAAATGAGGATATTGGGGCTGCTCTTGGCCCAGAGGAGACTGAGGAGGAGGGCAAGCTTCCAATGGACTGGGATATCATCCAGTCAGGGCCAAATATCATAGTGTAGCATCCCTCTTCCATAGACAATCTGTCCTCTTTCTTAATTCCTCAAATACTAACTGTGAACACTTGACCTGTCGTAACTACCCAATGGGTTTCCATGACCTGATTGACCCTAAGTGACCCTGACCCAAACCTGAAAAAACCCGAACCCTGGAGAACAGGTCAGGGTTTCGTCGGGTCAGGGACGGGGTCACTCTCAAATGACCTGAGGGTGACCCATGCCAATCCCTGGTGCAGACATACAAGTTGGATATACTATAGGAGCATCACAGAAGGTCAGATAGAGGTCATGAAATGCACAAGAAATTAGATGCAGACAAAAAGAGGAAGAGAGAGAGGGCCATAGTTGCCTGGCTTTTGCCAGGGCTGGGCTGAGGTATTTATATGGCAAGACCAAGATAAGGGATGACAATGTATGCTACATAGAGAAGGAGTGATTGGGGGAGAAAAGAAGGAAAAGTTTGAAGTCCAATCCTGCCAGCAACAGACTGTGTGGCATCATATGTGAAAGGAGGAGTCTGGTGATCAAAGGAAGGGAAAAAATGAATGGTATCTTGATGTGCAACAGCAGGCGCAGAGTCAAAAAGAACAGCAAAGGTTGGTGTCTGATGGCAAAGGTATCAAGTAGAAAGCTAGCAGAACAAACAAAGAGTCTAAGACAAAGAGGGGGATAAAGAGACATACAAAGAAGGAGTGAATAACACCAAAACTAGATAAACCTGAATCTAACAAGGTACAGACCCAAGCAAGGGCTGAGGAGATGATATTGAGCTTGATATGCATAGTACTGGCTGACATGTTGCACTTAATGAAAGTAGAGTTTGAGGGAAAGCAAGCAATGAACACAAAGGAGCATGAGTGGTGAATGTTCTGTGTAATGGACACTCCAGTTGGGCTGAGAAGCACACACTGAGGGTGCTGCCACATGAATACAGAAGTATTTAAGGGACTACAAAATGGATGCTAATTAGACTATATACTGTATCTGGACCTGGACCAAGCAGACTGTCTACAAGTAAGATATGCTAGCATGCTGCATACCAGCAGTGTGCGCTGTTGTAATGCAGAACAGTGCCTGCATGTTGAGTTTGGGGATGTCCCCAGGTGAAAAGAGAGAGAGAGGGAGAGGGAGAAAGGCCATGTTCTCAAGTGCTTGAGAATGCACAGATAAGAACCAGGAGAAGCATAGATGCCAGTGTGTTGGCATTTGACATGATAAGGCAGTAGCGATAGCAGAAAGCAATAGTGGTGACAAGCAATGATGGCAAGAATGGACAAGGGCCAGGGCAAGGGCAAGGGCAAGGGCAAGGGCAAGGGCAAGGGCAAGGGCAAGGGCAAGGGCAAGGGCAAGGGCAAGGGCAAGGGCAAGGGCAAGGGCAAGGGCAAGGGCAAGGGCAAGGGCAAGCAAGGGTGAGGGGTACAGATGCAAGATGAGATGAGAAGAATGGAGAATGGAAAAAGATGGTTGTGGCACAGTGGGCTTGCAAGTCGTTATACAGTTGGGGATCACATAGGAAAAGAGGGGAAATAAGGCTGCAATTGCCTTCTGTATTCTCTCTCATTTCTTGACAAGGCCAGGGGTATGGTATTTATATGGAGATTACAACAGATATTCTATGTATGAAGTAAGTGAGAAAATAAAAAAAAAGGGAACAAACATCTAAGCTGGTGACAGGTTGCATGGCATCATATGGAAGTGGGAAGTGATGTTGAAAATTTACTGAGTTGTCACAAAGGGTGCAATGTCAAGCACAAGGCAATAGGAGCAAGGAATGATATGATAGTAATTGACACCAACCTCTAAGTCTAATGGAGAAAATAAAGAATGAAAAGGAAGTAAACTAGAACAAAAGAGGGGAAAATACACAATGAAACCCAAGTCCTTCTACTCTGAATCCTTCCTTATCAGTCCAGACCTTGGGACAGTCAGCAAGGGCAGCATGCTGCACATGCAATGAGGGGCAGTGTTGTCTTTGGGTTTGATGTTGGCTGGTCCAATATAGGTGATCTGAGTCTCTTCAGCCAAGGAGGCTTGGTAAGTGGTGGGTGGAGCATCTTGACTATATGTGGCTGCAGTTGACATTGCCAATTTTATATACTAAGTTACAGTAAGGCTGACAAAATAAAATGGACTTAAGGACAGTAGGGCTATAAGAACAGCATTACTGTAAAAATAGAACTAATAATTAGATAAGCAGGTAGATACAGGCAGTTCTACTAACTTGTTAACTACCTGTGGAATAGTGCTACTAACTTGTTTACTATCTGGCAAATAGTACTAAAAGGTTATTGACTTCTAGTAGAAAAGTACTACTAGGTTGTTGACTACCAGTAAAATAGTGCTACTAACTTCACAACTCCCTGTTAAATAGTTCTACTTAGTTGTTGAGTACCAGGAGAAAAGTACTACTAAGTCATTGACTACTAGTAGAATAGTACTACTAGGTTATTGACTAACTGAAGAATAGTTCTACTGGGTTCTTAGCTACCAGTAGAAAAGTACTACTAGGTCCTTGACTACCAGTGGAATGCTACTACTAGGTTATTAAGTACCAGTAAAATAGTGCTACTAAATTTATGATTATCTGTAGAATAGTACAACTAGGTTCTTGACTGCCAGTAGAATGCTACTACTAGGTTATTGACTATCTGCAGAATGGTACTACTTGGTCCTTGACTACCAGTGGAATGCTACTACAAGGTTATTGAGTACCTGTAAAATAGTGCTACTAACTTCATGATTATCTGTAGAATAGTACTACTAGCTTATTGAATATCAGTAGAAAGATACTACTAGGT
>Ga0307510_10004860_pt1 | contig 15885 bp, 24 predicted proteins | sample 12_EM_MG_FD_207224 | JGI IMG/M metagenome (GOLD analysis project Ga0307510, IMG submission 207224) | Populus trichocarpa ectomycorrhiza microbial communities from riparian zone in the Pacific Northwest, United States - 12_EM | ecosystem: Host-associated > Plants > Roots > Unclassified | place...
CTGGCGCTCATACACCAACAGGGACCGCCAACACAACGGTGCAGACCGGTTCGAGCACCCCAGTATACCAGCAACCAGAGTAGCAGCGACAACACCAACCACACTCACACAAGACAAACTCGAATTCCTTAGCGACAAGTGTTAGCAGCGCAAGCGCCCCCAATTCTTGCTCAATCGGTCCTACCGAACAGCGGTGCTTCAGTCAGAGTGAGTTGACTGATGCCATTCCTGCAAAGCCAAATGGAAGCAGGACAGGAAGACTACGTCCTGGATCAAACGGTCGGATTCGCCTTCGGTGTCCGGTTCAACATGTCGATATGATGGATTTCGCTTTGACCCGACCAATACTCCGCGGAATGAGGATATGCTTGCCTCAATACGAGCGATACATAACCCCACCTGGGGGTTCAATATGACAGTGCCAGGCCCAGCGTCAGTAGTCTGTTCTCTTCCATATCGCTCTCATGACATCAGGCTCATCCTCACGTTCCGTGTAGTTTCTTTTGGCCAACCGACGAGCCAATACAAGCTCACAATGTGGCTCGCTCGTACAGACCTGATGTTCAATACCTTTTAACACGTCTGGCCGTGGCCAGCTGTCGGCTGAACGTACTGAACGCATCTCCCCCTCCAAGACACGATCATGATCACGCTTCCCTCTCACCCTCTTGCTCTTTTTCTTCCGATCTCCACAATTCCCTCCGAACCCGCTGTCGCTGGCAACATTTGGATTGATTTCCTCAACAGTCTATCATTCTTATGTGGTGCTTTTCTCGGCCTCTTCCCCCCTCTCCCTCGGCCACGCCGATAATATCTCTCGCTCGACATTTTGTGCGTGTAATATGATGAACTATGTTTTGTACGTTTGGGTCTCTGACCGTTTACGTGTCTAATTGTGTTACTCTACGGAGTCCTCTACCGTTTCGTAGTTGAATTGTTCCCTCCTCCATGAATCTCAGGTGGGATTTATCAGTCCAATTAAACGGGCTGAGCGTCTCGTTGGTAGATTCAGTATGGGAATTATCAATGGCAAGGGAGATCGATCGTGACCAGGACGCTCGGAATGTCCATGGCTCTTGCTGACCTGGCCTCAGACCGCGAAGAAGCGTGTCCGCTAGAGGTCTCTCGGCTACGGTCGGAGCAGAAAAACAACCAAATATGCGACAGGCATCAATCATCAGATCGCCACAGTTGGACCTGTTCTGTTGGGCATTTTTTCATGATTTAACTATCGCCGCCTCAAATTTGGGCCTCGACAGTTGAGCCAAAAATTTCAATACAGTAAAAGAACAAGATGAGTAATATGCATTTATGACATGGAAGGAAAAATTATTCGAATCAGTCGTAATGTATGGTACAATCCATTGCGAGGTTTGTTGACACGTCTGGGTCGTTTCTATGTTATTGGAGCGTAAGGTTTACTGGTGTTATCGTGGGGTCACATACAGCGTAGGAACAGTGCAACGATATCTGGCATCCAACACAATGCCCCTTCCAGTGGGTCCCGAGTCTAAAGCTATAGCATCCTGTGATCCTCTGCATCGTAATCCAGTAACAATTGTGTTACGTCGTCGTGTCCTTTTGCTAATGCTACCTGAAACGGGGTACGACCCTTGCCGTCCCGTGTGTGGATATTGGCGCCGTGCTGAAGTAGTAACCGTACACCGTCCAGATCTCCCAATCGGGACGCTAGATGTAGCGGAGTCCGGTTTTCAGAATCTCGAGCATTTGCATCCGCCCCGTTCTCAAGAAGTGCACGAGCGACTTGCGTGCTTCCCTTGTCTAGTGCTTGACGCAACGGAGTCTGGTTGCGGCTGTTCCGGGCATTCGGATCGGCGTCGTACTGGAGGAGAACCCGAGCAAGCGCCTCATGCGACGCGCGATGCAGTGGAGTCTTGTCATCTTTATCCTTGGCATTTGCATCTGCGCCCCGCTGGAGGAGCATCCGAGCCGATTCCAGCTCTCCTTCTGCAGACACTATATGCAGTGCCGTCTGACAATTCTGGTCTAGCGCCCTGACATTTGCACCACGTTCTAAAAGCGCCCGAACAATTTCCACATGTCCCGATTCCAACGATGCTCGCTCCAGCGGGCTCCAGCCTTCCTTGTCCCGGATTTCAGTATCTGTGCCATGTTCGAGGAGGACCCAAGCGACTTCGATATGGCCCCATTGAGAGGCTACACCCAGCGGGGTCACTTCCTCGTCAAAGCCCCGAGCGTTTATGTTCTGTGAGCGCTCGACGATCAAGAACTTGACGACGTCGTGTATACCACAAAAGGCCGCATAATGCAAGGGTGTCGCCCTTGCCTGCGTCGGGCACCCGCCTCTATGATAGCTGCGTTCGGGGCAGGTTGGATCATAAATCCAGACCCAGACGGAAAAATGGCAATTGCTAGGGTCAAAGAGACGTTTCATCCCATCTTGGATGTTTGGCGATACGTCCTGGAACCGGGCATGGCCCACCCAGTGCTCCGCAGCATACTCGGCGAGGGGAACTCGCTCCAAGCCATCGCTGGTGACCCTTTCGTCGATGTGTAGCAGAACACCAAGGCAGCCTTGCGCAACGACCGTGTGGGCCAGTGTCATGGAAACATGGAATCGGGAAATAGTCTCCTTTGCTTCGGAAAGGCGCTTCGACGTCAAATACTCCTTCACCGAAAGATGTGCAAATTAGACGACCGGGGGTACCATCTACATGGACAACGACGAGCAAACTGGGGCATATAGACCGCACAGCACGTTCCGGGTCCTCTTCGCGCCAATCATCTCGAAGTGTGGGAGTGGGTTTCGAGTCGAAATCGAGCGCGAGAAACTCGGGGAGCTCCTTGACGCTAAGTGGGCGGGAAGCTACTGCAACGCACTGGAAGAGCCGGTGTGCGTATTCCCAGTTTTGATTGCCGATTTCTTCCAACGTGCGATCGTATGTCTCGTCGAGCGTCTCCGGTAGTTCATCCAGAGCACAACTGATTCGTTGTCGGAGGCAGTGTCGGAGATACTCAAGTTGGCAAAACACCCATCTGAACCTATGCCACCGTTATGAGAGCCACGATTGATGATAAAAGTCATTCCTTACATCCCGTCAGCTTTCCTGGTAAGTACTTCAGTGACAAGCTCCTTGTCTGCGCTTCTCCATGATCCCATATTAGGGTCCGATTTAACGACAAACTTGATGTAGTTTGCGATGTCCCGAGCTTGTCCGGACTCGCCATGTAGGGAAATAGAATGGTGTGCCAGCGGACCAAGTACATGCTCGATGTCGGTCTCAGGTCGGCTCGTGACACAAATCCGCAGATTTGGAACATGTAACCGGACAAGCTCCTTCACAAACCCCAAGACTTCCTCATGGGGAGATGGCAAACCAATTTTCCTTGGACATTCATCCAGGGCATCGACAATAATGTATGTTGAAGGTTGTTGAGGGAGGTCAAGCATTTGCTTGAGACATTGTGCTACTCAATGTCGCTGGCTTGTTGCTCGCCACTACGATGTGCGGAATAAAAATGTGAAAGGAAATCATGGTATGGATCAGATTGATCGCAGAGCTGGACCAGTAGAGATGAAAGCAACCCGCGCAGGCCCTTCTTTTCGTCGGCCCCGAAGTCACAATAATAGAAAGCCAGGGAGGCAAGTCCAGTTGCGCACATCCCACGAATATCTTCGATGATTGATGAACTAGGAGACAGCACATTGTAAAATCCTGCGAAGGAAAGATGGAATGAGTAACTTACGCAAGAACGCTCTTTCTGGAGCCAGCTAAATGGCACAAACTAGTGCGCCTCAGAAAAAGTATGGAAGTACGAGCCACTGACGCTTTCTGTAAATCCATATGAGAGAACTTGGACCAGAATATTTCCAATCCGAGAAAGTATGGCCTTGAATCCACCATGCCCCGGTGCCACTATGCTGGTATTTACAAGCGAGGTTATGATTGACCCATGGATCTGGCGGAGAGAGCCATTTGCGAATACGTTTCTGTAATTCATCTCCTGCGAAGTAGCATCGGACCATTAGCATTCCTACTGTGGTCAACTACGGTGTCGTAAAGGAACAACTCATGTTTTGATCTGTTGATGTCGCCCGAAATTTTCTGTAGAATTTCTAACAGCAGGTCGGATAAAGGTAGCATAGTTTGTCAACGGAAAGGCTGACCTAGAGCATTCCGGAGGTTCTCTGCCGAAGCCTTGTCATCCAGGTCTAGAGACACAATTGTTCATCAGCACGCGACAAACATACTTTGTAAAGTGAGTGTTCGTACTGTCCAAGACAACCCTCCTATGTTGAACGAGTCCGCATACAACTTCAAGGGTCTGCGCTCCAGTGGCCCGAGCCTCATCCAAGGTCAGTCTGTCCAGCCGCTGCAGGACAGCCTCGATCTCATTCTCCCCAAGAATTTTCTTCACGAATTTCTCTGCTGAGTTGAGTAAAAGGAACGCATCAACTAGGACAAGACATACTCAATTGTCCCTGCTTGACCTGCCTCATTGCCATAGCAAGAGTAGAGAGAACTTCCACCATGATTTTTATGATGTTGTCAGATACTGCTGGCGTAAGAGGGATCCTTGTATAAATGTTGAGTCTGCTGAGGAATCTCTCAATGGACTTGAACAAGTTGACAAGCGCATCATAGCTTGTGCCAACATCCTTTACCACCTAATAAATTCAACCATCACATGGACAAGGGCATGGGGACCATGATGTGAGACTCACGGAGAGCAAAACTGCAAACACAGAAACAACAGTCTATGTAGCTCTGTTATAATGTACCCCACATAATATAGGATTCTCTGTAATAATGTACCACTGTGAATTCAAGGAACTCCTAGGACTCTACAACTGCTGCAAACATTATAATGTACATCCCCCTTTCCAAGCAATGCCATTATAATGCACTCACCCCACAATTCTGCTGCATTATAACTCCCCCCTCTCGGAAACCTGGAGCTGGCAAGCAGCTACCCTCCTGCATGTGCCCTGCCCCTGGCCACCTCTGGTGATGCAAGTTCATCGCTGCTTGTCATTGCTGACAGCGGGCACACCCAACCCCGCTGCCACTGCCGTTTCCATCCTCAGTCTGGAGCGCCCTACTGTAACCTTCTCTGCTGCTGAGCTGGGCAGTGTTGGTAAGTTCCGGGGCTCACACCTGGTCCCCGACGACAGTGCTGATGCCATGTACATGTGCGGTTTACTGCTTGCAAGTTGCGATGACAAGGCTGTGTGGTTCTAAGAGCATGGGCATTCATGTGGGCATTCACAGGTAGGTCACATGGGCAGGTCGCTGTAGTGCGTCATGTCGCAGAAGCAGAACTTGGGGCCTTGGGGCCTCAACCTATTCCTTTAATTACAGACCCAGCTGACTGCACGTGGTGCACTAGTTCCAGTTATGATATGTTCCATATATTTGCATCCGTTTACTGCCCCTTTCGTATTCAGTACCTTACAGTTACGAGCCCCGCTTGTTCATTCATATACACAGCATCCCATATTGTTGCCACCTCAGTTGATGCCCCATCTGCGTGCATACTGAGGTGAGCTTAATGCCTGTTACACTTGTTATTCCCTTAACTCATTCCCCCTAGTTAGTTTGTGACCTTGCTAGGTAAATACTTAGTTGATGCCCCATCCATGTGCATACTGAGTTAGTTTGTGACCTTGCTAGGCCACAATAACCGCATGCGTTTTTCATGCACCCACTCACTTCTAACAAGCACATTAGCTACAGGTTATGGGCCCTGGCCCATGTGCTATAACCAACCCACTTGTTTCTCCATCTTCATCATCTTCTGCATTGCCTTTCCTCCTTCCCTCTGTGCCCACAGCTTCCATCAAGAAAATGTCTTCTCCAGCTCCCACATCCACGCCAGCCATCTCTTCTGTCCCGCCAATCAGAATATCTGCTGATGTTCCACACCTCAATTCCAAAGGTGCTAACTGGGTGATGTTTTCTTTCCGCTTTTGAAGAGCAATGATACTTGCCAGCCATTGGGACTATTTCGACGGCTCTGAAACGCGTCCTGTCCCCAAGGACTCGAACAACATCACCGATGTTGAGAAGGGGGAGTGCAAACGCTGGGACCATGAAGACGTTATTGCCCAATGCCTCCTTGGCCAGTGTCTCCCCATCGAGACTGCAATGGACATGGACGAATTCCCGACAGCTGAGGAGCAGTGGAATGCCATCACCACTTGCTTCACCATGAAGAGCGTGTACACGAAGGCCGACCTCCACCAAGCTTTCCTCAACATGCGCTGCCCGAAAGGGGGCGATGTCTGAGAGTACCTCACAAGCTTGAAGATGAAGCGCCACGAGCTTAAGGCAGCAAACATCAGCATCACTGACATTGAGTATGAGCACACCATCCTGAAGGGGATCCCAGACATGCTTGCTGCCTATGCCACGCAGTCACTGTTGACGCTCCGGCTTGCAGTGAAATACACCGGCAAGCCTATCGACATGTCAGATGTCATTGACTCAGTCTGCAAAGAGGCCGACTGCATAAAACAATGCCGCAAGCTCAAGGATCATTCCCAAGGGCAAGGCAAAGGCAGGAAGGGGGCCCAGACTGATGAGGCCCTTGCTGCCACCACCTCTGAGCATGGCAACAACAACAACTTTGCAAATCATCGCAAAAAGGGCAAATGCAACCATTGCAGCAAGGAAGGACACTGGATACGGGAGTGCCATACCAAGAAGCGGGAGGAGGCCGCAGCATGAAGCAGCGGACAGTCAGCACAGGCCAGCTCGAGCAGCAAGCCTGAGAACAAGCCTGTGGGCTCTGCTAACACAGTAACCGTCAATGACGAAGATGATTTGGATGACAGGGGTTTCTGGGCCATCGAGGAGGAGGAGGTTCACTTGTGTTTCACTGAGCCGGACTCTCAGATGGACGACACAGATTCTGACAACAAAAATGAGGATTTCTGCGCCGAGATAGAGGAGAGCGATGAGCGCCTTGACTGGCTGGACATTGAGGGGGAGGATTGGTACACCGAGGACACTGCTGTGGCCGTCATTTCACCTGACAAGGCAGACATCGCTCCCCGTGCTGAGCTGTACAACTCTGGTGCATCGCGACACATCAGCCTGTACAAGGCTGATTTCATTTCCTACACCACCCTATCACTGCCCCTCTACCTCAACGCTGCAAATCAACACAAGTTCCCCACCATAGGAATGGGAACATTGATTGTAAGAACCCCAGTCAACAGACATGAGTCTGTCCTCTCACTCTACGATGTGCTCTATGCGCTGTCCGTTGGTTACACACTGGTGTCCCTCAGGGCACTAGACGAAGAGGGATACACATCCCATATAGGAGATGGACACCTCAAGCTCACCTCTCTGAGCAGAGAGCTGATCGCGAACGTTGCACGCAATGCAAGTTGCCTCTACAAGTACAAGTGCTCTTTGGAGTCCACTCACACTGTTGAGCTCCTGTCTGTCATGGAGCTGCACCGCCACCTTGGACACATATCCATCGCAAGCACCCGCAAACTCATGGAGAATGGGGCCATCAAGGGGATCAAGCTTGATCCCGATGCACCCAAAACCGACTGCAAAGCATGCATCTTCATGTGTGCCACCTGCATCCCTGTACCCAAGCCTTGCATCAGCGTCCTGGCCCTGAACTTAGGGGACAAGATTCACACAGATGTGTGGGGACCAGCATGCACCGCAACTGCAAAGGGGAAATGATATTTCGTCACCTTCACTGACAATGCTACTTGTTTCACAACCATCTACCTGATCCCCACAAAGGACAAAGCCTTCAAGTACTATCAGTTCTTCGAAGCTTGGGCAATCACTCAACAACATTGCACTGGGATCAAGGTACTTTGCTCTGATCGTGGGGGTGAGTACCTTAGTGAGGCTTTCAATGAGCACCTTGCAGCTGCAGGAACAGCACACCAGCTCACTGTTCATGACACCCCTCAGCTGAACGGTGTCACTGAACGCCTGAACCGGATGCTTCTAGAGTGGATCCAGGCCCTCAGGCACTTAACGGGCCTACCCAGCTTCTTGTAGGGCGAGGCCCTGAATCATGCGATGTGGCTCAAAGATCGCACGGCCATGCAAACACTAGACAATAAGATGCCTTTTGAGGCACTGTTTGGGTCCCCACCTGATCTCTCTGGACTACGACAATGGGGTTGCACTGTCTGGGTCCACAATGACAGTGGCTCCAAGCTGGATGCCCATGCACGCAAAGGCCACTGGCTTGGCTTCAATCACGACTCCTGGGCACATAGAGTCTATTGGCCCAAGCCTGGAAAGCCCAGCACCATCACTGTTGAGCGGAATGTCTATTTCGTGTCAGCAGCTGCGCTTGAGGGGGAGCAACTACTTATTCCAACTGTCAGTGGCGAGCAGACTGCTACGTCCGACACCCCCTCAACCTCAAATTTCTTATCGCCACCCATCTCACCCGTGCGATCCCCATTATCGCCATCACTTGAGCAGGCCCATGTGCCTGATATCCCATCGATCCCGTTGTGCCGGAGCACTTGCATATGCATGCCCTTGCGCATTGTCCATGATTTGCAGGCTGGTGAAGGAGTTGTACACTCTGGCACCAACGCCCCTTGCATCGCTCCTGGTCTGCAAGTCCCTGAGACTTTCATGGAAGATCCTGTGGAAGCAGGGGGAGTGCGGACAGTGGATGACAGCTCGCCTGCAATGCACAAGGATTTTGTAGGTATGGAATATATATTCGCGGCAGAGACAGCAGACACAGAGGCCCTTGAGCCCCGCACGCTCACAGAAGCTAAACGCAGACCTGACTGGCCCTTGTGGGAGAAGGCCATTGAAGAAGAGTTGGCCACACTCAAAGCCGCTGGCACTTGGAGGCTAGAAGAAGCACCGCCCAGAGTCAACATTATTGGCTCAAAATGGGTTCTCAAGGCGAAGAAGGATGCCATGGGCAACATTGTCCATTATAAGGCCTGTCTTGTTGCCCAGGGTTTCAGCCAGATTGGTGGTGTCGACTATGATGACACCTATGCACTGGTAGCAAAACTCACATCCACGCATGCTGTCATTGCGATGGCGAATTGCCTTGGCATGGAGATGCACCAGATTGATATCAAGGGTGCCTATCTCAATGGGGAACTCAACGACAATGAGGTCCTATACATGTACCACCCTCTGGGCTACAAGGCTCCTGACACAGGCACATGCATTCTGCGTCTCATCAAGACCCTTTACGGGCTCAAGCAATCTGGCCGCCGTTGGTACCAGAAGCTTACAAGCATCTTTGCCAAGCTCGGATTCAAGCAATGTGCTGTGGATCAAGCTGTTTACTACAGAGTCATTGTTGTCAAAGGCGAGCTTACTGTCGTGGTAGTCCATGTAGATGATTGCTCGATCGTCACCACCACTATCAGCCTTATTGACGAACTCAAGGCTGGCCTACATGAGCACTTTGAGGTCACTGATCTCGGAGAATTGCACTGGATGCTTGGCATCGAGATCAAATATGATTGCCCTGGCCAGGTTGTCCATTTATCTCAGCACTCATATATTGATGTGATCCTGTGTTGCTACAACCTTGCCGACCTCAAACCACTTTCCACCACTATGGACCATCAGGTCAGGCTCTCTTCAGAGCAAATACCCGCAAGTGCAGCGGAGTGCGCGATGATGCGCAATGTCCCCTACCACGAGGCAGTTGGTGCTCTCAATTGGGCTGCGTTGGCAATGCGCCCTGATATTGCATTTGCAGTTGTGATGGTAGCCCGCTTTGCAGCAAATCCCAGGCCTGCTCATTGGGAAGCAGTTAAGCAGATCTTCCCTACCTCTTGGGCACCCATGATCTTTGGCTCACATACGGCAAGGCGAGTAGCCCCTTAGAGGGTTATGCAGATGCTGACGGCAGCATGGCTGAGGACTGGCGCGCCATCTCTGGCTATGCGTTCCTCATAGATGGGGGTGCTGTCTCATGGTCATCAAAGTGACAGGAGATCGTTTCTCTGTCCACCACCAAGAGTGAGTATGTCGCAGCAATGCATGGCGGCAAGGAAGCCCTCTGGCTTTGCAGCCTTGTCTCTGAGGTCTTTGGCGACCTCACTTCCCCCACCACACTCTTTTGCGATAACCAGGCTGCCATCGCACTCACACATGACAACCAGTACCATCCACAGACCAAGCACATTGATGTGCGCTACCATTGGATCCACTGGGTCGTTGAGAAGGGTTCTATCTGACTCATTTACTGCCCCACCAATGACATGGTGGCTGATGTCCTCACCAAGGCATTAGGGTCGTTCAAAGTTGCCATTATTGACCCCATTATTGGTTCCATTATTTTCACCATTAAGCTGTTTTTAGAGCCAATTTTCGATTAATGGACTAAATAATGAGAAATTTAATGAGCAATTAATGATCAACTTTGAAACCCCCCCCCCAGAAAATGTCAATAATGGGCTGAATAATGAGTTCCCTTCGTCTCATGGACCTGTCGGCATGGTTTCGGCAGCTCCAAATGTTTGAGTCTCCGACCCACCATCGCAATGCATCTAGGGCCGGACTTTGTGTGCACTTCAGAAAAAAAACCAGTGCCCAGGCATGACCACTGCACAAGGCCAAGGAATTGTGAGCAACAGTCTCACTTCTGTCAAACAGAGGGCAATCACACAAGGAACATTTAAATGGTTAGATTTCTACATGCACTCCACAAGAGCAGGAGGCGTGGTTTATACACATTTGAGTAGCTACAGAGATCTACTATAGTAAGGGCAGCAGTATTATTGGTATCTCGAGAGGCAATATTGGCGTCATCGGGACGCAATGTCGGTGTTGTCAAGCTGTGGTGTTGGTGCGCCTCCTTGCCATCAGGATGTGATGCCGGTGTTATTGGTGTGTGGTGTCAGTGTCGTCGGGATGCGGTGTCGGTGTCGGTGTCATCGGGACGCGGTGTTGGCGTCAGCGTTGTCAGGAGGCAGTGTTGGCGTTGAAGTTGTGGATGCTCAGGGACCTTCAGTGTCGGTGACTGCGCATGGCACGCCCCACCCTTCCCACTCGACGCGCCCCTCCTGAACATCCACAAAATGCTCCCAAAGTGCGTGCAGGATGCTGTCCTCTCCACCAACAATGGGTAACACAATACCCTGCACCGCCTTCGCCTCCGCTGCTTCCACATCGACACTAGGACCGCTGTTGCTGCTGCTGCACTGCCATCTGATGCGCGTGGCAGGGATGACAGCTGCCGTGCCGATGCAGAAGTCTTCACGCAGGGTGCCGGACACCGAGGCTGTGAAGAGCTTGGACATAGTCAGAACGCACTTGGATGTATGTAGGGTGGGCGTTTGGGGGAGGTTGGGGTGCATGGCGGTTGTGTGGTGTCATCAAGAGGCCTGTTGTGGCTGTTCACATGTAGCTGTGAGGCCTGCCTCCCAGTGATACCCAAGACACCGATGAGATGTGATACGATCTGCGGAGGTGAGGGACAACGAGAGAGCAGGGAACGTACGAATTGCAAAAGAACAATGATGAGCGGGCCCATTGGCCCGATTTACTGTCGGTCAGTGGCCGGTCGAGAGTCAGACGCATGCAAAAACAAGGTGAGAGAGGGGACAGACCCACACAATGATGTAGAGAGCAAAAGGGTGGTGGGGTGCACATCGTGTGATGTTGGAATGATGGCTGTCAAGGTGGCGCACTCTTGTGGCGCAGCTGGCGAAAAGTAGGTGATCCGCATGTCGTCAGCAGCAGGGTTTGAGAGCGGTGTGAGAGGGCGAGGAGGTGACAGTGAGGGGTGAAGGAGGCGGAGGATGAGGGGGCGTGCCGTGCCATGGTGGCAAAGGGGCTGACGTGTCATGTTGGCGCCGTCACGCGTCATGTCGTGGTTGAATGTGGCCGGATGGTGCAGCGTGGCTGGAAGGTTCCAAATAAAACTCCAAACAAAATTGGTCTCATTAATGGAACATGGAATAATGGCCATTAACAAAGTAGGAGCCCTTGAAGGCCATTAATCAAAAAATCACCATTAATCACACCATTATTGAACTCCTTAACAACACCATTAAGATTAATGAGAAAAATAATGGAACGAATAATGGTGTAAATAATGGTAACTTTGAAAGACCCTATTGCCTTCTGCCAAGGTGAAACACTTTGCTGCATCCCTCAGACTGCACACAAAGTGAGGGGGAGTGTCGCGGAAGCAGAACTTGGGGCCTTGGGGCCTTGAGCCTATTCCTTTAATTACAGACCCAGCTGACTGTGCGCAGTGCACTAATTCCAGTTATGATATGTTCCATATATTTGCATCCGTTTACTGCCCCTTTTGTATTCGGTACCTTACAGTTACAAGCCCTGCTTGTTCATTCATATACACAGCATCCCATATTGTTGCCACCTCAGTTGATACCCCATCCGTGTGCATACTGAGGTGAGCTTAATGCCTGTTACACTTGTTATTCCCTTAACTCATTCCCCCTAGTTAGTTTGTGACCTTGCTAGGTAAATACTTAGTTGATGCCCCATCCGTGTGCATACTGAGTAGTTTGTGACCTTGCTAGGCCACAATAACCACATGCATTTTTCACACACCTGCTCACTTCTAACAAGCACATTAGCTACACATCATAGATTGTGTCCATCGCTGCGTGGTGCCTTGGTGTTGGTGGCCACAGTGGCAATGGCAATAATGCCAGAAGCAGTGACAGCAATGCAAGAAAGTTGCATTGCCAAGGTGGGGCGACATTGTGGTGATGTGTGATTGACAGAGCGAGGGTGTGTGCGGCCAACAATGCTGGCACTGGCACAGATGCTGAACAGGCCTGCATGTGGGCTGTGCTGTAGGGTAAATGAAACCGCAAGCCTGGCACAGTTGTGAAGGCTGGCACAGATGCAAAGAGAGTCAGACCCCCAGGCATTGACACAAACAGATGAGGGGAGGTGCTGCCGGTTGTGGGCACTGCACTTGCCATGGCCAAGGGCACTTCTGGTGTTGGATCTGCTGGTGGGGCTGATAAAGCCACCATTGCAGTGTCCGAGGCATTGGGGCCCAGGGCATATGGCAGAGTGGGGGGGGGGAAGTGTGAAAGGCCTCCACATGGTGAGGCCTAGCATGGGATCGATGCTGTGAAAGGGCAAGCAAGTGCCCATTGAGTTGGAAAGAATGCGAGGGGCCCCCACGGGCTGGGCTTGCAGAGGGAGGATATGGAAAGGATATGGAAAGGATGTGGCCCAGTGAAGGGCACTCACCTCTGGAGACCATAGAGGAAGGGATACATTGCAAAATGAGAAAAAAGTGACCTTGCAAGAGGCGCCAACAAGCTGGTGTTGGATGAGGGTGGAACAGCTGGTGTGAGCTTGTAAACTTGAGGTGTGAGTGGCGGCAGAGGTGAGGATGGTGATGAGGGTAGCAGTGACAAGAACGAACGTGAAGGTGGCATTGACGCAGGCAGCGGTTATGTTGGTAGTGGTGGTGATGGTGCTGACAGTGGTGTTGTTGTTGTTGATATGTGGGGCAGGTGGAGAGTGAGCAGGATTGGATATGATGGGTTGAGCTTGGCAAACATCATGGGGGCTTGCCTTTGATGTTGTCAGGGTGGCTGTGGTTGTCGCTGGGGATTTGCGCTAGCTCTGGCTTCATTATCAGGGTTGCGTTGCTGTTTCTTACTCTTGATATTTTGGCTTGCTCTTGCATTTGGTGGTTATTTGATTTGGCTTTGGTGGGCTTCAGATGGATTTGGCAATGCGGCAGCAATTGCTGAAGGCAGAGGCAGTGTGAGTTCATGAACTTGAAGTGTGGGTGGCAGCAGTGGTGGTGGTAGCAATGGTGGCAGCAGATTTGATAAGGTCGGCATTGGCAATGGTGGTGACAGCATTAGCAAGGGCAGCATTGGCGAAGGCAGCTGAGGCGATGGCAGCAAGGACTTGAGGCACATGGACAAGGGGACTCACCTCATTGCAGGGATGGAGGAGATGGTGGGCAGAAGTGGTGGGGGTGATGGTGGTGGTAGGACTGGACTCAAGTGGATGGTGGCAATACTGAAAAAAAACATCAGTGAACAAGCTGGTGGTGTAAGCGGTGGGGACGACAGGGCTGAACTTGGATGGTGGAGCGCAGGGGTGGCTGATCATACCTTACACTGGGGCCCACAGAGGGAGGAACCTGTCAGGAAAGGGAAACATCAGGACATGGAAAGAAAGTGAACAAACGATGGCACTCACCGTCTGAGGACTGCAGGAGGGACATGTCAGGGTTTGCAAAGAGAGCGAATGAGTAACAGGCACTCATAAGGGAGGGACCACAGAGTGGGGGTCTTGCCAATGTTTGTGGGTGAGTAGTGGATGGGTGCAGACAGGTGTATGGTCTGCACAAGTTCTGTACAGTGAAGAGATGGTTTCAATTGCAAGTGTACTGTACACTACTACATGCATGACCACAACAAACCACTAAACCCTTAAACCCCAACCTTAACCATAGCATCTGAACACACACTGCATGCATGACACTCAGTCACTATCTTTCCATGTCTTGACATCCTTGCTCTGCGGTCCAACGTCCATCCTCTTCCCTTACACCACTACCTACAACCACAATGGAAGGCCTCCCTGCTGGCCTCAATTATCTTCAGTATCCCCACACTGAAGCATTTGGCATGCCCTCCCTAGCTTGTGAGTGCCCCCTTTTTCATTTACTTACTTTCCCTTTCCTGACAGGTCACACTCTCTGCAGCCCCCAGCTTATCAGTGCCCCTTGCAAGGTTGCTTTTTTCTCCTGTCGCAACATATCCCCTCTGTGGTCTCCAGAGGTGAGTGTCTCCTGTCCTTATCCTTCCAACCCCCCATCAAAGCTTCATCGCAGCAGGCCTGACATAATGACCCAGAGCCCAACATGCCATCTCCCTTGCATGCCACATACAACACTACATTTGACAACAAGGCTGGTTCTCTCAACAGTGTTGATGCTCAAATGTGCCTAATGGTCTTGCATCACGATTCCCTTCCTCTGTGGTCTCCACAGGTGAGTAACTTTTGCTCAGTCACATTATTTCTGTGTCTGGACAGGTCCCTCCTGTGGGGCTTGTTGGTGCCCCTTGCTTGGTCACATTCTTTTCGACTCACTGAGCACTCGGTTGCCCTCTCACAGCAGTGCATCGATCCCACACTTGCCCCCCCCCATTACTCCTGCAGCATGCACTCATTCTCCTTGCCCATGTTGAAATCATCTTCCTCCTCATCCCAAAATGAGGATTGACTTGTGCCGCCTGCCCACATGCATGACCAAGACTGAAAACAATGCATTGGTGGGGCACATGTCGGAGGGCTCCATGTTATGTTCTCAAGGCTTCAAATTTCATTTTTTACTTGCTTACTAATACTTTCCCACCATGTGACCCATTCCCACCCCTTTTTATCACATGACCTCATCACTTGACCGCTTACCTATCATTTCTTACCATGTGATTCCTTTTGACTGTGCACATGACTCACACTGACTCACACTGACTCCAACCCAGTAGTACATATCCTGGGGGTCCCGCATGAGTCAGTTCAACTCAGAATGACTCCATATTTTGTATGATGACTCCTTACTAGTATGGGTACTAGTAGTATTAGGCTCAAGTCATGGCAGCTGCCCAGATGTATATAAGTCAACCTTATATCCTAGAGTTGGGCCTTAAGCCTGATGTTAAGGGCCAAGGACCCTAAGGTGCAACGTGCATGGGTTTGTATGACGGTGGCGGGACTTGTTCTTCAAGGGATAATCAGGTGGCTAATGCTGACCCTTGGATGCGCTGATATGAATGGTCTGCACGCATGCAAGACACTAGTGGGGATAATGAAAGATGTAGAGGAGAGTCTCGACGATGTTCGAGACGACTTGCACGAAGTGCGGGCGAAAACTGAAGGCGCTGTGGAAGCTACAACACTT
>Ga0307510_10004861_pt1 | contig 15883 bp, 12 predicted proteins | sample 12_EM_MG_FD_207224 | JGI IMG/M metagenome (GOLD analysis project Ga0307510, IMG submission 207224) | Populus trichocarpa ectomycorrhiza microbial communities from riparian zone in the Pacific Northwest, United States - 12_EM | ecosystem: Host-associated > Plants > Roots > Unclassified | place...
CTTGATGCTGAGACCGACCGACGCCTGCCAGCCCGTCGTCTTCGACTGCTGCCAGGCGTAGGAGCAGCTCGGGACGTTCCACGGGCACTGGAACGTCGGGCCCCGCCATATCCAGTCCTGCCAGGTGCTGTTGGCCTGCTGCACGCTCACCGACTGCGTCTGGTGGTCGGTCGACGAGTTGCCGGCCATGTCGTGCGACGAGTTCTCCGAGTTCTGAAGGCACTCCTGGCTCGCCGCCGAGGCGACCCCGGGGGACGCGAGCAGCACCATCGGCGCCAGCGCCAGCGTCGCCAGCCCCATCCACTTCTTGCTTGTCCTCTTCCGTGCGACCACGGAATCTCCACCACGGCGCGTGCCGGCGTTGACCGTCACCCTTGTCTCCTCTGAGTCGTGCGCCGGCAGCGTGCGCCGGGCGTCTGACACCGAGATTTGACGCCGGGGAGTTGTTCGGACAGCGCTCCCCAGGGACCAATCAATTGCCTGACCTGCGGCTGGGGCAAAGTTCACCCATCCGTCACCGCGCCGTCGCACAGCTGTCGAGCGCTACCTCAGGAACGCCGGAGACACCGCCGCGCCGCTGATCCGCCGAGCCCTGCCCGTGCCGTCCGCCGTGACGCTGTACAGATCGGCGCCGTAGTCACCCGGCATGGCGTAGACGATCGTGTGGTCGTCGCGCCAGACGGCCTGGTCGTCGACGCTCCTCGGCTCGGCGAGCGATGTCTCGCGCATCGTGCGGAGGTTGAGGACGTAGAGGTGCCAAGGGGCGTCCTTCGGGAGGCCCTTGACGCGTTTCTTGAAGGCGATTCTCGTGCCGTCGGGGGACAGGGACGGACACTCCACGTTCGTGTGGATCGTGGTGACCGTCCGTGCTCGCAGGTCGCCCCTCACCAGATAGGTGCTGCCCTTCGTCGCCAGCGTCGCGTAGAACGTGCGGTCGTCCGACGCGAAGGTCACGCCCCAGAAGTTGACGTCCGCCGCGTGGTACACGTGGCCGTCCTTGACGATCCGGAACGACTCCAACGTCGGGATCAGCTTCCCCGTCCTCGTGTCCACGATCGCCGCCCGCGTCGAGAAGTTCGTGCCCGCGTACGAGTCGCCGCCCACGAACGCCGTCCACGCGGCGAAGTGGCCCGTGGGCGAGACGCGGGCACGGGACGGGATGCCGGGGACGTCGTAACGGGCCGTCTCCTTGAGGTTCGCGTCGAGGATCAGCGCGCGGTACGTGTCCGTGACCGTGCCGTGGACCGCCTGGAGGCAGACGCCCGTGCCCGAACTGGCGTAGAAGCGCAGGCACTTGACGCCTGCGGCGGTGCGGGGGCCGGAGGGGTCGGACGCCGGGACCGTGGTGAGTTCGTCCCGGTGCGGGCCCCAGGCCATGTTGCGGAACACCATGGTGCCGGGTGTGGTGAGCGTGATCCGTCCCGCGGTGATCTTCGGGCCGCCCGGCTGGGTCTCGTTCCGTCGCTCGGCGCGGGCCGACGCGTGCAGGACCGAGGCCAACGCCACTACGGCGAGTGCGGCTACGGCGGCGACGAGGACCAGGACGCGGTTGCGCAGGGTCATGAGACGGGCTCCAGAACTGTTCGGCCGGGGTGGAGCGTCAGGGCGAACACCGCGCAGACCGCCAGCGCCACCGCCGAGGCCATGAGCGCCGTACGGTCGCCCCACAGCGTCCACGCCGCGCCGAAGCCGAGCGAGCACACGAACCGCGCCGCCGCCTGGCCCGTCTGCACCAACGCGAGCCCCGACGACCGCAGTTGCTCCGGCACGCTGTCCGAGGCCGCCGCCATCAGCACGCCGTCGGTCGCCGCGTAGAAGCCGCCGTGCAGGAGGAGGACGGCGTAGGGGAGGGCCGTGCCGTGCCAGGACGTCAGCAATAGGGCGTACGCCGTGAGGAGGGTTCCGTGGCCCGCCAGGAACACCCGCCAGCGGCCGACACGGTCCGCGAGCCGGCCCAGCGGTACGGCCAGGAGCAGGAACGCCGCCGCCGTGCCCAGCGGCAGCAGCGCGAACCAGCGGTCGGGGACGCCGAGCCGCCGTTGCAGCAGCAGGTAGACGAAGGAGTCGCTGACCGTCGCGAGGCCGAGGAGGAGCGCGCAGACGGTGATCCGGCGCAGGTCGCGGCGGGCGAGGAGGGCGAAGGCGGCACGGAGGGTGGGGCGTACGGCCTGCTCGCCTACGGCCCCTTCCCTTACGGCCTTTTCCCCTACGACCCTCTCCCGTGCGGCCTTCTCCGTGCGGGGCGCGGCAGTTGACGACGACCCCGGCACGAACAGCACCAGCACCAGGACGCCGACCACCGCCACGCAGAAGCTCACCGTGAACACCGCGTCGTACCCGTCCACCGTCGCCCGGAGGATCAGGAACGCCACCAGCGGGCCGAGCAGTGCGCCCGCTGTGTCCATCGCGCGGTGTACGCCGAAGGCACGACCCCGGTTCTCCGGGGTGGAGGAGAGGGAGATCAGCGCGTCGCGCGGGGCCGTGCGCAGGCCCTTGCCCGTGCGGTCGGCGGCGAGGACCAGGCCGATGGGGGTGAGGGTGTGGGCCAGGAGGAGGAGCGGTTTGCAGGCCGCCGAGACGGCGTAGCCGATGCCCGCCACCCACTTGTGCCGGCCGCCGCCCCGGTCGGCGAGGTGGCCGCCGGCCAGGCGGACGAGGGCCGAGAAGCCGTTGTAGATGCCGTCCAGGAGACCGAAGCCCAGCGGGGACAGGCCGAGGCCCGTCACCAGGTACAGCGGGAGGACCGCGGTCACCATCTCGGACGACACGTCGGTGATCAGGCTGACCGCGCCGAGTGCGAAGACCGTGGGGGCGATGGCGGCGGACACCCGGGCCGTAGTACCCGTAGTACCCAGGGTGCCCGTAATACCCGTAGTACCCGTAGTACCTGCGGCACTTGGGTCGGCGTTGGCGCGGCTGTCCGCCACGTACATCTCAGGACGCCCAGATGCCGGTGATGTCGGCGGCCGAGGCCGCGTTGCCCGCGTGGGTGGACAGGCCCTGGGAGTCCTCCAGGGTCCGCAGCAGGTTGTAGTGGTTGTACGTGGTCGAGGACGTCGAACCCGCCTTCACCGGCTGGCCGTAGAAGACCGTCGGGATGCGGTTGCCGCTGAGCAGGTTGTCCTCGTCGAAGGTGACGACGAGCAGGCTGTTGTGGGTCTTGGCCCAAGTGGCGTATGCGCCAAGGTTGTTCTTGATCCAGGTGTCACCCGTCGCCACCGAGCAGTCGTGCATGTCGCTGCACAGGTTGGGGGTGACGAAGGAGATGTCGGGGAGGGTCGTGTAGTCCGTCGGGAACTGCGCGAACGTCTTCGCCGTGGACGTCGCGACGTTGCTGAAGCCGAACCAAGGGTTGTGCTTACGCGCGTAGTTGCCGCTGCTGCATGTCGTCGAACCCTGGCTCGGCAGCGTCTCGTTGTAGCTCGCCCAGCTGCCGCCCGCCGCCGTCACCTCGGAGGCGAGGTTCGCGGCCGAGGAGAAGCCCGCCGTGTAGCAACTGTCGCTGGTGATCCCCTGGGTGGAGCCGGAGAACAGCGCGAAGTAGTTCGGCTGGCTCGGGTGGGTGATCCCGTACGACTGGGTGAGGGCGGCGCCGCCGGTCGCGAGCGAGTTGATGTAGGGGGCGCTGGAGGAGCCGATGACCTGGCTGTAGGCGTGGTTCTCCATCACCACCACGACGACGTGGTCCGGGGTCGGCACCCCGGTCGCGGCATGCGCGGTCGAGGTGTCGCCGAACCCGGTCCAGACCCCGACGGCGGCTGCCGAGAAGGCGAGCGTGGACGCGACGAGGGCGCGGCTGCGGCGGTACACGGAGCCACGGCGGTACACGGAGCTGCCGGATCCACTGGAGCTGCCGGATGTTTCTTCACTGCCGGACACTTCAACCTCCGGGTGGGGGGGGGAGGACGGGGGTGACGGTGCGGACAGAGCATGCACACGCCAAAATGCCCGCGTCCCACCGCTCCCAACCCGGCGGATGAAGAAGTGGTGAACTACTGCTGGTGGCGAACCACTCCTGCCAGCCGTGAACCACTCCTGCCGGCGGTGAACTACTCCTGCAACGCCGCCAGTTGGGCCAGCACCTGGTGCAGCGGCTCGGTGGCCCGCTTCCGGTACTCCTGGATCGCCCAGCCGTTCCCGTCCGGGTCCTTGAAGTACATGAACGTCGCTCCGTCCTGCGGCGCGAACTGCACCGGCTCGCTGACCCCAAGACCCCGCGCGGTCAGCTCGTCGTAGGCCGCCTTCGCGTCCTGCACGCACAGCTGCATGCCGTGGTACGTCCCCGGCTGCGGTGTCCCGGTGGGGATCTGCAACCCGTCGACCAGCGCGATCGAACAGCCCGAGCCCGGCGGCGTGAGCTGCACGATCCGTACGCCCTCCATCACCTCGCCGTCGAGGTCCACGTGGAAGCCGACCTTGTCCTGGTAGAACTCCTTGGCCCGGTCCACGTCCGAGACGGGCAGAAGGATCACTTCGAGGGTCATGTCCATGAGCAGACTCCTTTGTCACTCAGTCGCGACTCGATCCCGTACGACTCTCAGTCTGGCTCAGGGAACACCCGGGCGACGGCCGCGGTCCGGCTGGAGACCCCGAGACTGCGGAAACTGTTCTCCAGATGCTTGCGGACGGTACTGCGCGAGACCACCAGCTGCTCGGCGATCTGCGGGGTGGTGAGCCCGCGCGCCACGCAGCGCAGGACGTCCAGCTCGCGCGGGGTCAGCCGGACCGGGGTCCGGCGCCGGTCGGCGGCCTCGCGGTAGATCGCGTACAGGTGCGGCGCCAGCAGGGTCAGCGTCGTCATCTCGTGGTCGGCGAAGGGCTTGGAACCCTCGCGGAAGAACTGGAAGACACGGGTGCGGCCCGGCGCGGTGGGCAGGGCGATGTCCGCGATGCAGGGGTACGGCTCGAGGAATTCCGTGTAGATCGGCAGGTTCCGCAGCTCGCGCACCGACAGGAAGTCCGTCAGCTGCGTCGTCTCGGGACTGTTGTGCGGCTTGCAGACCTGCACGCACTGGAGGTGCTGGTGGCGCCAGCGCCAGTACCCGTCCATCGGGCAGTCGTACTCCTCCGCCACCGTCTCCTGGCTGTTGAGCGCCCGCCTGGTCGGGATGTCCAGCTCGCAGAAGCTGGCGGAGTCGCAGGGGACGAGCCGTTGCAGCCCGAGCAGCAGGGACTTCGGCGGCACACCGTCCGCGTCCTGCCGGGCCTCGGCCAGGACGTCCGCCATGCGTCGCAGATGAGCCTCGGCCGTCGTGAAGGGTGGTGTCATCTCGGCCTCCCGGGCCGGTTCTCGCTTGCCGCGAATGTACGCCTTTCGGCCGCCGGGAACCCCCGGATTCGCCAAATGCCGAATGGGCTACGGCCGCTGACGCGTCCACTGTCGACATACGCGGCCGACCCGGCCGCGACGAGCACGACGGAGGCCGTCCCATGCGTTCCCACCTGCGCTCCCACGCCCCGCGCGGCCACCCGCGTCCCCGCCGCCCAGCGGCCCTCACCGGAGGCGCCGTCACCCTGATCGCCGCCCTGCTCGCCACCGGCTGCGACGCGTCGCCGTCCGCCGAGGCCTCGGCGGACGGCGCGGAGTTCTCCTCCGTGCGCTTCACCCTCGGCTCCCGCGGCACCATCGAGATCTCCGGCGGCTCCCGTACGGCGGTCAGGGCGGCGGGCGCCTACCCGGTGACCGCGGGCCGCGCCCACCGGTTCGCCCGGCCCGCCGATCAGCTACTGGTGGTGCTGAGGCACTGGCCGCAGGCCGGCCCGGACCGGGCCTCGCGTGGGCGGACGCCCCGGCTGATACCGCCCCCGGAAGGGGCCGCGGTCGAGACCGGATTCCTGGTGGACACCCCGAACCGGGTGCTCGCCGACCTCGACGGACATCCCTTGCAGTGGGTCGACCGCGACACGATCCGCGTCGACACCACGAACACCGCTGCCGGCGACCTCGTCCGGCTCACCCTGTCCGGACCGCACGGGGGTCGGCCCGGACACACCACGACACGGTCCGCCGACCGGACGTGCGCCCACGTCGACAACGGGATCAACCGGCAGGTGCTCCTCCCTGAAGTGGAGACGGGCACGCCGGTCGTGGACGCACGGGCGAAACTGCGGCGGCTGTGCCTCGACCTCCAGTACGCCTCCCGGCCCGGCGGCGCACGACCGGGCACCGTACGACAGGTCCTGATACCTCTCGCCGGCCGGTGGACCGCGTCCGCCGAGCTGCCGCCGCTCGACGCCGCCGCCCTCCCGGGGCGCGCACCGGGCGACCGGGCGCCGGTGGACCCGTCGCGCCCGGCCACGGTGGTGGTGACCCGCTGAAACGGCTCATCCGCCCCGGCGCTTCTCGCAGGCACTCCGGTTAGGCTCGGCCTCGTACGACCTTGATCCGACAGGTCGTACGACCTTGATCGGAACCCTGATCGGGACGCGATCGGACAGGAGGCCGAGGATGACGGCGCCGGGGCGCAGGAGCAGCACCTTCACGCGACTGCTGCGGCACGGCTTCACCGATCCCTCGGCCGCCGAGCGGCTCCTGGAGAGCGCGGAGCTGGCGCCGATAAGGAACGACCCGGTCCTGCTGGAGGCACTGGGCGCCACCGCCGACCCCGACCTGGCCCTTCAGGGTCTGGTACGACTGCTGGAGGCGCAGCCCGAGGACACCCCCCGCCGCGAGCTGCTGGACACCCTCATCGCGGCGAAGCCCTTGCGCGACCGGCTGCTCGGTGTGCTCGGTGCTTCCGCGGCCCTGGGGGATCACCTCGCCCGGCACCCGCGCGACTGGCACGCCCTCGTGATGTACGAGCCGCGCGACCTCCACCCCGGGGTGGAGGAGTTCGAGCGCGGGCTCGCCGAGGCCACCGACCCCGTCGCCCTGCGCGTCGCCTACCGCCGCTGCATGCTGTCCATCGCCGCCCGTGACGTGTGTGGCACCACCGACCTCGCGCAGACCGCCGCCGAACTCGCCGACCTCGCGACCGCCACTCTGCGCGCCGCCCTCGCCATCGCCTGTGCCGCCGCGCCCGACGACGCCGCGCTGTGCCGGCTCGCGGTGATCGCGATGGGCAAGTGCGGTGGCCACGAGCTGAATTACATCTCCGACGTCGACGTGATCTTCGTCGGCGAGGCCGTCGAGGGCGCCGACGAGGGCAAGGCGCTCCGCGCGGCCACCAAGCTCGCCGCGCACATGATGCGGGTCTGCTCCGAGACCACCGTCGAGGGGTCCATCTGGCCCGTCGACGCCAACCTGCGCCCCGAGGGCCGCAACGGCCCGCTGGTCCGCACCCTCGCCAGCCACCTCGCCTACTACCAACGCTGGGCCAAGACATGGGAGTTCCAGGCCCTGCTCAAGGCCCGCCCGGTGGCCGGCGACCTCGCGCTCGGCCAGCAGTACGTCGACGCGCTCGAACCCCTCGTGTGGACGGTCGCCGAGCGCGACAACTTCGTCACCGACGTGCAGAAGATGCGCCGCCGTGTCGTCGAGAGCATCCCCGTCGCCGAGATCGACCGCGAACTGAAGCTCGCCCCCGGCGGCCTGCGGGACGTCGAATTCGCCGTCCAGCTCCTCCAGTTGGTGCACGGCCGCGCCGACACCTCGCTGCGCAGCGGCACCACGCTCGTCGCCCTTGAGGCCCTCGCCGCCGGCGGCTACGTCGGCCGGGAGGACGCCGCCCGCCTCGACGACGCCTACCGCTTCCTGCGCACGATGGAACACCGCATCCAGCTCTACCGGTTGCGCCGCACCCACCTGGTCCCCGTCGAGGAGACCGACCTGCGCCGCCTCGGCCGCTCGATGGGACTGCGCACCGACCCGGTCGCCGAGCTGAACCGCGAGTGGAAGCGGCACGCCACCGTCGTACGACGCCTGCACGAGAAGCTCTTCTACCGTCCGCTGCTCGACGCGGTCGCCCAACTCGCCCCAGGTGAGACCAGGTTGAGCCCTCAGGCGGCCCGCGAACGGCTGGTCGCCCTCGGCTACATCGACCCGGCCGCGGCCCTCCGCCACATCGAGGCCCTCGCCTCCGGAGTCACCCGCAAGGCCGCCATCCAACGCACCCTGCTGCCCGTCCTGTTGGGCTGGTTCGCGGACTCCGCCGACCCGGACGCGGGCCTCCTCAACTTCCGCAAGGTGTCCGACGCGCTCGGCAAGACCCCTTGGTACCTACGGCTGTTGAGGGACGAGGGCGCCGCCGCCGAGAACCTCGCCCGCGTCCTCTCCGCCGGCCGCCTGGCCCCCGACCTCCTCATGCGCGCCCCCGAAGCGGTCGCCCTTCTCGGCGACGGCGACGGCGGCAGCGGCCTCGAACCCCGCGAACGCGCCCACCTGGACCAGGAGATACTGGCCGCGGTCGGCCGCGCCGACGACGCCGTCCAGGCCGTCACCTTCGCCCGAGGCGTCCGCCGCCGCGAACTCTTCCGTACGGCCGCCTTCGACATCGTCGGCTCCTACGGCACCGAGACCCAGCCCGCCGAGGCCGACCAGGGTGCCCTCGTCGACCGGGTCGGCGGCGCTGTCTCCGACCTGACCGCGGCCACCCTCGCAGGCACCCTGCGCGCGGTGGTCCGCGCGGGCTGGGGCGACACCCTCCCCACCCGCTTCGCCGTCATCGGCATGGGCCGCTTCGGCGGGCACGAACTGGGCTACGGCTCCGACGCGGACGTCCTGTTCGTGCACGAACCCCGCGAGGGTGTGGCCGAGCGCGAGGCGTCCGACGCGGCGAACAAGGTCGTCTCCGAGATGCGGCGGCTGCTCCAGGTCGCCAGCTCGGACCCGCCGCTGCTGATCGACGCGGACCTGCGTCCCGAGGGCAAGTCGGGGCCGCTCGTGCGGTCGTTGAACTCCTACGAGGCGTACTACCGCCGGTGGTCGCTGGTCTGGGAGTCGCAGGCGTTGTTGCGGGCCGAACCGGTCGCCGGGGACGAGGAGTTGGGGCGGCGGTTCATCGAGCTGATCGATCCTCTGCGGTATCCGGCGGAGGGACTCGGGGATGACGCCGTGCGGGAGATTCGGCGGCTCAAGGCCCGTATGGAGTCCGAGCGGTTGCCCCGCGGGGCTGACCCGACCCTGCACACCAAGCTGGGGCGTGGAGGGCTGTCCGACGTCGAGTGGACTGTGCAGCTCATGCAGTTGCGGCACGGGTGGAGTGAGCCGGGGTTGCGGACCACTCGTACGCGGGAGGCTCTTGCCGCGGCGTGTGCCGCCGAGCTGATCTCCGGGGAGGACGCGTCGACGTTGGACGAGGCTTGGGTGCTGGCTACCCGGGTTCGTAACGCGGTGATGTTGGTGCGGGGGCGGGCCGGGGACACGTTTCCTTCTGATCCGCGTGAACTCGCCGCGGTGGGGCGGTACTTGGGGTATGGGCCGGGGCATGTGGGGGACATGCTGGACGACTATCGGCGTACTACTCGTCGGGCGCGTGGTGTGGTGGACGTGTTGTTCTACGGGGCCTAGGCGGGTTGTTTGTTGGCTGCGGGCCGGTGGGGGCTGGTCGCGCAGTTCCCCGCGCCCCTAAAAGCAAAAGCCCTCACTGGGCGGGGTCTTGTCAGGGCTACGCCCGCCAGGACCACTGCCATGCCCGTAATCACGCGCAGGCCTACTGTCTCGTCGAGCAGCACCGCGCCCAGCGACACCGACACAACTGGCAGTAGATATCCGACCGTTGCCGCGCTCGTTGCACCCTCGTCCGCTATCAGGCGGTAGTTGAGGTAGAAGGTGACGCCGGTGCCGAGGACGCCGAGGGCGGTCACTGCGAGCAGGGCCGTGAGGTCGGGGTGCACTGGGCCGGAGACCGGTACGGCGAGCGTGGTCCACGCAGTTGCCGCCATCAGTTGGGCCGCCGACGTCGCCAACGGGGCCTGGCCCGTGGTGAGTTTGCGGGCCATGTACGCGAAGGCCACGGCGTAGCTCGCGGCGGCGCCCAGGAGGGCCAGGGCGCCCCAGGTGAGCAGGCCCGAGCGGTGCCAGGGGGCGAAGATCAGGATCGTGCCCGCGAAGCCGAGGAGGAGTCCGGTCAGGCGGGTCCGGCTCAGGCCGCGGTCTGTGCCCAGCGCGATGCCGATCAGCAGGGACCACAGGGGAGTTGTGGCGTTCAGGACGCCCGCTACGCCGGAGTCGACGGTCTGTTCGCCGATGCTGAACAACGCGAAGGGGATGGCGTTGCAGAACAGGGCGGCCACCGCGAGCCTGCCCCAGGTCGTACGGTCGCGCGGCAGGTGCTGGCCGGCCGAGCGGGCCAGGGCCAGCAGGACCAGCGTGCCGAGGGCGCAGCGGGTGATCGTGATCTGGGCGGGGGAGAGGCCGTGGTTCAGGGCGAGTTTGATCCAGAGGAAGCCCGACCCCCACAGGAGGGCGAGCACGGCCATGCGGACTGTCGAGGCGGGCTGCATGGGTCCACGGTCGGGCAGTTGGACCGTGCAGGACAAGCGAATGATTCTACAGTGACTGTTAACCTCTGCTACATGCTTGATGTGCGACGCATGCAGGTACTACGGGCCGTGGTCGGGTGTGGTTCGGTGACCGCTGCGGCGGCCCGGCTCGGGTACACGCCGTCCGCCGTCAGCCAGCAGGTCGGGGCGCTGGAGAAGGAGACCGGGACCGCGCTGCTGGAGCGGGTCGGGCGCGGGGTGCGGCCCACGGCGGCCGGGCTGCTCCTCACCGGGTACGCGGACGCGATCGGGCGGCAGGTCGCCGAGGCGGAGACGGCGCTGGCCGATCTGGTGGCCGGGCGCACGGGACGGCTCACGGTCCGATACTTCGCCACCGCCGGTGCCGCCCTGGTCGCCCCGGCCGTGGCTCGGCTCCGGTCCGAACACCCCGGAGTCCAGCTGGAGTTGAAGCTCACCGACCCCGACGATCCGTTGCCCGAGGTGAAGGAGGGGCGGGCCGATGTCGCGCTCGTGGTCGGGGCGTCCAGGGTATCCAGGGGCCACGAGGGCGTACGGCTCGTGAAGCTGCTCGACGATCCGTATCTCGCCGTCCTGCCCAAGGGGCACCGGCTGGCCGCGCGGCGGAGCGTGGAACTGGGGGAACTGGCCGAGGAGCCGTGGGTCGGCAGCGAGTGGCCGGGGCCCTGCCTCGACGCCCAGCTCGACGCGTGCGAGGCGGCGGGGTTCCGGCCGCGGTTCGCGGTCCAGAGCGAGGACTACGTGACGGCTCAGGGTTTTGTCGCCGCGGGCCTCGGGGTGACCCTGATTCCCCGGCTGGGGCTCGGCAGCCGCCATCCCGACGTGGTCGTACGGGTCGTACGGGATCCGGAGCCCGTACGGACCATCCACGCGGCCGTCCGCGAGACGGCACCGCCACAGCCGGCCCTGCGGTCGTTCCTGCGGGCGCTGCGGGACGCGGCAGCGCCCTAAAGGGGCGCGGGGAACTGCGCGACCAGCCACGACGGCGCGGCAGTGGAACGACGGCAGTGAGGCCCCGTGTCCCCGCGGCGGAGCCGCATATCTACGCAGCGCACGCGCCCAACGCAACCAGCGGAGCGTTCACGCCTTCGTGGGCAGCCAGGTTCCGCTCGTCCCCCGTGCCGCCACCGTCCTCGGCAGGGCGTACGGGAACGCGCCGTACCAGAGGCGGGAGACCGTGAAGCCGAAGGTCAGGCAGAGCATGCCGCCCACCGCGTCGAGCCAGAAGTGGTTGGCCGTGGAGACGATGACCAGGAGCGTTGTCACCGGGTAGAGGAGGCCCAGGATGCGGACCCAGGGGAGTTTCGCCAGGGCGAAGATCGTCAGGCCGCACCACAGGGACCAGCCGATGTGCATGGACGGCATCGCGGCGTACTGGTTCGACATGTGTTTCAGGTCGCCGGACGCCATCGAACCCCAGGTCTGGTGGACCATGACGGTGTCGACGAAGTGGCTGCCGTTCATGAGGCGGGGCGGGGCCAGCGGGAAGAAGTAGTAGCCGACCAGGGCCACGGCCGTCGTCGCGAAGAGGACGAGGCGGGTCGCCGCGTACCGGCCCGGATGACTGCGGAACAGCCACACCAGGACACCGAGCGTCACCGCGAAGTGCAGTGTGGCGTAGTAGTAGTTCATGCCGACGATCAGCCAAGTCACCGAATTCACGGCATGGTTGACCGACTGCTCGACGGCGATGCCGAGATGGTGCTCCAGACGCCAGATCCAGTCGGCGTTGCGCAGTGCCTCGGTCCGCTGCTCCGGGACCGCGTTGCGGATCTGTGAGTACGTCCAGTAACTCACCGCGATCAGCAGGATCTCGAACCACAGCCGGGGCCGGCGCGGAGTGCGCAACCGGCGCAACCGGCGCAGAAAACCCTGCCCCGCGGCGTCCGCGACGGGGCTCGGAACGGCTTCTTCACGGCCTTCCAATGTCGTCACGGTGGTCTCACCCATAGACACGAAGTCTGCCAGAAAAGGCTTCCGCGACCGATCATCCCTTGGTCGGGTCCGGCTCGCATGTTCTACGACGAGAAGAGGCCTCGGACTACTACCAGCGCACTGGACGCGGTCGCGTTTCCTCCCCCTTAGGGACGATTCCGGTCCCCAGGGGCCGAAGCCGTCGAACCGCGCACCACCAGCTCCGGCATGAACACGAACTCGCTGTGCGGCGCGGGCGTCCCGCCGATCTCCTCCAGCAACGTCCGCACCGCCGCCTGCCCCATGGCCGGTACCGGCTTGCGGATCGTCGTCAGGGGCGGGTCGGTGAACGCGATCAGCGGCGAGTCGTCGAAACCGACCACCGAGACGTCCTTGGGCACATCGAGACCCCGCTGCCGGGCCGCCCGGATCGCGCCGAGCGCCATCATGTCGCTCGCGCACACCACCGCCGTACAGTCGCGGTCGATCAGCGAGGCGGCCGCGGCCTGCCCGCCCTCCAGCGTGTACAGCGAGTGCTGCACGAGCCGGGTCTCCACGTCCTCGGCGGTCAGGGCCAGTTGGTCCTGCATCGTGCGGACGAAGCCCTCGATCTTGCGTTGTACGGGTACGAAACGCTTGGGGCCCAGCGCCAGTCCGATGCGGGTGTGCCCGAGCGAGACGAGGTGGGTGACGGCGAGGGTCATCGCCGCACGGTCGTCGGGGGAGATGAACGGCGCCTGCACCTTCGGCGAGAAGCCGTCCACGAGCACGAACGGCACGCCCTGCGCCCGGAGTTGCTCGTAGCGCTGCATGTCCGCGGAGGTGTCCGCGTGCAGCCCGGAGACGAAGATGATGCCCGCGACGCCGCGGTCGACGAGCATCTCGGTCAGCTCGTCCTCCGTGGAACCGCCCGGGGTCTGGGTGGCGAGCACCGGTGTGTAGCCCTGCCGCGTCAGCGCCTGGCCGATGACCTGCGCCAGGGCGGGGAATATCGGGTTCTCCAACTCCGGTGTTATCAGGCCCACCAGGCCCTCGCTGCGCTGCCGCAGCCGTACCGGACGTTCGTAGCCGAGCACGTCGAGCGCGGCGAGGACGGACTGACGGGTGGTGGCGGCGACGCCAGGCTTGCCGTTGAGGACGCGGCTGACGGTCGCTTCGCTCACCCCCGCCTGGGCGGCGATGTCGGCAAGCCGTGTGGTCACGGGAGTGGACTGTACCGGCCGTCGGCGCGCTGCGGGTTGCTGCGTCATCGCGATCCCTTGTGTTCTGGCCGGCTTCTGGTCGGCGTACGGCATGCGGCAAGAGCTTGCAGAGTCTTGCACAAGTGTCCCCCTGCCCGCTCAGCCGCACCAGCCCTGGGTTTTGCGGGGGTCGAGAAGAGGTCACGGGCGGGTAACTCTCGGACCGTCTTGCAGTTTTTTGCAGCAAGGACTTTCGCCGCGCTTGCATCGCTGTTACGTTCGGCGACGCCCGGCGGACGCAACGGCGCAGTCGGCAAGTCGACAGGGTGGCGGACGGGACCGCCGCCCTGCACCTCACGGGCTTTCACCCTCAAGGAGAACTCATGCGGCGTGGCATAGCGGCCACCGCGCTGGTGGCGTCCATCGCCCTCGCGGCGACGGCCTGCGGCGGCAGTGACAGTGACAGCGGCAAGTCCGACGGGCCCGTCACCATCACCTGGTGGGACACCTCGAACGCCACCAATGAGGCACCCACGTACAAGGCCCTGATCGCCAAGTTCCAGGCGGCCAACAAGAACATCAAGGTCAAGTACGTCAACGTGCCCTTCGACCAGGCGCAGAACAAGTTCGACACCGCCGCCGGCTCCAAGGGCGCCCCGGACGTGCTGCGTTCCGACGTCGGCTGGACCCCCGCCTTCGCGAAGAAGGGCTACTTCCTGCCGCTCGACGGCACCGAAGCCCTCGCCGACCAGGCCAAGTTCAAGCCGAACCTGATCACGCAGGCCCAGTACGAGGGCAAGACGTACGGCGTGCCGCTGGTCACCGACACCCTCGCGCTCGTCTACAACAAGGCCCTCTTCAAGCAGGCCGGCATCACCCAAGCGCCCACCACCTGGGCCGAGTTGAAGGCCGACGCCGCGAAGGTCAAGGCCAAGACCAAGGTCGACGGCTACTGGGGTTCCACCCAGGCCTACTACGCGCAGACCTTCCTCTACGGCGAGGGAACCGACACCGTCGACTCCTCCGCGAAGAAGATCACCGTGGACTCCGCCGCCGCGAAGAAGGGCTACGGCACCTGGCTGAGCCTCTTCTCCGGCACCGGCCTGCACAAGGCCGACACCACCGCGGACGCCTACGCCCACATCCAGGACGCGTTCGTCACCGGCAAGGTCGCCGCGATCATCCAGGGCCCGTGGGAGATCACGAACTTCTACAAGGGCTCGGCCTTCAAGGACAAGTCCAACCTCGGCATCGCCACGGTCCCGGCCGGTTCCAGCGGCAAGTCCGGTGCCCCGACCGGCGGTCACAACCTCTCGGTCTACGCCGGCTCGGACGCGGCGCACCAGAAGGCGTCCCTGAAGTTCCTGAACTTCATGACCTCGGCCGCGTCCCAGACGACGATCGCCCTGAAGAACTCGACGCTGCCGACCCGCGACGACGCCTACACCGCCGCGGTCAAGGCCGACCCGGGCATCGCCGGCTACCAGAGCGTGCTCGGCTCTGCCCAGCCGCGCCAGGCGCTCGCCGAGTACAGCTCCCTCTGGAACCCGCTGGACACCGAACTGCCCAAGATCGCCGGTGGCAAGGAGTCCCTCGACAAGGGCCTGAGCAACGCCGAGTTGGCGATCGCCAAGCTGGTCCCGGACTTCAGCAAGTAGCTCCGCATGGCCGTCGGATCCGCCGGATCAGGAACTGGGGGGACGGATCCGACGGCCATCGGCGCGCGCCGCCGTAGCCTCCGAACTTGCCGTGCCCGCTTGAACTTCCAGAAGGTGTCGAACGAACCATGACAGTCGCCATCGACCGCGCGACCGGCAAGCGCCACGGTGACCGCGCACCCCGACCCGGCCCCGGCAGCCGCCTCAAGTACGCCTACCAGAAGCACTGGTACGCGTACGCGATGATCATCCCCGTGGTCGTCGTGCTCGGCGTCCTCGTGCTCTACCCCCTGGCGTACGGCCTCTACTTGACGCTCACGGACGCCAACAGCCTCAACACCGCGCGCACGATCGGCGTCAACCACATCGACGCCACCTACAAGTTCATCGGGCTCGACAACTACAAGGACATCCTGTTCGGCCCGACGTCGTACGACCGCTTCTGGTCGCACTTCATCTGGACGATCGTCTGGACCGCGCTCTGCGTAGCCCTCCACTACACGGTGGGCCTCGCCCTCGCCCTCCTGCTCAACCAGAAGCTGCGCGCCCGCACCCTGTACCGGCTGATCCTGATCCTGCCGTGGGCCGTCCCCACCTTCGTCACGGTCTTCGGCTGGCGCTTCATGCTCGCCGACAGCGGCATCATCAACTCCGCGCTGCACAGCCTGCATCTGCCCCAGCCGGACTGGCTGGAGGACACCTTCTGGCAGCGGTTCGCCGCCATCATGG
>Ga0307510_10004862_pt1 | contig 15882 bp, 9 predicted proteins | sample 12_EM_MG_FD_207224 | JGI IMG/M metagenome (GOLD analysis project Ga0307510, IMG submission 207224) | Populus trichocarpa ectomycorrhiza microbial communities from riparian zone in the Pacific Northwest, United States - 12_EM | ecosystem: Host-associated > Plants > Roots > Unclassified | place...
TGAGAAAAAAAAGAAAGGAGAAAAAAAGACAGAAAGCAGGGTGTAAGGAACAATTGGAAAGGAAATAAACGAGGCAAACCCTCAAGAGAAAGCAAATGGTGAAGGTAGGGGAAAAAAAAGGAGCCCTTGAACGCAGTACGATGGGAAAAAAAACAAGACAGAAGAATCCGAACCCTAACCTGGCTTTTTTTCCACCAAGAACGGATACTAATGAACAAAGGCATTAAATTTAACCCCCCCCTCCCCATAAGCTGTAACTTAAATTAGTCACCCCAATTACAACAAGAAACGATAAATATATCTTACCTCACGAACAGCCTTTTCCACAATCAGTAGAATTGCCCACTTTGCCCCTGGCCACCGGTGTCCTGGTTGGGTTAGAGGGAAACAGGAACGGGGAGCGTCCAGCGATCCTGCGATTGTGCTGAATTTGATCCATGAGATCAGTTCGTGTGGTGACAAGGTTCTTCTCGATCTTGGAAACGTTCGATTTAACGATGGAAAGGTCTTCCTTCATATCTTTGATATCGACTTTTGCGAGCGTAACATCGATGTGGGTATCTTGGATCTTTTTTTCGTTTTGTTTAATATCTGACCTGAGCAGGAGGTCCATTCCAGTGGAAAGTACGCCACAAAGGGTAGCAGCTCCTGCTACGACCCATTCGCCGGGCTTGACTTGACGAACTTGAGACCCCTTGGTTAGCCTGTCATGAAGGAAATATTAAATAATAGTTATACTTACGCTGGAAGCGAGGCATGATGGTTGGCGAACTCTTGGTTAAGTAGAATGACGAGGAAAATTGGGGGTGGGGGAACTTGAGGGCGAGGGAAATTGAGGACGAGGAAAATTGAGGATGAGGAAAATTGCGGACGTGGAGGCAAACTTTCATCAAGTACACCAGGGGAGCCCTTAGTGAGGTGACCAGCGAGGCTCCGCAGTAAAGAAGAGCACGTTTACTACGAATCAACCAAAACTGCTGGCTAGTATTTGCCAAGCCTCTACTTGTATGATACCAGTATCATACGACGGCCCTGCCCCCTTCTGATGCCTGTTTCCCGTTTTGTTGCACCCTGTGTTTAGGTTCTTCATGCAGGGAATCGGTATAGTAAACCGGTAGGCGCGACATATATGCCGCTATATCTCTTCTAGCCTCCTTTTATCTTCACTTCCCTCCCGGCGCCATGTGAGGTCATCGCGCGTCGCACAAAATTACTTGTGTTATCATGCTGTAGGAAGTTTGGGTGGTGAGTGCGTGACTCTCGATTACCCGTCATAAACAGGCGAAGAAACATGTCCATAAACTTCCAACACCATTTGTTTGTTTCAATAATCCCTTTGTGGTGTAGTTGGTATTACACCAGTCTCGCACACTGGTGGTCTCTGGTTCGAGCCTGACCGAAATCATTTACTTTTTCTCACTTATCACAATTCTTTTTATCCTTCTTCATTCCCAACGCCATCTATTTCATTGGCTCTATCGGCTGCTTGTCGATTTGTCTACTCTGTCCAAGCTAGCGGCAGGAAGGGGGAGAATTATTTGCCCAGCTTACGATCCATTATCACAATTCTTTGACCGGCATAAACCGTTCGAACTGCATTTTATACGCTTCTCTCATTTATAAATGTATGGTGTATCGCAATGCCGCGCAGGATTTTCACTTAGTTGCTTTATGTTAAGTAGTGAATTTCCCGGCTCTTTGGGATGGCTGTTCCCGCGCCACCTCCGCTCTAATTTGAGGGGTGAGTTCGTTTCTTTACTTCTTTCGTTTGGTTGATTTCTGGGGCATGTTGGACTTGGGTTATTGGTTGTATATCATGAGTTGATTGTGCAGGGAGGCAGAGTTAGTTGTTAGCTGTATGAGAGGGTTTCGAGACTGGGGGGAGTGGCTCTCGTTCATTGGTTTGTTCATTGCACCACGGTTCTGCTTATTATGAGCGGGGAGAGTACGACGGGCGTACCCTTTGAAGCCTTTGGCGCTGCTCGCCATGCTTAACTTACCGTCCGCGCGCATAGCTTTGTCGTTTAGACGAAGGTTTCAGATTTGGCTTAGGATCGATGCAGCGTCGGAAGCAATACGGCATGAAAGAGTCGGCCTTTACCGTCAGCCAGTTTAGTTAGTTGAACGTTGCGAGAGTCGTCAGCGTGAGCGCGTGAGCGAGCAGTTGAATGAAAAGAAGTTATCCACTCCGAAGCTGTGCGTTGGTGATCGAAGTCTTTGGTTCCTTACTCTTGGCGCTTCGTTTCGTTTTCTCGTCGCCGTTTCGTCCCCCTAGTCGTCGTTTTCGCCGTTCAGCCGTCGCCGTTTATCGTACTATGGTACTTTTCTTCGGCATTGCTGCTACCCCTTATGGAAGCTTTCACTAGTGTACGAAATTCATAGCAGAGGCCGGAAGAGCCGACTGTATCCCGCGTCCCCATTGAGAACCACTTTCCCACCACCACCACCACCACCCCCGGATGACCCCCCCCCCTCTCCCGCCACGACCAGCTTCGCCCGGGAGGCACGCACCACTTCCGCAACCTTCTTGGCCATTTCCACTCCCTTAGACCAAACCCTGGGGGGCCAATCGCCTAGTATCAGCATACGAAGAAGCCGGGAGCAGGAATCTCCTCTGCACCGTGTGGCCCGCACCCTCCGCAAACAGCAGTTCCTTCTTTCCCTCCGTTACCAGCGTCGATTTGGTGAAGGTGTAGTTCTTCACGTGTAGTGCTCCCTTCCGCATTTCTGGGGTTGTTGGGAACATCCGCTCGATACTGGAGATTCCCAGGTACCGTAGCAGTCTGCTGTTCGGAATCGCGCGCGTTTAAATAGCTTGCGGGGCTCCAGGCAGCATTTTTTGGGTCATGGTAAAGCTGCTCTGAGGTTAGCAAGCCCTGGGTGGTGTCTGGTTGGGGAGAGGAGCCAATAGGTTGGAGCTAGGGAGGTCAGTAGCGTGAATGTGGTGATTGGGCTAAGTGGGTGTGGCGGGAGAGGGGTATTGTGAATACGGCGCATTCTGGCGAGATTTTGGTTGCGGACACTGTTAGATCGGGAACGAAGGCCGGACTAGAGGGGAGTATAAGCGGTCAGCGTTGGTGCGTGATAGATAGATCTTCTTTCTTCCATGGGCGGAGAGGTGAGTGCGAAAAATGCTCAGAGACGTGATGCGATGTTGCCTCCCTGCAAACTGCAAAGTAGTGCTTACTAACATTATTGAGGTTTTGAACCGCCAAACGCAGTCCAGTTGCCACGGTAACAACGTATGATATCTGAACAGCTTATCTTCCCAAAACATCTCCGATGCCCCTAACCGTTCGCTCATACACGCCGTTGCTTCAACTTCCATCCCCTAATCAGTGTGCAGATTTCGCAGCTTTTCAGCGTGGTTAATGGCATAGGTTAGTCTCGGATCTTTACCAAAGGTATGATAGTATGGTCAAAGAGTTGTTGCTGTGACCTGTGACCTGACTAGTAGATAACATCTTCGCCGTTGCGACACTTGAACTATCCCTATTCTCGAATATTGTAGGCAGATAAAAAGTGACAAATACATACGAAGGGATACTTCCCAACAATCTCTCAACGAAAACTCTCCTTACCCCCACTTCCGGTCTAGTAGCGGTGTCGCAGATATGGAACCTTCGCGAATATTTTAACAGATACAGCGCGGAGAATAGCCACGGTATTTGCTCAGACCACTGGTGACAATAATATCTGTCCGTCACATGTGTCATTTCTCGCAGCAGTAATAATGGCCTCTTTCCATACTTAATAGGGGTCCTCGAAGTACAAGTAATTAGGATTGCAAGGGTTGTTCCTCAATTTAGTAGGGTTTTAATCCGGCCAATTATGTTTGGAATCCCTGGTCGCACTGTGAGAACCCCTTCAAAAAGTCGTCAAGCAAAGTAAGGGAGTGGTTCAGTGTTTGGGAGGCTGCGGCTTTGGACACGATTGCCCTTTTTCAGCGTTGACTAGCCCTTTACGATTCTTTAGTGCCAGGAAACCGACTTGAGTGGAAGTCATCCCCTTAAGCTCCCTTACTATCTTGGCTCATTTTAGCCGATCATCCCCGGCCCAAATTGAAAGACCGCCTTGGCGATCCTATGATACCTTGAAGACCCCTAATGTTCCTTCGCTCCCTTATCTTGGTCTGAAAATCTTTCCGACTTATCAACCACTTAGTATGATACCTGACATTATAATGTCCCCACGTTCGATGCCGAATTTCAGGACTCTTTAGCGCTCTAGGAGTGTGGCGATCAACAATGGCTAGTCAGTAAAAAGCTACGAGTACAGTGCCTAAGTATTGCACCTTTTCTGCTCGTCCCCCCCCCTAGCCGAGTTCCGGATATGCCAAAAAATGCAGTATGGATACTACACCAAATTTTGATCTATCTTGGCATGTTGTCTATCGTTACCTATCTTGTCACATCTATCCGATTGGTTGCAACGCTAAAAGTGAGAGAAAACCGGATGGAATGAAGGGATGGCGCGGTGCGAAACTGGTGCAAAAGAACTGGCGCAAAACTAGATCCTTTCCAAACCGACTAAAGTATCATACAGCCGAATCAGAGCTCGCCACCCATTATTCCGCCTGTCTTACTCTTCCCATCTTTCCCACTATTCCTATCTACTGTACACACACACTTTATTTTTTTTACAATCCTTTATTCTCTTGGGCTACTTTGGCTTTCCAGGTTCTTCTATAAGTACCCTTCCGTCCCTCTACCTCAAGTTGCCCCTTGATAACCTGCACGTCTTGCCTGCCGTGGGTGCACCATTTGTCTCTCCTCCGTTCCAAATCCAAACCTTTCTCTGCATCGTTGTTAAACTATTGCTCTCTGCCTACATTGACTCAACCTTCCCATTCAACCGTCACTTTGCCTTCTGGTTTCCTATCGTTGGTAACAAGGGAGTTGGAACCACTATCGTTGTGGTATTTCTTCCTGAGGTGACTTAGTGTCTTGTTGATTTGGGCAAGTTTGTTTCTTTTGTAAGGGGGCTTTTTTTTTGTTTCAATCCACTGCGCGAAGACCAAGGTAAGTCTGTGCACACTCCCAATGGATGGTCATTTCTAACATGTAGCTAGAATTGTTGATTGTGTGAGAGAGAAGAAATATCACATACAGCTAACGATTTTATTTGCCGCACGGGTTATCTATGATGGTTTAACCAATACAAGTGTAATACAAACGTGTTTGGATTAGCCGTCAAAGTCAGCATTTGTGTCAAGGCTAGGTTTGTCTGCAGGTTATCCTTTTTTGCAAACAGCGCAGCTTACAGTTGTAATAGGATGAAGAAACCTCTTGGTGGGAAAGTCCCTTACGGACGAACCCTGTCTGGTCAGTTTGGTCGTATTGTTCGGCCGCCCTATATGACGGATAACCTGCGTGGGCCTGGACAGCCTCCTGAATACATTCAGTTAGACACTACGCTTTTCGATGCTATAGCCGAACGACGCAGGTCTCCGAGCCCCGCGGGAGGGTGGCAAGCAAGGGAACCCGTCACACCGTCTTGATGAACGACACAGAGTTGGAGACAGTGTTCGCAATGGGGCAGTCCGGGAGAGAATTTTGCCCGGGGCTAATGGCCGTAGGACTGGGAAGACAGTGGGCCCCACAACCAGTTTTCAGAATGTCTCAGAGCGTGAGGTCAGACAGATCCCCACCGATCCCCACCAATCCCCACCCCCTTGTCACGGGATCCGTAGTCCACCACCGTCCCCTATCGTTCTTGTATTAGGTTCCATTAGGATGGCATAATAGTGTCTTACCTTGTCGAGCCCGTGGTCCTCGCTCAAACCTGCAGTCCTGAAATGTCCCAGCACGGGACGGAGTGAAAATTGTCGTCCTGTCCGGTCCAGTCTTCTTGGCAGTTTCCCCGTGGGGCCGCTAGGACCCCCAGGCCGTTGCGAACACTGGTTGGAGAACTGGCTGAACTTCCGCTTGCACCCGACATGGAGTCAGAGGGGTGCTTGTGAGGAAGCGAGGCAGAATGGGCAAGAATCCTTTCGCGTTACACTGGGCTCTGAAGGTGAATAATCTTTCTTCCTTTCTGTCGCTTGGCTACCCAAGTAAATGATGATCCCTTATCAGCCATTTTTGTCGAAGTGCCGGAGTTGGTGGATATGAGAAGAGAGGTTGCTAATGTGGTGTGCTTGCCTTTAGGGAGTATAGTGGAAGTCTTTTTCAATATCGATATAAATATCTATACACCTCAGACGAAACTCGCCGAACTCCAAAATCTCACACTCTCAGAAATTGAAACCACTAGCGAGAACTATCTGCCCATCCTAGTGCCTCCGGGTGGCTTTATCTGGCTCTTGAGTGTCATCTTAAGCGACTTTTCGGTTTATCCTCTGACCCATATTCCTTCCTTTACGGTTCCGAGGTTAGAAAATGAGTTCAAACACAATTCCGGGAAAATGTAACTTAGCCGACTACGCAAGCATCCATCCCCCTTCTGTCCCGAATAGCAACCGGCACAAAGAGTATGAGCAATGGCTGCCTGAAAACCCTGATCTCTGCTTCTGTCCGGAATCGCGCTGCGCGGTATTTCATTGGGGATTGTGGATGGAAAGAGGACACGAATCGCGGGGGCCTGTGATCATACCTGATACCAATAAGGTTGGTGCTCGAGTGCGTGCCTATCAGCATGACCTGTTCACCTCCTTCCGCAACATCTCCTATCTTAAACGGTTCCTCTTAAGCGCAATTGAGAAGTCTCAACGTAATGCAATGCAGAACACAATTCAAGCATTACTCCCGCGCTATAAGGAGCCATGGTGTAAGTCTGATACAGAATGTTTTTCCCTAAGCGCATGCTTGGTCAATCTCCTTACACAGCCACATGTGGATTGCGGAGATGTGGAATGGGCAATGATTTCGCCATTCGGAAACTTTACAGGCGCCGAGTTTTGTATTGCCGATATCGAACGCGGTTTTGCTTTTCAGGGGGGACGCATAGCCGGGATACGGGGCAGGAGGCTCCCTCATTTTACACGAAAATGGGTTGGCTCCCGCATATGCTTGGTATCTACCATGCACCGCGCGCTTATGCGACATTGCACCGAAATGCATGATTTTGGAGATAGCCGTTCTGGGAATGTATGTGGGGCAACCGGTCCAGGCAAACTAGGGCAGAAAAGGGCCAAGCGGAGGTCACCGAGGGTGGCAAAATTGAGGGCTCGCATAGATTTGAAGGGCAGCAGGATTGACCCCCTCCGGAATTAGCTTACCGGTTTTCCGTCTTAGTTTCTGATCACCCGGGCAGCCCCTGCCTCTCTCTGTGCCCGTCCGCATACATTACCCGGCAAGAAGCTGTCTAGTGCCCTATGTTTGACTTGGATACTCCCAAGTTCCCTCTCGAATTCTTGATAAAATTCCCTATCTAACTCGGTATAGCCAGGAGTAAGCCTTTCAAGGTCCTGGCATTAACCCAATTATTTGTCTCTGCTTCTTTTTACCAGATTGCGCGGCTTTGGATATTACGCCCTACAGTGACTTCAGTCTCCTGTTTGTAAGCCTAGTGTGATGGTCAAGGGTGGGGTTTCGCAAGTAGTGATGGGCACGATCATGCTCGATCATAAATCTTTGGTGTGCTCGAGCACGAATTATGCTCGAGCATGGGCTAAATCTTCTGCTCGAGCATGATCGTGCCCATCACTATTCGCAAGGCATTTTCTGTTTGATCCCAGTTTATTTGGGGCGTATGTAGTTGTTTCTTTCTGTCTTTTAGTATTTTCTCTATAGGAAGAGCTCTCTGTTTCCTTCTGTCCCTTGTTCTTCATGCCGCAAATACGTATATATTCTTTTATCTCCCATGAGCCTCTTTTTCAGATAAATTTTACCAGCTAGATTGGGGCCATGAGCCCAGTTACTTCAGACCCCTCTAATTTAATGCAAACTAAGGGCCCGTTTACCTATCCGTCGCGTTTCGAGATTTTGGTGGGGGAACTAGACGTGGATTAGGGTTACCACCATTGGATTTTATGACACGGTCTGATATTGCCTCATCGCCAAGACTCTTGTCCGGTCTTGTAGTTCTGCGCAGTAGAGGGAACTAATACGAAGAAACCCCAACACAACCAGCAAGTTGGTCATACAGTGCCACACCGCTCAGGCAGAAGGCACTAGGTGGAAAAACCTTGATGCGAGTCTTCCGACTAAAAGGGTTTTCCACCCCGGTGTCTTCTGCCAGAGCTGTGTGGCGGTGTATGACTAACTGCTGGTTGTGTAGGGGTTTCATCATATTTACATTGCGCCACGGTTGCGCTACATGTATTCGGCAATAGTGTAGGCACTAAGAACACTTTTACGATGACCGGTAAGAGAGTTGAGTGCACGTGCTCACGAGGGGTGACTGCTTTCTATTTGGTAATGAACGGTGCAAAACGCCTAAAGCTGGGCCCTCTGGTGCAACAGGAATTGCGTGGCAACCGATCGGGGTTGAACCAATATTTGACAAGACATCCCAGGAAAGTGAAATGACACCTCCGGACAGCGAGCAATCGTGATTGACGTGGAAATGATTTAAACCCTCTACTTTAGCGAAACAACCCCTATCAAAAGGTTTTGTCAGAAACTGCCGCTACTCCGGGCTAACCCCGAATGAATCTCTTCTAGGCTCTATCTGGTCGTGAAGGTCTAGTCGATACTGCGGTCGAGACTGCCGAGACTCACGACATGTCTCGTTGCCTAATGAAATTTCTGGGGCACCTGTCCACCTCCTGCGATTACACTGTCCTAACATCGTCATCCGGCTTCTTTCAATTCCGGTATTGGGGTGACAATTTTGAGCCTTTCATTCAGGAGGGAAATGCACAGAGCGTGATCTTCAACAGAACATTCTACCACTCTGAGGTAAGTCCGCGGTTCTCCTCAATACATTTGCTCCCTTATCTCACCGCCTGGATTCAAAGAATGTTCTCCTCGCATAAGGCATAGTATCATTCTGGTATAAGGTTTTAGACCCATATCAGCAAAAACTATACAGAATTGATCCACTCGGAAAAGAAATCCAGTAAAAAAGAACATTTAACAGACAGAACCCTTGATTTGTAGGAGATCAAGAAGAGATTCAACAACTCCGTCTGATACTGCATTGTCGAAAGGGCATACGAACTTGGAGCATTGCGGCGACGATACAACCTACCATCACACAAAGAACCCAGGGACGTAGATTACATAAACGTGTACGACTCCTACTTCTCAAGTATACACCTCTCCTCCACCAATCCCCCCTCCAGTAAACCCTTCACTAACACACTAAACTGCACCGAGTAAACACGGTAACCAGCATCATGAAGATCCCAGAAAAAAAACTTCCGGAATTCCTTCGGCACTGTTTATCGAAATACTAGCATGCCAGGATAGAGCCCTTGTCCACTGTGGGTGCCGCCGGCACCCAGTCGACTGCTGAGCGGGGAACCCGGATGGCCCTGAAGAATTACCATTTCACTAGTATTGCCTCCATGAAACTTACTCTTGGAGTTCCCTTCATCAGGCAAATCATCAACGCTTCCAAGGTTATCAACACGCCTATCATCACCTGCATGCCGGTAACAGAGAATCACGAGCGAGCTGCCAAAATTGTCAAGGGTAGGATTGAAAAGACTTATTTGGAAGCTATCGGTTTCCCTCCCCTCTGCATTCATACAAGATCACTCGCCCACCCCCCACGATGAAAACCTCACGAGATAATCCCCTGCATCGAAGACATCTGCTCCCGAGATGACAACTAAGTCAGCATATGCCTAACGAGCGATGGCATCATAAATAGGGTAATTAAAGGCAAGCGGAAATTCACCCTTCAAGGCCTCCTTGTGATAAGGAATAGAATAAGGATCTATAATGCACGAGATGGTAGAGAAGCGCAAGGAGCGCAAAAAAGACCATTCGGAAGTGCCCCTACCCGTATAGAATCTAAGGCGGGAGCTACCGCTCATTGCGATGAGGGGATAGCTGAACCCAGCGACGGCGGCAGGCAACCATGACGACAAGACGGGGAAGAACCAAATCACTCTAGAGTGCCACGGACTCGGGATCTGCATTAACATGAATGGCGTGGTGGGTACTCCGGCGAAGTCAAATAGCATGATGGAGATTAAGCAGGTTTTGGGGATTGAGGCTGCGATGTATAACAATTGAAACGCACAAACGCCCCCTCGTTCATCAATCAGTGTCTAAACAATTTAACTAATGGTGATGGTGAACGGACAGGGACTCAGTCGTAGATGAAATACCCTACACCATGCGCTCACATCTACCCCCACCACATGCAACTCTCCGGCGACATAAGGACACACAAAGTCGGGGTTCTAAGGGTCACGCAATTCGAGCTAGCCAAAATGAGTGAGAGCGCCCAGAAGGTAACAGCGTTTCCAGAAGACCACGTGACACGCACCCGAGACCGTGTTCTACACGAAGAACGACGCTGGCGGAGGCGTGTCCGAGCGCATCATCTATCCGAGTGCAACATACTCGGCCAGTCCACGCGAATAGGCACGCGTGCTTTCATGGTCGTCCGGAGGCTAATGATGGATCATGGATCCTTGCGACCTGGTGGCCAAAAGGATCGTGTTTGAGGAGGGTTATGTGACGACACTCGAATTCAACACCCCCTCATTTCTAACCCCCATGGTTGCGTTATCGATACCCCGTTTTTCCAACCTGGAGCAGGGTCCCCGGTCGTTACCCCATTTTCGAACTACCAGACAATTTAAGTCCCTTTTCGTGCCCTCCAGGCCTCAATAAAACAAGCTGCGCAACCTCTCGCCGTGTTTCCAGGTTTTCTTCACCATCACCCACAGTAAGTTTGATATGGCCAACAGGGAATTATCCACAACTCCGCTAATGTCTACTCTGCTGCCCCTAAGCCCACCATGGACCCTCATCCCATTAAACAAAAGTGCCCTCCCGCCCATGGAATAACGGCTATTTATCTCGTGAATACCATCCAGAAAAAAATGAATGCCCTTCCGGGCCAGCCCGCTGAAGATTTGACTGAGAGCTAGATAGGTTTCAGAAATACTTTGCTGAGTAGCATCCCTGAGGTCAGAAAGTTACTGTTGCTGTGGGATATGCGAGGCTCTTGGCACCCGGGATATTACAATATTCAATCCCAGAATTTGCTCTAGTCATTTATAGACTCCCTTACCCACGGTTATGGATACTGTTATCCAAAACTCTTCTCTTGACGTTGGGAGAGGTCTCTACAAGGTACCGAAATCCATATATATGTTGGGCCCAGGACTAACGGATTTTACTTAATAGAATATTGTTCTCTCGGGCGGTTCTACACTCTATCAGGATTTCGGTCTACGTCTTCAGCAGGATATCCCCCACCTTGTCAATGCTCGTCTTCGGAAGTCGGAAGAGAAATCAGGTGGCTGGAGGTGCAGGTTATTACTCACAAGAGGCAAAAACATGGGCAATGGTTCGAAGGGGGTTTGTTGGGTCAAGCCCCGGAATTAAGAAGCTACTGCCATACTAAGGCTGCGCAAGATGAGATTGGATCAAGCATTGTAAGATTTGACTTATTGGGTGGGCCTGGGTAATGATCTTTACCATCTCATCCCTCGGTGCGCTCGGACATGAGCCCTTCGAGTTGGGATGAGGGGTATAGTAGTACCCCTACCACATAATAGACAGAATAAAAACCAATGATTTTTTTACTCCTCCAAAGAACGGCATTGCGTGGCGTGTTGATGTTATTTCTTTCGGAGGTGTAACTTTAATTCATACGAGTAAAGAAATGACTGGCACAATCCCGTATTTAGATTAGCGAAATAGTTTTTTGCACGCTACTCTAGGCTGTACATATATTTGTTCACTTCACCGGCATCGTCTGATGCGCTACACTAATGATACATACAAGAACATGTTGCTGGGTGGGTCATTCTTTATTCGTAGTGAAAATCAATTCCCTCGGAATGGATTGCTCGGTGTTATTATTGTGCTCCATTTGGCATGGTCGTAGTATGTACCTCAACCTTGTCAAAAAAATGCCTAGTCCATTACTTTAAACCTTCCGGGAACGAAGAAAGATGGAGCCCCGAATAGTTATCCCCCAAGACCCAACTTCTTACTCGGAGCTCCCTACATCAGCTGGGTTGTCGTTTCGGGACGGATTGGCTAGGCCAAGTGGAAAACGGATTCTCAGACACCTTTACACCCAAGTATTCGGCTATGGACGAAAAATTCGGAACGAAAGATCAGCAAGATGATCAGGGGAGTGAGGTAGAGCGGGAAGCACTTTGGAGGGGAAAAGGGGCTTGGTAGATATTGGAAAAGGGGATAATGATGAAGGTCGGAAGGGAGTAAATCCTCCTCTAAGTTACTAAAGTGCTGACTATTCCGTAAACTTGACCATTCTGCCACCATAAGTTTTCCAATTTTTTCATCCCCACCTGAGTACAGACAGATATCAATGCACAGTGTAACAATGAGTTTGACCCTTGTCGCCGTAAAAACAACCCTTTATTCAATGATAGAAACACTTTTGTTTTTGCCCTATTATCCACATCTGAATCGGGACAAATCGACATAACCCCTCAAAGCAGATTCACAGAAACTGGAGCAACAAACAAAGTATAAGTAATATCCAACTGAGTGCAAACATCGCTCAACCACCCCATTTATAAATGCCGCCCCTTCCAACCTGGACCCAACTACAATCAATTCCCAGTAGCTCCTAACTTAGAATCAGTGTTCCCAAGCGGCCAGTCCGGACCATAGTCTGGACCATGGGTCGGTAGTCCGGTCAGTCCGGCCATGGTTTTGAGAAGCCTGGGTCAGTCCGGCTTAAATTATCAATGGCCGCCAGGGCCTGCAGGCGCCCAGGCAACCCCCGGGTCGACAGGATAGGCGACCGCCAGATGCCCAGGCAAAGCCTGCAGATCCCGGGTAAAGCCGCCAGATACCTTGACAACGAGTGTTGCTCGTGTAAACTCAACACTGATTGGCTGAGCTGTTCGCTTATAACATTTTAAATTGAACTACATAAATTAACCGACAGATACCCGGCCATTCATAGATATTTGCGAAAGCCGTCAGGCTGCTGGCTGCTCCCACCCCGTTTAGAACAATAAATGCTACACGGTGTGTGCTTTTAGATCACCTTAAAGTCAATCAATGTCGCCAGCTTATCCATTTATCCAATGTCTAGTTCTTGTGTTCACGTCTTTGACCGTTGCGCATTTATTCGGATACCCCACGATAGCTCTCCGAAAGGTTTTGCCTCTGGAAGTAAAGTTTCTAGCCGAGTGATCACATATTTCAAATGTGGAAACACTAGAAGTCACGTGTATCAACCCTAACCTTAATCTGTCGAAATGGCTTTCTGCAGATTAAGGTTATGGTTAAAAACCTGAGGCCTGCAGGTCACCCAGGCCGGGCCCGGCTTTTTTTTTGGAAAGCCGGTTTCCCATAGTCCGGCCCGGGCGTCTCTTAAAAAGCCTGGCTCAGTCCGGCCGTACCCAAAGCCGGACGGACTGGCCGGTTGGGAACACTGCTTAGAATACTGACGGAAAACAAGATGAGAAGGGAAAATACTTATCAACTAAGATCTTCGAACAGCCTGACGGCGAATCCCGAGAGTTCATCAAAGCTGAATGAGGTTGTTTCTGGTGGGGGCGAGACAGGGTCGCGAACGTCAAAGACGGCATCATAGGGAATTTCAAGCTTAGTCGATCCTGTCCTTGATGCCACATGACCAGCTGCGTTGATGTCGAAATCCTGAACACAGCTGGGGATCCTGTTGGGTGTATGCCTAGTTCGACGACGGCCTGTCTCAACCATCATCCAGCACTCAATGTGTAGGGCAAACGGATCACTTTGCATTGTGATGAGAATCACAAATCGTGTTTGATCTTGAGAGTTAAGGAGCCACCACTCTGCATCCAAGCGAAGAAATTTCATTCCCTCCGGATACCCAACTTCAACCATGACGGAAGGCCACGCCGCCTCTCCCTTCCGAGTGCGCGGCCGAAATGACTGATCCCCTCCCTTGCTGCGCACGCCGGGAATCCGGAATATAGTTGAACCAAAGCACCCAATTGAGTATTCGCTGTGGCCAGGAATTTCATCCATCTTTTCGCTAAACTCATACCCAAAGGTGGAGGCGATTTGATGATGGGCCGAACCAGGTCTTATCCATAGGATTGCTGCGTTTAACGAATTCTCGAATGTGGGGCGTACCGTATGCATTAGCTTGGCTGATCGTAGTTTCCTTTCTATCACTACAACCTCAGCATCGGTGATACCGTGGAAATATACTGTGTGTTCCTGAGCAGACCTCGAAGGGAGAAACCCCTTCACGGTCTTGACAAGCTTCTGCGCGGTTTGATATTCAAACTTGTTCTGGTCCAGAATTAAGGCAGCCCGAATCCCAAACTGGATACATCTGCTGCTCGAGGTACTGAACCGATCATGCTCATCGATTAGGTCCTGTGAAATTTGGTCGTCTCTGGTAAGAAGGAGAGCCATGGGATGAGTTGATTGTTGATAGATATATAAAGAACTGCTTCAGCGGGCGGCGGAGGGTAGTGTTTGGAAGCGTTGTGTAGGTTGAGGGATAATTGTGCAGGATTAGTGATAGCAGAGAAAAACGGGACAAGCTGTGGATGAGGGGGTGGCCCGATTAGTGCCTGACGATAGAGTAAGAGATGGTTGAGTGCACGGGTGCTCACGAGGGGTGACTGCTTTCTTTTAGGTGATGAAGGGTGCAAAACGCCTAAAGGTGGGCCCTCGGGTGCAACAGGAATTGCGTGGCAGCCGTTGAACCAATATTTGACAAGACACCGAGAAAGTGAAATGACACCTCCGGACAGCGGCAAATAGTGATTGATGTGGAAATGATTTAAACCCGCTGCTTTAGCGAAACAACCCCAATCAAAAGGTTTCGTCAGAAACTGCTGCTACTCCGGGCTAACCCCGACTGAATCTCTGTTCCAGGATGTATCTAGTCGTGAAGGTCTAGTCGATACTGCGGTCGAGACTGCCGAGACTCACGACATGTCTCGTTGTCTAATCAAATTCCTGGGGAGCTCCTCCTCCTGCGATTTCACTGTCCCAACGTCGTCATCCGGCTTCTTTCAATTCCGGCATTGGGGTGACAATTTTGATCCTGTCACTTACGAGGGAAATGCACAGAGTGTGATCTTCAACAGAATATTCTACCACTCTGAGGTAAGTCCGCTGTTCTCTTCCATACATTTGCTGCCTTATTTCCCCTCCTGCGTTCAAAGAATGTCACCTTTAGTAACCCCAACAATGTTCTCACATCACAAGACATAGTATCAATCTGTGATGAAGTGTGAGACTTACATCAGCAAAAACTATCCAGAACCGATCCACTCGGAAAAGAAATCCCGGACAAACATCTAACAGACAGAGCCCGCGATTTGCAGGAGGTCAGGGAGAGATCCAACAACTCCGTCTGATACTACATCGTCGAAAGGGCACACGAGCTTGGGGCACTGCGGCTACGATACAACCTACCATCACACAAAGAACACACGGACGTAGATTACATAAACGTGTACGACTCCTACTTCTCAGGTACGCACCTGTCCTCCACCAATCCGCCCTCCAGTAAACATTTTCCTAACACACTAAACCGCACCGAGTAAACGCGGTAACCAGCATCATGAAGATCCCAGAAAAAAAACTTCCGGAATTCCTTCGGCACCGTCTATCGAAATACTAGCATGCCAAGATAGAGCCCTTGTCCGCTGTGGGTGCCGCCGGCACCCATTCCACTGCTGAGCGGGGAACCCAAGTGGCTCTGAAGAATTACCATTTCACTAGTATTGCCTCCATGAAACTTACTCTTGGAGTTCCCTTCATCAGGCAAATCATCAACGCTTCCAAGGTTATCAACACGCCTATCATCACCTGC
>Ga0307510_10004863_pt1 | contig 15879 bp, 15 predicted proteins | sample 12_EM_MG_FD_207224 | JGI IMG/M metagenome (GOLD analysis project Ga0307510, IMG submission 207224) | Populus trichocarpa ectomycorrhiza microbial communities from riparian zone in the Pacific Northwest, United States - 12_EM | ecosystem: Host-associated > Plants > Roots > Unclassified | place...
GTTTTTTGGGGGGGCCGGGGGGGGGGGGGTTTGGGGGGGGGGGGGGGGGGGGGGGGGGGGGGGGCCGGGGCCGCCGCCGCACGGTGCGGCGGCGGCCCTGAGAGGCGGGGGATCCGTCAGCCGAGCACGGGTGCCACCTCGATGTAGTCGATGTCCGGCGCGTAGCCGGAACTGTTGGAGAGGGCCAGGGTGTTGGTGCCGGACGTGAGGGTGACGGTGGTGGCCAGCGACCAGTAGTCGTTCCAGCTGTAGGTGTTGCGGAACGTGAGGGTGGTGGCCGTGCCGCCGTTCACCGACAGGTCGGCGGTGCGGGACTCGACGTTGGTGTTGTAGTTGCCGGTGCCGGAGCGGTCGTTGTTCGCGTAGTGGACGACCACCGTGTAGCGGGCGGCCGCCGAGGCGGCGACGTTGGCGAAGGTGAGCTTGTTCGCCGAACCGTTGCCCACGTAGCCGACGTTCTTGCCGCCCGAGGCCCAGCTGTCGCTCTGGGACTTCGCCGCGCCGCTGAGGGTGGCGTTCTCCGCCTCGTAGGAGGTGACGCCCGTGGTGGAGCCGGCCCCGTCCACCTTCAGGTCGCGCAGCGAGAGGGTGGTGCCGCTGTTCGGGGTGAGCTTGATCCGGTTGATGCCGGCGGCCAGGTAGAGCTTGGTGCTCGACGTCGTCGCCGAGCCGCCCGACGAGCCGTAGGTGGCGACCGTCGTGCCGTTCAGGGCGAGCGCCGTGGAACCGCCTGCCGAGGTGTAGTCGGTCTTGACGGTGTAGTAGCCGTTGGCGGGTGCGTAGGTGTCGAAGGTGGTGCTGCCGCCGCTGGTCAGCACCACCGCGCCGGTACCGGTCTCGCCCACGTTGTTGTACGAGTACGAGTACGAGTACGAGTACGAGGCGCTGCCGCTGGTGTCGGCGAAGGCGGCCTCGTAGACCGTCTCCGGGGTGCTCTGCGCGGCGGTCAGGTCGATCTTGTCGAGGGTGACCTCACCGATGGAGGTGCCCAGGGTGGAGTTGGAGACGGCGAGCGCGACGGTGTGGCTGCCGGCGCTCAGGGTGACCGGGACGGTCACGATGCCGCGGTACTGCCAGTTGAGGGTGGAGGGGTAGTTCACGAACTGCGGGTTCGCGCCGTCGACGGTCAGCACCTGCTGGGAGGGGGTGCCGTGCTGGTTGCCGTAGAAGATGCGGAGGTTGTACGTGCCCGCACTCGGCACGGAGACCGGGAAGGCGACCTTGCTGTCGGAGGCGCTGATGTAGCCGACGTCCTTGGTGCCGGAGGTGGCGTACTTCTGGGCGTCGCCGTAGCTGGCGCCGGTGCCCTGGGTGACGACGGTGGCGTCGGTGAGGGTGGCGTTCTCCGCCTCGTAGGAGGCGCTCCACGGCACGGTCGGCGCGGTGGCGGTACCGCCACCGTTCGGGGTGACCGTGATCCGGTAGGCGGACATGGAGTTCAGGCCGGTCAGCGGGACGGTGATGGAGTCGCCGGAGGGCGTGTACGCGGTCCGGGAGACGGTCTGCGGCGGGGCGGAGGCGCCGTCGTAGCCGCTCCAGTCCAGGGACTGGACGGTGACCTCGACCTTGCTGCCGAAGGTCGCGCTCGGGATGTTGGTGATCACCACGTCGGTGTCGGCGGACGAGCCGCCGACGATGACCTGCGCCTGGTCACGGGTGGTGTCCAGCGAGGCGATGCCCTGCAGGGTGTCCTGCACGTTGGCCTGCGGCGGGGTCGTCCTGACGGTCTGTCCCGTCATCCCGGCGTACCAGTGCCAGAACCACCAGGTGGCGTTCGGGCTGTTGGTCTGGACGCTGTTGCCGTCCATGTTGCCGGCGATGTCCCAGTACGGCTGCTCCGCGTAGACCTTGGTGTCCTCGAACATCGCGGCCCACTGCACCATCTGCCCGGGCACCGACAGGTCGCGCCGGTTGGCGTACTCGTCGACGTTGATCGTGATGGGGCTGATGCCGCGGGCGGTCTCCAGGGCGCGGTACGTGGAGTAGTGGCCGCGGTAGTTGGCGAGGGAGCCCGGGCCCAGCTCGTGCCAGGTGAAGACATCCGGCAGCTGGTTGTTGGCCTGGGCGTAGGTGAGGAAGTCGCCGAAGAACTTGCTGTTGAAGCTTGCCGTGTTGGGCCCGGCTATCCTGGCGGCGGGGTAGTCGCTCTTGATGCGTGCGTAGACGGTGCTCCAGTCGGACTCGAAACTGGTGAGCGCCGCCTGGTAGGTGCTGGTGGTGGAACTGCCCAGCCCGGTGTACCAGTTGCCGTCCGGCTCGTTGAACGGGACAAAGACCACCTTGCTCGCGTACGAGGTCCCCTTGACGGCGTTGACCGCGGTGTCGACCTTGGTGAGGTAGTCGCTGATGCCGTTGTTCTGGTACGGCCAGTCCGAGTACTCGTCCTGGATGTTGGTGTACATCGTCACGCCGCCGTTGCGGAAGAACGAGGGGGCCACGGACAGGATGTCGCCGTTGGGGTGCTGCGCGCCGTTCGGGGGCTTCTGCGAACCGGTGGTCAGCTTCAGCGGCGCCAGCAGGTTGTCGCTGGGGACGCCGTCGTCGCTCTGTCCGTAGAGCGCGCCGTTGGAGCCGTGCAGCACGGAACCGGTGGTCGTGCCGAGGTCCACGGTGAAGTTCTGGGTGGCGGCGGAGGCGGTCGCGGGCAGCGCCAGGGAGGCCCCGAGCAGGGCCGTGGTGGCGAGCAGGGTGCTGACCAGGGAACGTCGGGTACGTCTGGTGCGGGTGGACATGGATACCTGGCTTTCTCCTCCCGCCACGCTGCGGGAGGGCTGACTGGGGTCTGGTGTGAGCGCTCACATGTCATGGTGATGTGAGTCGTGGGAACCAGTGCCGTGACGCTCAGGCCCTGGTGCGACCCGTCCGCGAGGGGGCCGGCCCGCTGCTCTCGCGGACGATCAGCTCCGGCTCGCCCCACAGGGGCAGGGCCGGGGCAGCCTCGGGTTCGAGGAGCCGGTGGAGCATGCCGAAACAGCCTCGGCCGAGGCCCTCGAAGTCGAGGCGGACCGTGGTCAGGGCGGGGTGGACACAGGCGGACTGGGGTGCGTCGTCGAAGCCCACCACGCTCAGGTCACCCGGCACGTCACGGCCCGACTCCCTGGCGGCGCGGAGTACACCGAGGGCCAGGTCGTCGTTGCCGCAGAGCACGGCCGTGACCGACGGGTCGGCCACCAGCGGCCGGGCGGAGAGGTAGCCGGAGCGGGGACTCCAGCCGGCGGCGAGAGGTTCCGGGAGCGGCTTGCCGGCCGCCCGCAGCGCGTCGCGCCAGCCCTCGGCGCGCTGGCCGATACGTGTGGTCGAGGACGGGATCGAGACGTAGTGCACGGTCTCGTGCCCGAGGCCCAGGAGATAGCGGGTGGCCTGGGCGGCGGCCGCCCGGTCGTCCAGCCAGACCTGGGGCCGGTCGCCGGTGCGGCCGTCCTCGGGCCGTTCCACCACCGCCGCGGCCGGGAACTCCGCGGGCAGCGCCTGCCAGGCTCGTACGCCCGGGGCGTCGAAGGCGATCACGAGCACCGCCTCGCCCGGCCGGCTGACCCGGGCCGCGACGTCCGCGGGCTGCTCGGCCGAGTCGGCGTCGAGCACGCTGATCCCGACCGTGAAGTCGGCCGCTCTGGCCGCCTCCTCGATGCCCTTCAGAGTCGCCGCGGCGCCGTACAGGGAGGTGTCCGAGGTCAGTACGGTCACCGAGCGCACCGCTCCGCCGGCCAGCGCCCGGGCCATCCGGTTGGGCGTGTAGCCCAGTTCCGCGATGACGTCCAGGACCCTGGCCCGGGTCGACTCCCTGACCTTTGCGTGGCCGTTGACGACCCGGGAGACGGTCTGGTGGGACACGCCGGCCTCCTTGGCGACGTCGAAGAGGCTGACGGCCTTCGGAGCCTGCGGTCCCCCACCGGAGCGGGGGGCTGGGGTCGCTTCCTGCATGGTGGGGACGACTCCTCGTCGGTGCTGGCTAGTTGACGGCGGCGTTGGACGCTGAGTTCACCGTGTCCGCGGCCTTCTGCGGTGTCTGCTTTCCGAGCCAGACCTGGTTGAAGGGATCGAGCACCTTCACGTTGTACGTGGACGACGTGGTGGTCAGCGGGTAGCCGATCGTTGTGCCCTCGGCACCCTTGGCGAAGGCGCTGACATCCACGCCCTGCTTCTTCCAGGCGGCCACGAAGTCCTTGTTCAGAGTCGGGATCGACGGCCATACCGTACCCGCAGCGGTGATGATCTTCTCGGACTGCTCGGAGCCGAGCCACTTCACCAGTTCCCAGGCCTCCTTGGGGTGCTTGCTCCCCGCGTACAGGGCGTTGCTCAGACCGTTGTAGACGGTGCCCTGTCCGGCCGGACCGCTGGGCAGCAGAGCGACGCCGAAGTTGCCCTTCAGCGAGGTCTGGTAGGCGCTGAGGTCCCAGCTGCCGTCCCACACCACGGCCGTCTGCTTGCGGGCGAGCACCGCGGGCAGGGCGGCGCCGTTGGGGGTGTTGGTGACCGCTGCCGGCACTGCCACGTGGTACTTCAGCCGCAGGTCCTGAATGAACTGGATGGCCTGGACGCAGGACGGCTGGTCGATGGTCCACTTGCCCCAGGCCTTGTCCTGTAGCTTGCAGCCGTTCTGGGTGGCGAAGTCCCACCAGTCGGTCTGACCGTTGGGTGAGGCCAGCGCGAGCCCGTACTGCTTGACGTTCTTGCTGTCGAAGCCGGTCTCGTCCGGGTGCTTGCCGTTCTCGTCGAGGGTGAGCTTCTGCAGCGCCTTGACGAAGGTCCCGCCGTCGTCGGGGTTCCAGGTCAGGCCGGACAGGTCCGCCTCGGTGAGGCCGGCGGTCTTGAGCATGGTCTTGTTGTAGACCTGCTCGATGGTGTCCCAGTCCTTGGGCAGGCCGTACTGCTTGTCGCCCTGCTTCCAGCCCGCGGTGAGCTTGGGGTCGTACACCGACAGGTCGACCTTGTCGGCCTTGATGTAGGGGCTCAGGTCGGTGAGCACGCCCTGCTTCGCGAACTGCGGGAAGTACCCCACGTGGTCCCAGAAGACGTCCGGCGCGCTGCGGCCGGCCATCTGGGTCTGCAGCTTGCTCCAGTACTGGGCCCAGGCGTTCAGCTCGATCTTGACCGTGATGTTCGGGTGCGCCTCCTCGAACGCGTCGATGGACTTCTGCAGGGCCGGCTGCTGGACGGCGTCCCAGATCCCGTACCGCAGGGTGACCTTGCCGCCCGCGGAGTCGGAGCCGGAGGAACTACAGGCGGCGGTGAAGCCGACCAGGAGGGCGCCCGTGGCGGCGGTCGCCAGGACTCTGCGGGAGCGTGCGGACATGGTGGTGGTCCTCTTCTGTGAGGTTCAGCGGTTCTGGGGTGCTGCGGGGGAGGGTGCAGGCGTGGGGACTTGGGCGGCCGGCTACTTCAGCCCTGTCAGGGCGATCGACCGGACGATGTGACGCTGGAACATCAGGAAGACGGCGATCAGCGGCAGTAGTGCGAGCGCCGCGCCCGCCAGCACGATGTGCGGCAGGTCGGACACGTGCTGTCCCTGGAGGGCGGAGATACCGACGGTGATGACCTTGGTGCGGTCGCTGTTCGTGATGATCAGCGGCCAGATCAGGTTGTTCCAGGTGTTGATGAAGGTGATGGTGGCGAGCGTGGCCAGGATCGGCTTGCTCAACGGCAGCATGATCTTCACGAGGATGGTCCAGGTGCCCGCCCCGTCGATCCGGGCGGCGGCCTCCAGATCCTTCGGGATGGTGCGGAAGTGCTGGCGGACCAGGAAGATCCCGTACGGGGTGCCGAAGACGGTGGGGAGGATCAGGCCGGCGAAGGTGTCGACCAGGCCCAGCTGCCGCATCATCAGGAAGAGCGGCACCAGCGTGATCATCTGCGGCACCATCATCGTGGCGATGTAGCCCCAGAACAGCAGGTCCCGGCCCGGGAACTCCAGCCGCGCGAAGGCGTACGCCCCCATGGCGCTGAAGACCACCTGGCCCAGGGTGACGACGACCGTGACAAACAGGGTGTGCGCCAGGAAGGACGACATCCCGTACTGGTTCCACACATCGGCGAAGTTGCCGAAGGTCGCCGGGTGGGCCGGGGTCCAGGCGTTGGTGCTCAGCAGGTCCTGGGGCCTCTTGAACGCGGCGTTGAGGGTCATCAGGTAGGGCCCGATGGACAGCAGGGCCCCGGCGATCAGGACCACGTAGAGACCGGTGCGTCCGAAGGCGGTGGTGATGGTGCGGTGAGTACGCATGATGGAGCCGCCCTCAGCTGAAGTCGTAGACGGTGCGCTTACGGAAGTACAGGAACTGCGCCGCGGTGACCAGCAGGATCAGGGCGAAGAGCAGCATCGCGATCGCGGAGGCGTAGCCGGTGCGGAAGAGCTGGAACGCCTGCTGGTAGATGTGGAAGTTGAGGGTGTCCGTGGAGCCGTTCGGGCCGCCCTGGGTCATGACGTAGACGGTGTCGAACATCTGGAACGAGCCGATGACGTTGGTGACCAGGACGAAGAGCATCGAGGGGCGAAGCAGCGGCAGGGTGATCCTGAAGAACCGCTGAAAACCCGTCACGCCGTCGATGTCGGCGGCCTCGTAGAGCGATTCGGGGATCGCCTGGAGACCGGCCAGCAGGAAGAGCATGGTGTAGCCCGTGTACTGCCAGACGTTGATGGAGGCGAGCACCGGCATCGCCCAGGTGGTGGAGGACAGCCACTCGGGGCCGCTGATGCCCAGCAGGGACAGGAACTGATTGACCGCGCCGTGCTCCGGGTCGAAGGCCCAGTTCCAGATGATGCCCAGGGCCACCGGCATCGCCATCCAGGGGAGGACGAACAGCACCCGGATCACCTTGCCGCCGCGCAGCCTGCGGTTCATGGCGAGCGCGAGAAGGAGGGCCAGGACGGTCTGGGCGGGGATGTTGAGGGCGACGTAGTACAAGGTGTTGCGCACCGAGCGCCAGACCTCGCTGTCGCCCATCATCTCGCGGTAGTTGGCCAGCCCGACGAAGCGCGGCGACCCCATCAGGTTCCAGTCGAAGAAGCTGATCACGACCACGCCGATGATCGGTGCGACCAGGAACAGCACGAAGCCGACGAGGCTGGGGGTCAGCAGCGCGTACGCCTCCAGGATCTGCCGTAGGCGACGCCGGGGCGGAGGCCCGACGACGGGGCGAGCGGTGAGGGCAGGTGTGGGGGGCACCGGCGAGTCCCGGGTGCTCTCCATGTCGGCGGCGCTCGCCCCATGAATGTTAGCGCTCACAATTTTGTACTCCGTAGAAGCCTAGGCGGCGGACGGCAAAGTAGCGGGCGGCGTACCACGGATACGCCGGAGCTTGCACCGGAGGGGAACCCGCCCCTCCTTCGGCATCGGACGTTAACGTGCCGGTGACGCGAGCCATAGTGTTAGCGATAACACTTGATGTCCGCAATACTCCGAAGGGGAACTTCTCGTGATGCCCCGTCAGGAGTCCGGATGTTGTCGGGTGCTTGCGGGCTGGGCGCGGGAGTGGCGGAGCTGGCTTGGCTCTGTCGGGGACCTTAGAGTTTCGCGGTGCGGCAGCATGGTCGAGGGGCATGCTCGGGCAGTTCTGTTGACCGATGCAGTTGTCGAGGTACCTGCTGTCCCTCTGCCCGTGTGCCGGTGAGCAGGTCCCGTCTCGGACTGTGCGGATCGAGCGGGCGAGCAATCCGGGCGGTGCGACGGCGATTTGGGTGACCGGCTGGCTGGATGCTGACGTCGGTATCGGTGTCGGCCGTATGGATGCTGATCACCCGCCAGCGCGGGCGCGGGCCGGTGGAGTTGGGGAGAGCTGCGGCGACAGAGTCCGCTGCATCCGGAGCGGCTCTATCCGGGGTTCCGTAAAGACGGGTGCGGGATGCGGTGACTGCGAACGTCATCCTTCTCGTGTACCTGGCCGACCCCCAGGAGTCGGTGTTTCAGCAGGAGTCGAAGGCGACTGGCGCCCGGGGCTACCCCACCCGCCTGGCACGTTCAGAGTTCGGGTCGGCCCGCAGCTAAAATCTTGCCGCCCCGGCATCTTTTCTATTCCGGCAAGTTCCAGTACGGTCCGGGGCGTGGCGGAGGAGACCGGTCTACGGGAGCGCAAGAAGGCGCAGACGCGCGCCGCGCTGGCGAGCGCGGCGATGCGACTGGCGTTGGAGCGCGGGGTGGAGAACGTCACCGCCGAGGCGATCGCCGAGGCCGCGGACGTGTCCCCGCGCACCTTCCGCAACTACTTCTCCGGCAAGGAGGAGGCGATCGTGGCCGAACTGGTCGACGGCATGGGGTACATCGCCGACGGACTACGCGCCCGGCCGGCCGGCGAACCGCTGTGGGAGTCGCTGCGGCACGCGCTGACGTTCTCGGCGTTCCTGCCGCTGGAGCAACTGGAGCAACTGGCCGTCAAGGTACGGATGGTCATGGCGAGCAAGTCCCTGTTGGGTTCGCAACTGGCGATCTTCGAGCGGCTCGGCCAGGAGCTCGCCGTGGTCATCGCCGAGCGCACCGGAACCGACGCGCGAAGGGATCTGTACCCGCGTCTGACCGGTGTCGTGGCGGCGAACGCGTTGAGGCTGGCGGTCTTCATGTGGCTGGAGAGCGAAGGCCGCCTGGACCTCGCCGAGGTGACGGCCGACGCGCTCGCGCGACTGCGGGCCGGGCTTCCCGAGCCGTAGAGACATCACCTGTGAGGCATCACCTATGAGGAGGCATCACTCATGAACACGAGACAACGGCCGCCGACCCGAAGTCGCAGGCGTGCGGTGCTGGCTGTCCTGGCAAGCACCTGTCTGTTCTTGGGGTTCTTAGGGTTCTTAGCACCAACTTCCCAGGCTGTGACCGCGGTTGGCCCGAAGGTCACCGGCCCGGTCACCGGCGGCAACGGTGCCGTCGTACTGCAAGGCACGACATTCGACCTCGGCAGCGTGGGATACACCCAGTCGGAGTTCTTCCTCTCCGGCACCGCCACCTCCTATACGTCGGCCGCGCCGCTGGGCTCGGACGGACGCTGGGAGGTGACATCCGCGAGCACCGCGTCATACACCACCAGGATTGTCATGAACAGGCCATCCAATCCGGCCCGCTTCAACGGGACGGTCGTGGTGGAGTGGCTCAACGTCTCCGCCGGCCTGGACGCGGCCCCCGAGTGGATCTACACCCACAACGAACTGATCCGCGAGGGCTACGCCTGGATCGGAGTCTCCGCCCAGGCCGTAGGGGTGACCGCCGCCAAGGCCGCCGACCCGGTCCGCTACGCGGCCCTCTCCCATCCGGGGGACAGCTACTCCTACGACATCTTCTCCCAGGCCGGCCAGGCCGTACGGGACTCCGCGGCCACCGTCCTCGGCGGGCTCCACCCCCGCACGGTGCTGGCCGAGGGCGAGTCCCAGTCCGCGTTCCGCCTCACCACGTACATCAACGCCGTCCAGCCCCTGGCGCACACGTACGACGGATTCCTCGTCCACAGCAGGGCCGGATTCGCCGCGGCGCTCTCGCAGGCCCCCCAGGCCGACGTACCCACCCCCGCGGTCGTCCAGTTCCGTACCGACACGGACGTCCCGGTGCTCACCGTGCAGACCGAGACCGACCTGATGCTTCTGGGGTATCTGGCGGCCCGTCAACCGGACACCCGGCGCCTGCGGCTCTGGGAGGTCGCCGGCACCGCGCACGCCGACGACTACGTCGCCAACGTCGGCGCTCCGGACACCGGTGACGGCACGGTGAGCCTCCAGGAGCTGGACGCCATGCTCGCCCCGCCGACCGGCACCTCAGGCTTCTCCTGCGCCGACCCGATCAACACCGGCCCGGCGCACTACGTCTTGGACAGCGCCCAACACGCCCTCCGCAGCTGGGTCACCACCGGGATCTCGCCGGCCGAGGCCCCTCGGCTGAAGGTGACCAGCATGGACGGCGCACCCGCGTTCGTCCTGGACGCCAACGGCAACGCCACCGGCGGAATCCGTACCCCCGCCGTCGACGCGCCGGTCGCCACCCTGTCCGGCCTCGGTCAGACCGGATCGGCGCAGTTCTGCTTCCTCTTCGGTACGACCACCCCCTTCACCAGCGCCAAGCTGGCTGCCCTGTACCCCACTCACGCGGAGTTTGTCAGGCAGTGGGCCACCCGAACGGCGGCCGCAGTGGCCGCCGGAACGATCCGACCCGCCGACGCGGCCGACCTCGTCAAGGCAGCGGCCAGGTCCGACATCGGAGGCTGAAGGACATGAGCGGGTGCGGCACCCCGGGGCGATTCCCGGGGTGCCGCACCCGCTCGCTCAGTGCCGGCGGCTCACGAAGCAGCCACTCCGTGGCGTTGAGAGCGAGCGCGGCGTTGGTGGCGCCGGTGTCGTTCCAGCCGTCGTAGAGCGTGTTGCCGGACTGGCCGGTGCCGTCGTCGATCGGCGAACTGCCGCCCCCGACGGTGACCTTGCCGCCGCCGTAGGAACAGGGCGCGGTGTGTGGTGGCCGCGGCGGCGGGGGTGAGGGCGGCCGCCTGGACGGCCGCCGGGTGATCCAATGGGGACTACGATCCGGCGATCTCTTCCCCGAGCTGATGGGTAAAGCGACGCTGGAGGTCCAACGTCTCTCGGAACTCGGCCCGGCGGTCGTCCCTGCCGTCGGTGGGCCGGGTGCTTCAGACCCGAAGCGCGAGGGCATCGGCGAGATCGACGGTGTGGCCGGCGCAGAGCAGGGAGAGGGCTGAGCGTGCTTCCTGCATCTGGTTCGCCAATTGCCGGAGGTCGTCCTGTCTGCTGGACCGAACGGTACGTTGGAGCGCGAAGAGCGGGCGGTACGAGGCCGACCCCGGCAGGCAGTACAACAACAAGCGGGCCGCCCCGGCATCCCTGATCGCGGGAGTGTCGTCCCACGGCGGGTTTCTACAGTGAGGAGTTGTGCATGACCACGGTAGGGGTCGCCACCGGTGTCGGTCAGGGGACGGGTGAGGCATGTGCGCGACACCTCGCCGACATGGTCGACGTGTTGTTGCTCGCCGACCACAGCGAGGCGGCGGCGGCCGTGGTCGCGAAGGATCTGGCGGGCTCCGGGAAGCGCGCCGTCGTCGAAGCGGTCGGAGGGGATGTCACCGACCGTGACTGTTACTTCCGGTTGGCTGAACGGGTCCGGGAGTTCGGCACGCTGCGGGCTGTCGCGCATGCCGAGAGCGTGGCGCCGGAGGACGCCGACTGGCGCGGGATCATCGAGGTCGACTTCGTCGGGAGCGCACTGCTTGCAGAGGCGCTCCGTCCCCTGGCCACCGCGGGCACGGCCTTCGTGTACTGCGCCTCGGTGTCTCCGCTGATCGCTCACGTCGAACCCGATCCGGTGGTCGCGGCCGTTCTGGAGAACCCGGCGCGGGAGGGATTCCTCGATCGCATCCGTGAAGCGATCGGCCCGGCCGTCGAGGATCCCGCGTGGGCATACCCGTGGGCGATGTACGGAGTGCAGCGCCTGGCCCGTGCCGAGGCGGTACGACTCGGGCCGCTGGGCGCACGCGTTTGTTCCGTCTCGCCGGGCGCGATCGACTCCCCGCAGACCCGGTTGGAGGCGGCGCGGGATGAGTCGGTACGACAGTTCATCCAGGCCACGCCCCTGGGCCGTACCGGTCGCTATGAGGAGGTCGCCGCCGTCGTCGCGTTTCTTTTGTCGGACGGGGCGAGCTTCGTGACAGGTGTCGACATCCTCGTCGACGGTGGCCTGTGCGCCTCCGCGCAGGCCGATTGAGACCGCGAACACCCGGAAGGCGGCGCCGGGCCCTGCGAACAGCAACCAAGCCAACATGCACCTGGACCGGTAGCGGAACACCGAGTGACCAGCACGCTCGACGGGCGTATCAAGGATGTGCGGAGTCCAGCGCTTCCTGCCGGCGCTCCCAGGAGATCTTGCGGTCGCGACCCGGGAGGGTTTGAGGGCTCGTCTTTACTCCGGGCATCGTTCTTGGGCAGGACCGTTGCTCGATTCCGAAGTCCCTGAAGTGATCTTTCTGACCGTTGACGTCAGTCCGTGGGGGATTGCTCCGCGCTAAGTCGGGGGTCGTGCTCATTGTTCGACAGGCCGACGGCGACCGGGGGACGCTGTGCAGGGCAATGGGTGCCTGACTACTTCGCTGCGGGATACGTCGGGCCGGCGACGAAGTCGTTCACCAGTTCACCGAGGCCCTCGATGCTGCTGGTGAGTACGCTGCCCGGCGGCAGGAAGCGCTTCGGATCGCGGGCCACGCCCACCCCCGACGGCGTGCCGGTGAAGATGATGTCGCCGGGCAGCAGCGGGCAGTTCGCGGACAGCCGCGCGATCAGCTCCGCGATGCCGAACATCATGTCGCGGGTCCGGCCCCGCTGGAGCACCTCATCCCCAAGTCGGCAGCTGAGTGCGAGGTCGTCAGGGTTGTTCACCTCGTCGGGGGTGACGAGGGCGGGACCGAACGGGGCGAAGCCGGGGAAGGACTTGCCCAGCGCGAACTGGGGTACCGGGCCGGCGAGTTGGACGACCCGCTCAGAGAGGTCCTGGCCGATCATGAGGCCCGCGACGTGCTGCCAGGCGACGGACCCGGCGCGCTTGCTGATCGCGACGACCAGCTCCACCTCCCAGTCGACGCTGGCGCTGGGCAGGCTCACCGTCGCCCGTGGTCCGGTGATGCTGGTGGACTACCTCTGGTGCTCAGCGAGTCAGGCGTCGAGGACGATCACCTCTCATCTGCGACATGCCCATGAGGGGCATTGCCGCAGGTGAGGGATGGGTTTCAGTAGCTTTGGGCCCCCATGACGGCGTGCACAGGTTCGAACCGAACGGGGGTGCTGGCAGCTAGCAATTCCGCCACCCGCTGCTCCCCGCATTCCGTATCAAGGGCAGCATCCGCAGCGCGGGCAGTAGGGATGCTGCGGCGCCGTCAGATCTCAACGCCGGCCGACGTTGAGAGGAAGAGTGTGCAGGCAGTGGTCACACCGATGTGACGAGACGGCGTAGCGGTGACGGCGAGGGCTGCCGGTCCTTGCGGGACGGGTGACTGGTTCGGCCCGGGAAGTCACTGCTCGTCAGGCCGGTAACCGCCGCTCAGCAAGCGGTCGAGGTTCGCTCCCGCTTTGCGCATGGAAGAGGACCCCAGGGTCAGGACGAGCGGTGCCACCAGCCGGACGAGGGGCACCGGATCGATCGCGATGGTCCATGTCAGCCGACACCCGCCGGGCTGCGCTTCGAGCCGGTAGTCCTCCGCCAGCGACCGGATGCCAGGTACGCCGCCGCCGCTGATCCAGAACGCCCAGCGTGACGCCTCGTCCCAGGCCAGAACGGTCTCAGCGAGCGTGTTCGAGCGGACCGTCACCTCCCGCACGGAGCTCACCCCGTGAGGGGTCGGCGTCACGTAGCGGCCGGTGTCGGAGAAGCCTGGGAACCAGCGTGCCCACCCGGCGGGATCTTTGGCCAGTGCGGCGAACACCGTCTTGGGCGGATGCGCGAAGTTGATCTGTAGGGTCTTTTTCACGGGCGCGCCGGTGAGGAATTCGAGCCCTACCTGCGGCGGATTCTTGGCCATGGCTCGACCCTAGTCAGTGCTGTGACGGGAATGTACCGCTGGGTCGAAAGTTCCGGGATCGTGCGGTCGGGCCAGTACCCGGCCCGACGGCACTGTCGATCTCGAAATCAGCGATCCCGGCATGTCAGGCCGTCCATCAGCAGGTCGAGCAGGCAGGGTGTCCGGTCGGACCGGTCCAGCTTGTGCGCGATCAGGGTGATGCCGACGAGTGACATCAGTACGTCCTCCGCCTCGGCGTCCGGGCGGATCGACCGGTCGGCGACGCTGGCCTCGACAAGCCTGGTCAGGGCGCCGGTCAGCAGATGGCGGGAGTGCGTCCGCAGCTCGCCCCCGTCGGCCAGGACAGCGTGCAGGGCGTCGGCCATGCCGTGCTTGGTGGCCATGTAGTCGGCGAATCGGCCCATCCAGGTGCGCAGCGCCAGAGCCGCGGGCGTCTCCTGGGCGAGCAGGATCCCGGCGGCGTCGCACAGCCTGGCCGTCTCGTTGCGGTACGTCGCCTCCACGAGGCTCTCCCGGGTCGGAAAGCGACGGTAGAGCGTGCCGATTCCCACGTCGGCGTCCTTGGCGATCGCCTTCAGGGACGCCTCGGAGCCGTCCCGTGCGAACGCCCGTGCCGACGCTTCGAGCAGACGGTCCCGGTTCTCCCGCGCGTCGGAACGCAGCGGCCGGGCTGCTTTGTCCGTGGGCACCTCACGACTTCCTCTCGGCTCGTCCCTGCCTGAACAAGCGGATCCGGCTCCGCATATGCTGAATCGACTAACCGGACCCGGCTCCGGTTAGTCAGCTTACGCGAGCGAGGAGTAGCTTCCATGCCCAGCAGCCTCATCACGACCGGGTTCGGCGCCGATTCAACTGCCATGGACGTCGTGGCGGATATCGATCTCGGCGGCAAACGGGCCGTCGTGACCGGCGGTTCGTCCGGCATCGGCATCGAGACCGCCCGCGCGCTGGCCGCGGCGGGCGCCGAGGTCACCCTCGCCGTCCGTGACCTCGCCGCCGGGCAGCGCACCGCCGACGACATCTCGGCCACAACGGGCAACCGCGGCCTGCACGTTGCTCCGCTCGACCTCGCAGACCAGACCTCGGTCGCGGCGTTCGCCGCGGAGTTCAGCGGACCGTTGCACATTCTGGTCAACAACGCCGGCGTGATGGCGCTCCCGGAGCGCCGCCTGATCGGCAACGGCTGGGAGACGCAGTTCGCGGTCAACCACCTCGGACACCTCGCGCTCGCCCTGGGCCTGCGCCCCGCGCTCGCCGCTGCGGGGGGAGCGCGGATCGTCTCGGTCAGCTCGCGCGGACACCGCCTCACGCCGGTGCTCTTCGACGACCTGAACTTCTCCGTCCGCCCCTACCATCCGTTCCTCGCCTACGGGCAGTCCAAGACGGCCAACGTCCTGTTCGCCGTCGAGGCCGGCCGCCGTTGGAGCGACGACGGGATCGCCGCCAACGCAGTCCACCCCGGCGTCATCCACGACACGAACCTGGGGCGGTATCGGGACGTTCGCGGGGGCGGCTCGCCCACCGTCGGCAACTACCACGTCAAGACCGCCGCCCAGGGCGCGGCGACGAGCGTGGTGGCCGCGGCCTCGCCCCAACTGGCAGGCGTTCACGGACGTTACTTCGAGGACTGCGACGAAGCCCCCGTCACCGACGTGGAAACGACCGACCTCACCAACCTCGGCCCCGGTGTCGCGTCCTACGCGGTCGACCCCGCCCATGCCGGACGCCTCTGGGAGGTCTCCTTGAAGCTGCTCGCCTGACACCCGGCAGGCTCTCGATGCGGAGTGCCGGGATTTCGCATCGGCCGGAGGCCTGGTTCACCGAACCGGTCCCTGTCGGTGCCGGAGCGGCGAACGGCGCGGTGACGCCCCGCCGTTCGCCGGTCGACCTTTGTCGCCCCTGGCGTGCGCTGCGCGCCGGTGAGACCGGCCACGGCGGCGCAAGATCGAGGCGAGGGCATCCAGGCCTACGGCGGAGGCGCCCACGACCACGATCTGTTTCATCACTGCGTGAGCCGGATCGCGGCGGCCGGACAGACGGCCACGGCCTCGCGCACGCCGTCGAGCATCTCCGCACCGGGGTCTTCGACCAGGAGTACGGCGATGCCGTCCTCGTCCCGCTGGTCGAAGACCTCAGGGGCGGCCACAACGCACTGCCCCGACGCCACGCACTTCGGCTCGTCCAATTCCACACGCATGGTTGTCTCCTGTGTGCTGGGTTCTCTCGTGGGGTTGTCCCCAGGGTGTCGGCTTCCCGTCCTGCGTCGACTGCCGGGCAGGTGCCTGGACGCAGCGAGGCAGGTCTTCGCCGGAGTCCGAGGAGGTTCCCGCCGAGCGCGGCCCAGACCGGGCAGACGGTTGCCCGTTCGCGATGCGGCGGCCGGGGACCCGTCTGCCC
>Ga0307510_10004864_pt1 | contig 15878 bp, 9 predicted proteins | sample 12_EM_MG_FD_207224 | JGI IMG/M metagenome (GOLD analysis project Ga0307510, IMG submission 207224) | Populus trichocarpa ectomycorrhiza microbial communities from riparian zone in the Pacific Northwest, United States - 12_EM | ecosystem: Host-associated > Plants > Roots > Unclassified | place...
CGTTACCGAGGTGATCACCGGTCTCGATCTCGTCGAACTGCAGTTGCGAGTTGCCAGCGGCGAGCCGCTGGGGCTTGTGCAGGAAGATATCAAGTTCTCCGGCCATGCCATCGAGGTGCGGCTGTGCTCGGAGGACACCGATCACGACTTCATGCCGCAATCCGGTACGATGGCGTTGTGGCAGATGCCGGATGGCGTTCGCGTCGAGCACGCGCTGCAATCCGGCTCCGAGATTCCGCCGTTCTATGACTCCATGATCGCCAAGATCATCAGCCACGGCGCCGACCGCAACGAGGCCCGCAGCCGGCTGATCTGCGGACTGGAGCAGACCGCGGCATTCGGCGTCACCACCAATCAGGGGTTTCTGATTTCCTGTTTGCGTCATCCCGGTTTCGCCATGGGCGAGGCGACCACGGCCTTCATCGGCAAGCATCGCGACGAATTGCTGGCGCCACGTGCGAACGACAAGGCGGAAGCTGCCTTGGCGACGCTGCTGCTCTACGTTACCAATCCCCACGCGCCGCCCTGGCGTAACGGGCGCAGTCTGGCCGCGACGTTTCCGCTGACGATGCGGCTCGATCTTGGCCATGGTGCGCTGGAAGTGGACATCGTACGGGGCCGCGATGGCGGGTATGTCGCCTTCGTCGATGGCAGCCAGCGCCATTTCGAGATTGACGAGCTTGGCTCCGATACGATCCGCTTCCGTACCGACGGCATGATGGAATCGGCGAGATTCTTGCGCGATGGTGACCGGCTGTATGTCCTGCATCGCGGAGTGACGATTGCGGTCCGCGATCTGACACTTGCAGCGCCAGTGTCGACCACTGCGGCCGGTGGTGACGGCAAGGTGCGCGCGGCGATGAACGGCCGCGTGGTCGCTGTGCTGGTCAAGCCGGGGGAACAGGTCGCCGCCGGCCAGCCTGTGATGACGCTCGAAGCGATGAAGATGGAGCATGTGCACACGGCGGGTGTCGCGGGCACGGTGTCGTCGATTGATGTCGCCGAAGGCGAGCAGGTGACGACGGGCCGGATCGTCGTGGAGATCGCGGCGGCCTAACCACCGTCATTGCGAGGAGCGAAGCGACGAAGCAATCCATCTATCTGTTGTGCCGTGCTATGGATTGCTTCGCTTCGCTCGCAATGACGGTTGAATAGAAGTGTTGCTGTGTAGGGTGGGCAAAGATGCGTAGCCCGCATGAGCGGAGCGATATGCGGGACCGGTCCCCGGGGTCGCTTCGCTCGCCCGGGCTACGACGCCACCCTACGAATTCTCCGGCCGTCCCGTGCCGTCATTCAGCCAGCATGCCACCTCGTGCCGATCGCCAGCCGCCACCAGCGCCGGACGCTCCACCTTGCAGCGGTCCATGGCGTAGCGGCAGCGGGTGTGGAAGGCGCACCCCGAGGGCGGGTTGATCGGGCTCGGGACGTCACCATCGACCATCGGCGCCAGTTTCTTTGCCTTGGGATCGGCGATCGGGACGGAGGCCAGCAGCGCCTGCGTGTAGGGATGGCGGGGGTTGGCAAACAATTCGGTCTTGTCCGCGATCTCGACGATGCGCCCGAGATACATCACGGCGACGCGGTGGCTGATATGGGCGACGACGGCGAGATCATGGGCGATGAACAGGTACGAAAAATCGTTCTTCCGTTGCAGGTCGATCAACAAATTGATCACCTGAGCCTGGATCGAGACGTCGAGTGCCGATACCGGCTCGTCGCACACAATGAGACTCGGCCCGAGCGACAGTGCGCGTGCGATGCAGATGCGCTGCCGCTGCCCGCCGGAGAACTGGTGCGGGTAGTTCTTCATCTGGTCGGATCGCAACCCGACCTGCGCGAACAATTCGGCAACGCGCTCCTGCTGCGCGCGACCGGTCGCCAGCCCATGCACGCTGAGCGGCTCGCCGACGATATCGCCGGCGGTCATGCGCGGATTGAGCGAGGCGAACGGGTCCTGGAACACGATCTGCATCGAGCGGCGATGCGGCCGCATCTCGGCCTTGCTGAGGCCCGTGATATCGGTGCCGTTGAGCTTGATCGCGCCAGAGGACGGCTCCACCAGCCGGAGCACGCTGCGCGCGACTGTCGATTTGCCGCAGCCGGATTCGCCGACCAGCCCGAGCGTCTCGCCCTTGCCGACGGAGAAGCTGACGCCGTCGACGGCGTGCACGGTGCCGATCCGTCGGCGCAAAATCCCGCCGCGCACCGCGTAATGCTTGACGAGGTCGGTGACCTCGAGCAGGGGGCGTTGATCGGTCATGGCGCGCCCACTAGTTCCGCCGCGCGCCAGCACGCCGCAAAATGATCGCCGTCGACTTCCTGCAGCGGCGGGTATTCAGCACGGCAGCGATCGATGGCGAGGCCGCAGCGCGGCGCAAAGGCGCAGCCCGGCGGCAGGTTGGTCAGCGACGGCACCATGCCGGGAATTTCGTTCAGCCGCGCATCGGTCTTGGCGCCAAACGAAATCACCGCCGGCATCGAGGCCATCAGCCCGCGCGTATACGGGTGTCGCGGATTCGCGAACAGGTCTTCCACGGTCGCTTCCTCGACCTTCTTGCCGGCATACATCACGATGACGCGCTGCGCGGTCTGCGCCACCACCCCGAGGTCGTGCGTGATCAGGATCAGTCCGGTGCCGAGCGTCTTCTGCAGATCGACGATCAGCGCCAGGATCTGCGCCTGGATCGTCACGTCGAGCGCCGTGGTCGGCTCATCCGCGATCAACAGCGCCGGCCGGCACGCCAGCGCCATCGCGATCATCGCGCGCTGCCGCATGCCGCCGGAAAGCTGATGCGGATATTCCTGCGCCCGCCGCTCCGGCTCGGGAATGCGGACGAGACGCAGCATCTCGACCGCCTTCGCCCAGGTCTCCTTGGACGTCATTTCCCGGTGCAGGCGGAGCACCTCGGTGATCTGGTCGCCGATCCGCATCACCGGATTGAGCGAGGTCATCGGCTCCTGAAAAATCATCGAGATCCGATTTCCCCGGATCTTGCGCATTTCGGCCTCGTCGAGGCCGAGCAGGTCGGTCCCTTCCAGCGTCACCGAGCCGCCGATCACCCGGCCCGGCGGGTCCGGCACCAGCCGCATCATCGACAGCGCGGTCACGCTCTTGCCGCAGCCGGACTCGCCGACGATCGCCAGCGTCTCGCCGCGGCGGACGCTGAACGAGACGTCGTCGACCGCGCGGAACAGTCCCGAATTGGTGAAGAACACCGTCTGCAGGTTCTTCACATCGAGAACCATGTCGTCCTTCTGCGCCTCGGTCATCAGCCGCGCTGCCTCGGGTCGAGGATGTCGCGCAAGGCGTCGCCGAACAGATTGGTGCCGAACACCGCAAGGCTGATGGCGACGCCGGGAAAGATCACCAGCCACGGCGCGGTGCGGACATATTCCGCCGCCGATTCCGACAGCATGCGCCCCCAGGACGGGTAGGGCTCGGGAATGCCAAGGCCGAGGAACGACAGCGAGGCCTCGGTAAGGATGGTGGAGCCGAGCTGCGCGGTCGCCAGCACGATCAGCGGCGCCAGCGTGTTGGGCAGCACGTGGCGAAGCGCGATGCGGGTTTCGCTCATGCCGATCGATTTGGCGGCCTCGACGAACGGCAGTTCGCGCAGCGCCAGCGTATTGGCGCGGATCACGCGGGCGACGGTGGGAATCAGCGGGATCGCAATGGCGATGATCACGTTCGGCAGCGACGGCCCGAGCGCCGCCGTCATCACCAGCGCCAGCACCAGCAAGGGCAGGGCTTGCAGAATATCGGTGATGCGCTGGAACACCAGATCGACCCAGCCCGAGAGATAGCCCGAGGCGAGGCCGACCATGACGCCGATCGAAGATCCCAGCACGGTGGCCCCGATGCCGACGGCCAGCGAGATTCGCGCGCCATGGACGATCCGGCTCCAGACGTCGCGGCCGAATGAATCGGTGCCCATCCAATGCACGGCGTTGGGCGACGCCAGCCGCTGCGCGGAATCGACGCTGAGCGGGCTGAAGCGGCAGATCAGGTCGGCCGAGATCGCCATCCAGACGAACATCACCATGATGACAAGGCCGATGGTGCCGAGCAGATAGCGCTGCGACAGAAACAGCAGCCGGCGCCAGCCGTGCGTCGAATGGGCGCCGGCCCGTCTTAACTCGCTATCGAAGTTGATCGTGGCCAAGCGACTAGTCCCCATACCGGATGCGCGGGTCGATCGCGGCGTAAAGCATGTCGACGGTGAAGTTTGCGACCACCACGACCACGGCGATCAGCATCACGAGGTTCTGAACGATCGGGTAATCGCGCCAGCGCAGCGCCTCGACCAGGAAGCGGGCGATGCCCGGAATATTGAACACGGTTTCGGTGACGATCAGCCCGCCGATCAGGAACGCCGCCTCGATGCCGATCACGGTGATAACCGGGAGAATGGCGTTCTTCAGCGCGTGACGATAATTGACTGATGCTTCGGAAGCGCCCTTGGCGCGCGCGGTGCGGATGTAGTCCTGCCGCAGGATTTCCAGCATCGAGGAGCGCGTAATGCGCATGGTCAGCGCGGCGCTGCGAAAGCCGACCGCCATCGCAGGCACCGCATAGATCGCAAACGCCTCGGTCCAGGTCTTTGGATTCGGATTGTAGATCGGCATGCTGCCGAACAACGAGACCGACGCCATCAGGATCAACAGCCCGAGCCAGAACGAGGGTAGCGACAGGCCGCTCAGGCTGACGATGCGCAAGGCATAGTCGAGCCGCGAGCCCTGATGGACGGCGCTGATGACGCCGAGCGGAATGCCGATCGAGGCGGAGAACAACAAAGCGAGGGCCGCCAGCCGCGCCGTGATCGGAATGCGCGGCAATATCTCCTGCAGCGCCGGCTTTTCCGACACGTAGGAATAGCCGAGATCGCCCCGCAGCAGGCCGCCGATCCAGTTCAGATATTGCTGATAGATCGGCAGATTGAGGCCGAGTTCCTTTTCGAGATTGGCCTTGTCGGTGGGATCGACGAAGCCGGCGGCGTCGAACAGGATGTCGACGATATTGCCGGGAACGACGCGCAGCAACACGAAGATGATGATCGAGATCCCGATCAGGGTCACGAGCATCAAGGCGAGGCGTCGCACGATATAAGCAAACACCTAGGCGGTTCTCCCTGGACGACTGGCTTGAGTTCGATTCTGATTAAATCAGAACCGAACTCCAGTTTTTCTTGTTTTGACGCGTTTTCTTCACGCGAACCGGATTCCACTTCGCTCGAAAACGCTATGTTCGCGGCCGGACTTTACTTGTCCATCCAGACGTCTTCGTAACGATAGCCGTTATAGGAGCTGTTCACCATGATGGTGATGCCCTTGACGTAGGGCTGCCAGCACGAACCCTGGCGACCGTGGAAGATGATCGGGCGCGCCACGTCCTCCTGCAGTTTCTTGTCGATCTCCCAGACCAGCTTCTTGCGCTTCTCCTTGTCGGTTTCGGCGGATTGCTGATCGAACAGCTTCTCGATTTCCTTGTTGCAGTAGTTGGTGTAGTTCCGCTCCGAGCCGCAGGAATAGTTTTCGTAGAACGACTGATCGGGATCGTCGACGGCATTGCCGGTGAGGTTGAGACCGAGCGAGTAATCCTTGCGCGCGACTTTCGGGAACCATTGCGCGGTATCCACGACGTCGAGCTCGGCGTCGACATAGATGCTCTTGATCTGGTCGATCAGGATGACGGCGGGATCGCGGTAGACCGGAATGTTGCGCGTCGAGACCTTGACGGCGAGACGCTTGTCCGGGCCGTAGCCGGCCTTCTGCATCAGCTTGCGCGCCTCTTCCCGGTTGGCGTTGATGTCGGGGCCGTAGCCCGGGATCGATTCCAGCATTTCCTTCGGCATCGCCCACAGGCCGCCCGGCGCCGGGAGCATGGTGCCGCCGATATCGGCCTGCCCCTCGAACAGGATCTGCACGAACGCCTTGCGATCCAGCGCCAGCGCTAGCGCCCGGCGAATGTCCGGATTGTCAAACGGCGGGGAGGACGAGTTGACGATGATGTTGGTGGAGACGTTGATCGGCTCAACCACGCAAACCGCATTCGGCGCCTGCGCCTTGACCTCCTTGACCAGCGGGATCGACACTTCGGTCGGGAACGTCATATCGAATTTTCCGGAGACAAATCCGAGAATCGCCGTCGAGCGGTTGGTGATGATGGTGAATTCGATGCCGTCGAGATGCGGCAGACCCTTCTTGAAGTAATCGGGGTTCTTCGTGAGCTTGATCGACTCGTTGGCCTTGAACTCGACGAACTTGAACGGACCGGTGCCGATTGGGTGGGTGCGCATCTCGCCCGGTGAGACGTGACAGGGATAGACCGGCGTGTAGCCGGAGGCGAGCAGGGACAACAACGCCGGCTGCGGCCGCTTCAGTTCGAATGACGCCTCGAAATCGCCGTTGACGGTTACGTCGCTGACCTGATCGTACCAGGACTTTCGCGGATTCTGGCGGAACTTCTGCTGCGACTTGCCCATCAGCATGTCGAAGGTGCACTTGACGTCGGCCGACGTGAACGGCTTGCCGTCATGCCATTTGACACCTTGGCGAAGCTTGAAGGTCACCTTCTTGTTGTCGCTGCTCCAGGCCCAGCTCTCCGCGAGGTCGGGGACAATCGAATCCACGCTGTTCTGCGCCACGTCCTGCTTGAATACGACGAGGTTGTTGAAGACCGGCATGAAGGGAATGTTGATCGAGTAGGTCGCGCCTTCATGGATCGAGGCGCTGCCCGGGCTGTCGCGGTGATAGACCCGGAGGATGCCGCCCTGCTTGGGTTCGCCCGCCGATGCAACGTCAAAAGCCGGCAGCAATAACAATGCCGCGACGGCAAGCGCTTGCACGCTCCGCATGATCCCCTCCACATTTTTCGGTCTCAATCGGCCGATTGGTATGGAGGATACCACGGCGCGGCGTCGGGGCAACCGGCCAAGTCCATGCGGGGCTTGGCAATTCGGACTAATCGAAATCCGCATGGCGGAACTTGCGATGATTTGCCACAGCCGTTTCGTTGCGGCGCGGTCGTTGCATCGCAACTCGCCACATGGCTTGCCCTGACGATGACCCATCTCGCTACACGATCCGCGAGGTCTTGTTGCCCCAATAGCGATCGCGCAACAGCCGCTTGTAGAGTTTTCCGGTCGGCAGCCGCGGCAATTCGGCCTCGAAATCGATCGAGCGCGGCACCTTTTGGCGTGACAGCGACTGGCTGCAGAAGGCGATCAGTTCGTCGGCCAGCTCCTGCCCCGGCGAAACGCCCGGCATCGGCTGCACCACCGCCTTCACTTCCTCGCCGAGATCCGGATTGGGCACGCCGAACACCGCGGCGTCCGCGATCTTAGGATGGGTGATCAGGAGGTTCTCGCATTCCTGCGGATAGATGTTGACTCCGCCGGAGATGATCATGAAGGTCGCGCGATCGGTCAGATAGAGAAATCCGTCATCGTCGACATAGCCGACGTCGCCGACTGTACTCATGGTGCCGTCGGCCGAGCGGGCCTCCTGCGTTTTTCCCGGATCGTTGAAATATTCGAACGGCGTTGCGGTCTTGAACCACACCGTGCCCGCCGTGCCGACCGGGCAGGGCTGCATGTTCTCGTCGAGAATATGCAGGTCGCCGAGCAGCACGCGGCCGACGGTGCCGCGGTGGGCGAGCCATTCCTCGCTGTTGCAGGAGGTGAAGCCGAGCCCTTCGGTGGCGCCGTAATATTCGTGGATGACCGGTCCCCACCATTTGATGATGTCGTCCTTCACGGCCGCGGGGCAAGGCGCGGCGGCGTGGATCGCGATTTCGAGCGATGACAAATCATGGCGCGCCCGCACTTCTTCCGGCAGTTTCAGCATGCGCGAGAACATCGTGGGCACAAGCTGGGTGTGGGTGACGCCCCATTTCGGGATCAGTGCGAGATATTGTTCGGGATCGAACCGTTCCATGATGATGGCGGTGCCGCCCATCTTGATCGTGAGGTTGACGGCCGCCTGCGGCGCCGCGTGGTAGAGCGGCGCCGGCGACAAATAGATCATGTCCTCGCGGTACTGCCAGATATTCACCAGGAAATCGAACAGCGGCAATTGTTGATCGGCCGGCAGTTCCGGCAACGGGCGCAGAATTCCCTTCGGCCGGCCGGTGGTGCCGGAGGAATAGAGCATCGCGGTGCCGACGCATTCATCTGATATCGGGGTGTGCGGCAAACCAGCCGTTACTTCCTGCAGGCCAACGATGCGGTCGCTTTCGCCGTCACCATCGGCGACGATGCAAAGCTCCACTTGCGGACACTCGTTCAACGCCTCGCGCGCGACATCGAGTTTTTCCCTTGATGTGATGAGGATGCGCGACTGGCTGTTGGTCAGGATATAGGCGAGCTCGCTCGCGGTAAGATAAGAGTTCACGCAGGTGTAATAGAGGCCCGAGCGTTCGCCGGCACCGCAGGATTCCAGATAGCGGCTGTTGTTCTCCATGAAGATCGAATAGTGATCGAGCCGCTTCAGGCCGCGGTTGCGAAGCAGATGCGCCAGCCGGTTGCAGCGCGCCTCCAACTCGCGATAGGAGACGGTCTCGCCGGAGCTCGCCATGATGAAGGCGGGCTGTTGCGGACGAAGATGAACGTGCTTGCCGGTGTACATGTTGGCTTTGGTCTCCCCTTACGCGGCCATATCCAGAATTTCACGCACCTGTGCCGGCCCCTCGATCTTGCGCGGGTTGCGCGGCACCCAGGGCGTTGCCATCGCTTGTTGCGCGATGCGGTCAAAATGCTCAGGGGCTACCTTGACCTCGCGCAGGCTGCGCGGCATGCCGAGGCCGCGAATGAAGCGGTCGAGCACGCCGCCGGCGTCCTCGTGCGGATGCCCCATGGCAGCTGCGACCAGCGCCTGCCGCTCGGCATTGGCTGATTTATTCCAGCGCATCACCGCCGGCAGCATCACGCAGGAGGTGTAGCCGTGCGGCACGCCGAATTCCGCGCCGAGCACGTAGCCGATGCCGTGGCTGGCGCCCATCGGCACGCCGGAAGCCAGTGGCCCGGTCGAAAGCCAGGTCCCGATCTGGCAATCCATCCGGGCGTCGAGGTCGCCAGCGTTGGCCTTCACCCGCGGCAGCGCCTGCGCCAGCATCGACAGGCCCTTCAGCGCCTGCGCGTCGCCGTAAGGATGCGCCTCGCGCGAGCAGATGCCCTCGACGCAATGATCAACGGCGCGGATGCCGGTCGAGAGCCACAGCCATTCCGGGGTGCGCGCGCCGAGCCAGGGATCGAGGATCACCGCGCGCGGCATCAACAGTGGATGGCGCAGCGCTTCCTTGACCTTGGTCTTCTCGTTGGTGACGCCTGCCGTGGCGGAGAACTCGCCGCCGGCAATTGTCGTCGGCACGCTGATCTGGCGCACCGTTGGCGCAGCGAGCTGCGGCGAAGCGCCGCGCCCGGTCCTGATGCGATCGATGTCCTCGGGGTTGCGGATATCGTTGGCGAGGCAAAGCTGCACCGCCTTGGCGCCGTCGGTGATCGAACCGCCGCCGATGGTGACGATCAGATCGGCGCCGGCGGTGCGGGCCTGGTCTGCCGCGGCAATCACCGCCGCGCGCGGCGTATGCGGCGGCATCGTATCGAAGGTGCCGACGCAGCGCGGCCCCAGCCCGCGCCGAATGTTCTCGATCTCATCGGTTTCGCGGTTCAGCGTGCCGCTGACCATCAGGAAGGCGCGGTTCGCGCCCAGCCGGTTCAACTGTTCGACAATCGACTCGGATGCCGGCCGCCCGAACACGACCTCATCCATCGCGCCGAATACGACACGACCTTTATGCACGGCTGTCCTCCCCGGACATTTTTGGCCCTTGTGACGAGCCTTATTGTGAGCCTTGGCGCCAAGGTTAGCGGAGGAAACTCGCGACGTCATGCATGAAGATGATGCGCTCGGACCGTCTCGTAGGATGGGCGGAGCGAAGCGATACCCATCGCCATGCGCACCAGCGTTAATGGGTATAGCGGAGTTTTATCGTCGGGCCGGCCGAAGGCCCGGACCCGTTGGCGCCGCCCATCCCGCGGCTGCGCGGCAGGACGCCCTCGCGTCACGTTTTCGTCATCAGCAGGCGATTAGCTGCGCATTCGCTGCGACGGGTCCGCTGTCGTCGCAGTGCGAAAAACCGGAGATCTGCGTGGCGCGGGGCGTTGCCCATGCGAATGCATAACGATTGTGCTTGATCCCTGCGACTTCTTGACGAGACTGGGAACCGATCACATCTGTGGCCTCCGCCAAAAGTTCCACGGCGGCTTTCATCCATCAGGGATGTCGAGACGGGAGATGGGGTTTGACCGCAACTGAGCAATTGAAACGTCCGGCGTTGCCGGCGGGGGTCGACATGCGCTCACCTCATGGCCTCAAATGGCTGGCTCCGCTGCTGGCGCTGGCGTTGTCGGCTTGTGGCGACAAGCCGCCGCAACAGCCGGCCGCTGCGGCGCCGCCCGTCACCGTCGCGCAGCCGGTGAAGCGCACCGTGACCGACTGGGATGAATTCACCGGGCGCTTCGACGCAGTCCAGGAGGTCCAGGTTCGCGCCCGCGTCGGCGGCTTTGTGACATCGGTCGAATTCCGCGACGGCTCCATCGTCAAGACGGGCGATTTGCTTTACGTGATCGACGCCCGTCCGTTCGAGGCGGTTGCCGAGCAGGCCGATGGCCAATTGTCGGACGCACGCGCGAAAGCAGAACTCGCCAAGCGGGAACTTGATCGCGCCCTGACCCTGAACCAGACCCAAGCGGTATCCGATTCCATCGTCGACCAGAGGCGCCAGACCCTGCAGGCGGCCCACGCCGCCGAAATGCAGGCTGAAGGCGCGCTCAAGGCTGCCAAGCTCAATATCGAGTTCACCCATGTGATGGCGCCGATCACCGGCCGCGTCAGCCGCCATCTGGTCACGCCCGGCAACCTTGTGCAGGGCAGCGAGGGTGGCGCGACGCTGCTTACCTCGATCGTCTCGCTCGATCCGATCTACATCTATTTCGACGTCGACGAGGCGACATACCTGCGGAACAGCCGGCTGTGGTCCGAAGGCAAGCGCCCGAGCTCGCGCGATACGCCGAACCCGGTCGAGGTGACGCTGACCGGCGGCACCAAACCCTCGCATGAGGGCAAGATGGATTTCCTCGACAACCGCCTGGACGTCTCGACTGGGACGCTGCGCAGCCGCGCGGTGATACCGAACAAGGATCTCTCGATCCTGCCCGGCCAGTTCGGCCGCGTCCGGATCATCGGCAGTGCGCCCTATGAGGCGTTGCTGTTGCCGGACACGGCTGTCGCGACCGACCAGTCGCGCAAGATCGTTTTCGTCGTCAAGGACGACAACACGGTCGAGGCGAAGCCGGTGACGCTGGGGCCGCTCGACGAAGGCTTGCGCGTGATCCGCGAGGGACTGCAGCCTGAAGACCGGGTGATTGTTGACGGCCTGCAGCGAGCGCGGGTGGGGGCGAAAGTCACCCCGCATACGGCCGAGGTCAAGCCGGCCGGTGGCAAGACATGAATCTGGGTCGGCTCTCCATCAACCAGCCTATCCTGGCGATGGTGCTGTCGATCGTGCTGCTGATTGTCGGCGCGATCGCCTACACCACGCTGCCGGTTTCGGAATATCCGCAAGTTGTGCCGCCGACGGTGGTGGTCACGACGCAATATCCGGGCGCGTCGGCGCAAACCGTCTCAGATACGGTCGCCGCTCCGATCGAGCAGGAGATCAACGGCGTCGAGGACATGCTGTATCTCTACAGCCAGGCGACCTCGAACGGGCAGTTGACGATCACGGTGACGTTCAAGCTCGGCACTGATCTCGACAAGGCCCAGGTGCTGGTGCAGAACCGCGTCGCCATCGCACAGCCGCGGTTGCCCGAAGAGGTGCAGCGCAACGGCGTCGTCACCCGCAAGAACAGCCCTGACATCCTGATGGTCGTGTTCATGCTGTCGCCGGACGACACGTTCGACCAGCTCTATATCTCGAACTACGCGCTGCTGCAGGTCCGCGACCAGTTGCTCCGGCTCGACGGCGTCGGCGACATCCAGATGTTCGGCGCGCGCGACTATTCGATGCGGCTGTGGCTCGATCCCGACAAGATCTCCACGCTGGGCCTGACCGCAGCCGAGGTGGTGGCGGCGATCCGTGCGCAAAACGTGCAGATCGCGGGCGGCCAGATCGCGGAACCGCCGATCACCGACCGTGCGTTCTCGCCGAACCTCACCTTTACCGGCCGTCTGAAGGACCCGAAACAGTTCGAGGAGATCGTGGTCAAGGCCGGCGCCGACGGGCGCACGGTGAAGCTGCGCGACGTCGCGCGGATCGAACTCGGCGCGCTGGCCTACACCACCAACAGCTTCCTGCTGCGCAAATCCGCCGTCGCCATGCTGGTGACGCAGCGGCCAGGCTCGAACGCACTGGCGACCGCCAAGGGCATTTCGAACACCATGGAGCGGCTGAAGACGAGCTTTCCAAAGGGGCTCGACTACAATATCGGCTACAACCCGACCGAATTCATCGCACAGTCCGTCAGCGAGCTGATCAAGACGATCTACGAGGCGATGGCGCTGGTCGTAATCGTGGTGCTTGTGTTCCTGCAGGGCTGGCGGCCCGCTATCATTCCGATCATCGCGATCCCGGTGTCGCTGGTCGGCACTTTTGCGGTGATGGCGGCGCTGGGATTCTCGATCAATAATTTGACCTTGTTCGGTCTCGTGCTCGCGGTCGGCATCGTGGTCGACGACGCGATCGTGGTGGTCGAGAATGTCGAGCGCCATCTCGAACACGGCATGAGCCGGCGTGATGCAGCGTTGCGCACCATGGAAGAGGTGGGCGGCGCGCTGGTGTCGATTGCGCTGGTGCTGTGCGCGGTGTTCGTGCCGACGGCGTTCCTCGGCGGCATTTCCGGGCAGTTCTTCCAGCAATTTGCCGTTACTATTGCAGTCGCCACTGCGATTTCCTGCTTCTGCTCACTGACTCTTTCGCCGGCGCTGGCCTCACTGATCCTGCAGCCGCATGGGGACAAGCGGCCGGCGGCAAGCTGGAATTTCATCGCGCGAGGCTGGGATTGGTTTACCGGGCTGTTCAATCGCGGCTTCGACCGGCTGGCGCACGGCTATGCCGGCGCGGCCAACTTCGTGATCCGGCATTCGGTTCTGATGCTGGTGCTCTATGCGGCGCTGATCGGCAGCGCCGGATGGCTGCTGATGACCACGCCGCAAGGTTTTATTCCGGCGCAGGACCGCGGCTACGTCATCGTCTCGGTGCAGTTGCCGGGCGCGGCGTCGCTGGCGCGCACCACCGAGATCGTGCGTGAGATCGAGCGAATTGCGCTGGATACGCCAGGCATCATTCGCGTGGCGGCGTTTGCCGGCTTTTCAGGTGCGACGCGGACGCAGGCAAGCAATGCCGCGGCGCTATTCCCCGTGTTCGAAGACGCGGAAGAGCGCCACAAGAAGGGATTGTCCGCGATGGCGGTCGCGAACAATCTGCGCATGCGGCTGGCGAGCATCCAGGGCGCCTTCATCATCGTCATTCCGCCGCCCGCGGTGCCCGGCATCGGCACCGGCGGCGGCTTCACCATGCGGATCCAGGACCGTCAGGGCCGTGGCTCCGAAATGCTTGCCGCGGCGACCGACGAACTGGTCGGCGCGGCGCGCAAGGCGCCGGGCCTGACCCAGGTGTTCTCGCCGTTTGCCGCCAACACGCCGCAACTGTTCGTCGATATCGATCGCGTCAGGGCGCAGAAGCTCGGCGTGCCGATTGCCGGTATCACCGACACGATCCAGACCTATTTCGGCTCGTCCTATGTCAACGACTTCAATCTGTTCGGCCGCACCTACCACGTCACGGCGCAGGCCGACCTGCCGTTCCGGAAGGAAACCTCCGATCTGGCGCGCCTGCGCACCCGCAATGCCGCCGGCGACATGGTGATGCTCGGCAGCGTCGTGAGTTTCCGCGACATCGCAGCGGCCGACCGAGTCGCGCGCTACAATCTCTACCCCGCATCCGAGTTGCAGGGTGACACGCTGCCGGGCACCAGTTCGGCGACCGCGATCAACACCATGAAGAAGCTGGCCGAGGATACGCTGCCAAGCGGCTTCTCGTTCGAATGGACGGATCTGTCGTATCAGCAGGTCACCGGCGGCAATACCGGGCTCTACGTGTTTCCGATCTGCGTGCTGTTCGTGTTCCTGGTGCTGGCGGCGCAATATGGCTCGTGGAGCCTGCCGTTCGCGGTCATCCTGATCGTGCCGATGTGCCTGCTGGCCGCCACCATTGGCGTGCGCATCATGGGGCAGGACGTCAACATCCTGACCCAGATCGGTTTCGTGGTGCTGGTGGGGTTGGCGGCCAAGAACGCCATTCTGATCGTCGAGTTTGCGCGCGATATCGAACTGGAGGGGAAGCCGCGGCTGGAGGCCGTGGTCGAAGCCTGCCGGCTGCGGTTGCGGCCGATCCTGATGACGTCGTTCGCCTTCATCCTCGGCGTGCTGCCGCTGGTGGTCTCGTCGGGCTCGGGGTCGGAGATGCGCCAGGCGGTCGGCGTGGCCGTGTTCTTCGGCATGCTCGGCGTGACGCTGTTCGGCCTGGTCTTCACGCCGATCTTCTACGTGATCGTGCGCAACCTCGCCGATCCAAAGCCCCGCAAGGATGTCGCAGCGGCGTGACGCATGGCGCGGCCCACGCGGCCTGAATCGCTGGTTCCCCATACTTTTGGCTGATCCGAAATGGATGGGCAGGTGCGGGGTTATTGAATAGTGTTGCCAGGTTCCTCTGACAAAAAATTCCGGGAGAAAAAAATGAAGTCGGGATTATTAGCCGCCGTTGCGGTGGGTGGTCTTCTGCTCGCCGCGCCGGTATCGGCGCAGGGCGTCAAGATCGGCATTTTGAACGATCAGTCCGGGGTCTACGCCGATTACGGCGGCAAATGGTCCTTCGAGGCCGCCAAGATGGCGGTCGAGGATTTCGGCGGCGAGGTGCTGGGCCACAAGATCGAAGTCATCTCCGCAGACCACCAGAACAAGCCGGATCTCGGCAGCGCGATTGCGCGGCGCTGGTACGATGTCGAAGGCGTCGACATGATCACCGAACTGACCACTTCCTCGGTCGCGCTCGCCATTCATGAGCTTTCGAAGGAGAAGAAGAAAATCGACATCGTCGTGGGTGCGGCGACGTCGCGTCTGACCGGCGACGCCTGCCAGCCCTACGGATTCCACTGGGCCTATGATACGCATGCGCTGGCGTTCGGCACCGGTGGCTCGTTGGTGGAAGCCGGCGGCGACAGCTGGTTCTTCATGACCGCTGACTACGCCTTCGGCTATGCGCTCGAGAAGGACACCGCCGATTTCGTAAAAGCCAAGGGCGGCAAGGTGCTGGGTTCGGTCCGCATTCCCCTGAACTCGTCGGACTTCTCCTCCTTCCTGCTGCAGGCGCAGAGCTCGAAAGCCAAGATCATCGGTCTCGCCAATGCCGGCCTCGACACCACGAACTCGATCAAGCAGGCGTCGGAATTCGGCATCGTCAAGAGCGGCCAGAAGCTTGCCGGCCTGCTGCTGACGCTGGCCGAAGTGCACGGCCTCGGGCTTGAGGCCGCCCAAGGCCTGGTGCTGACGGAAGGCTACTACTGGGACCGCGACCCCAAGAGCCGCAACCTCGCCGAACGCTTCTTCAAGCGTACCGGCCGCATGCCTAACATGATCCAGGCCGGCACCTATTCGGCGACCTTGCAGTATCTGAAGGCGGTCAAGGCCGCAGGCACCAAGGACACCGAGGCGGTCGCCAAGAAGCTGAAGGAGCTTCCGGTCGACGACGACTTCGCGCAGGGCGGCAAGGTGCTGGAAAACGGCCGCATGGTGCACGACCTCTCTCTGTTCGAGGTCAAGAA
>Ga0307510_10004865_pt1 | contig 15877 bp, 18 predicted proteins | sample 12_EM_MG_FD_207224 | JGI IMG/M metagenome (GOLD analysis project Ga0307510, IMG submission 207224) | Populus trichocarpa ectomycorrhiza microbial communities from riparian zone in the Pacific Northwest, United States - 12_EM | ecosystem: Host-associated > Plants > Roots > Unclassified | place...
CTCTGGCTTGTATTGCCATCAAGGGACTTGCATTGAATATAAAAAGTATATGGAAGCTTGTTGGGCACTGCACAAAGAACTTGAAGCCACAGACTCAGATGTCATTGTCAAAAGGGCAAAGATGTCGCACTCTTCACAACACAAGCAAGATACTATTCAATTGCTTGAGACTGGTCCCATTGGAGGCAATGTTATGGCATTCCCTCAGATGGAGCCATCTTCAAGTCATCATCTATCACTGACCCCTCTGCGCCCACCCTCACCTCTACCTCTACCCGATTGCAATGTTATGGCTTTCCCTCAGACAGAGCCACTGCCGAGCCATCCTCCATCACTGACACCTCAGAACCCATCCTCTCCTCCACTTCTGCATGGTCCTGCATTACTGTGTCTGGCTCCATCTCAGTCAGGACACCCACTGTGTAACTGCTGCTTGCCTGTATGATATCAGGACATCTATCCTGAACCACCCCATCCAGCTGCTTCGACATCATCACCTGCAACTGTTATGCCATCCCCATTAGAACCTGAGACTGCCATCATCCAGTGCGTGACTCTCATTGTATGGAACTGGTTTCAGACAGCCCCAAATACTTTTGGTCTCTGGAAAGAGTATCTATATCGGCCGTCCTATGACCCTGATGCCTTCATATCACCTGAAGACCTGCATCGCCCTCATACCTCTGCCATTGTCCATCATGAGGAAGGAGCAGAGGAAGGCACAGAGGAGGCATTGCTGTATAGCAATACGTCCTCCAAACTTCTGATGAACTGGCAAAACTCTTTCAGTAGCATGAAGTCCAATGAAGAAACCACTCACCTTGTCAAAAGTGTCCTTTTACATCCCCAATTCCAGCTTGGCAACTTGGTAAAATTCAATGCCACCAATGAAAACCGAAAGGCTGACGCAGCTGAGGAGAAGGCACCCTTCCTATGTTCATTCCATTATGCCTCGGTGGACATTGATGTCCCTTCTGGTAGCACACATGAGTCCTCTTGGACGTTTTCGATTTCTGGGCTTCACTATTGCCCAATCACAACTCTTATAAAGGAAACTTTTGAAAGCCCGATCTCAAAGAACTTCCATCTCTCACCATTCAAGTTATTCTGGAAGCTTCCTGACTGTGAAGACAGTGATCGCATCTATTCTGAGATTTACAACTTGGACATGCTTTTGGACAAGCACAACAAGGTCCAATGTGCCCCCACTGATGACCCAACATGCAAATGCAAGAAGGTTGTTGCAGGGCTCATGTTCTGGTCAGATGCCACCCATCTCACAAGCTTTGGTATGGCAAAAATGTGGCCAACTTATCTGCTCTTTGGCAATCTCTCCAAGTATATCTGATGCCAGCCAAATTCTGGTGCAACAAAGCATTTGGCATACATACCCATGCTACCTGACTCGCTCCAAGACCAGCTCAAATCATTCCATCATAAATGGGGCACTCAGCAAGGCAACATTCTGACCCATTGTTGATGGGAACTTATGCACATGGTATGGAAGTTCCTCCTTGATGAGGACTTCCTTCATGCATACACCTATAGGATAGTTGTGCGATCCCTGGATGGGATTGAGTGATGGGTGTATCCTTGCATTCTGACCTATTCAGCAGATTACCCTGAGAAGTACATGTATTACTTCCATTTCCCTTTGTATTGTCACTCACTGCCCACTCACTGCCCTTTTCAGGGTGTTACTTGCTACTATTTGTAATAAGGGCCTGTGTCCATGTCTGCATTGTCTAATACCCAAAATGAAGATGGATCATGTGGGTCATATTGCCAATGCAAAGATCCGGAACGACCAAGCTTGCAAGTATCTGGATATCAAGGAATCAGTCAAATGGGCCTGGAAGGCTATTTATAAACAGGGGGTGCACATTGGTGGGGCCTATGTTCAGCGATTATTGAAGCCTACTTCGACCGTTCCAACACTGGTAAGTTCAGAGGTCTTTCTATGTTGTCCCAAGTGCTGTAACTGACATATCCCTCAGTGCAATTTAGAATGCATTCACCAAGAAACTCGGTGACAATTTTGATCTGTCACAAATGCTTGTTGTTGACTTCATGCATGAGGTTGAGCTTGGTGTATGGAAGGCACTTTTCACCCATCTAGTTCGCATTCTTGATGCAACGCCCTCTGGAGGAACACTGGTAGGAGATCTAGATAAAAGGTATGATCACACCATGATATTTAGCATTATTATGGGACTCAGTTCATCTTAGGTTTCGAAACATGCCCCTGTTCAGCCAGGCCATACGCAGATTCACCAACAATGTATCCAAGATGAAAAACCTTGCCACATGAGATTATGAGGACATGTTGCAGGTGAGGTTACTTCCTGCCCATGTTCATCAACAAACTCATCACTGTGGCCTTTCTCCATCTCACCCCTGCGATGCCCTCTCTTGCCCAGGCCTGTTTCGTTGTGGCCATGCCCCAACCTCTCCGCCTTGCCCTTGCAATGCATTGGTGTCCTGCCCCTCCCATCGCTGTGCTTGCTTGCCCTGGTCTTTCTCCTTCTTGCCCTTCCGATGCCATCTTGCTGTATCGCTCCCTCTCACCTAGGCCTGTCCCATTGCAGCCATGCCCCCATTTCTCCCCTGTGTCACTGTCTCACCCCTCCTGTTGCTGCACCACACCATCTCTGCCATCTGCCATCGGGTCAGTGTGCCATCCCAGCGTTTGAAGATCTTCTTGGTGATGACCATAACAAACGCCTCCTCAAACTATTATACTGGACTGCGGAATGGCATGGTCTTGCCAAACTTAGACTGCACACCTGGGCAATACTAGACCATCTGGAATCACTTACAAAGGAATATGGTCACCTCATGAGGAGTTTCCATGATCTCACATGTTCACAGTTTGAAACCAAGGAACTTCAATGGGAGGTTGATGCATGAAAGCGGGCACAGCAGCATGCACAGGCAAGGGGATCATCTAAAGGGTCACAATCAATATCTGAGTGATGGAAGAAGACTTTTAACTTGTTTATGCTGAAATTTCATGCATTGGGAGATTATATATGTACTATACAGATATTTGGAACCACAGACTTGTTTTCAACTCAAGTGGTATGAAATTCATATCATGTCATCAATATATATGTCTTAAAAATGAATAGGGTGAACTAGCACACTGTACAGTAAAACGGCTGTATGGGAGAATGAATAAACACGATGCAACAAAACAAATTGGATGGCATGTGCTATGACTTGAGCATGCCCAACTTGCCACAGAACGCGAACAGTCCAAGACACAGACTGCCAGTGTTGATGACAATATAGACATAGACCTGGACAAACACTATCAGATATCCAAAACCCAAAAAGATGCTATGAATATTTATTCTTACATTTATGCAAATCCTGGTGATCCTGCCTTTGATGTATGTTTTTGCATTCCTTGTACATATCCTGGAGCAAGTGTCTAAGTAAAGGGTCAATAGGATTTTATCCCAAAACTAAAGGATCACTTACTCGGACGGCTTCTTAATTGGGACTGTGAGGGCGATACTTATGGTGACTTCACTGAGGATGAGAGGAATACTGTATGCATATCAGGGGACCTGATCTATTGCTGCAGAATGATGTGGATCAACTATATGATGTACGATGTCAGGCGCGATGGGGACACCATCAATCCACAGGTGTACCCCGATATAATGGTCAAGTCTCCAGAAACAGGACCAAATGCAGAACTGTACTGGCATGCACGCGTGATTGGGATTTTCCATGCTTATGTCTTGTCAACCCATCTGGATGTGCAGGTGAGAACACTGCATTCGATGGATTTCTTATGGGTACATTGGTTTGGAATGGAGCCCAGCCCATATCGTCACGGGTTATGCCACACACACCTGCCAAAGATTGGCTTTGTGGAGTCATCAGATAAGTATGCATTCACATTTCTTGACCCCACACACATTGTCAGGGGGGCACATATCATTCCTGCCTTCTCAGCCAGGCACACATCAGCTTTGTTGCCTGTACCAAGATCTGTGGCATGCATTCTGGTCCCCAATGAAGAAGATGACTGGGTGAATTTCTATGTGAATATGTAAGTGCTTTTTTGGTTATCGTTTATCTGTCTCAGTATGTACTCATTGTCCTCTCTGCAGCTTTGTGGACTGTGACATGCTTGTGAGGCATTTCAGCCATGGCATTGGACACTTGAAGCACAAAAGACAGCAAGAGCCTCCCAGTGAGATTGATGCCACAAGTGTCCCAAGGGGCAATGACAATCATGACAATGATGATTCCAGTGGGACCAAAGAAAGTGAGGAAGAAGGTGATGCCAAAGAACCTGAACCTGGGTCTGAGGGCGATCCTGTGACTGACAACAATGACAGTGGTGACAATGAAAGTGAGGAGGTTGAAGACAGTGATAATGATAATAGCAACTTGGGTGGTTATGCTAGTCTTTAGATAGTCACTATGGAGTGTACGATATTGATTACAAAGTAAAAAACATCAAGAGTTGCATCAAGCATTGTGCTTTTAGCATCATATGTATGTGTGTCCATGTTACTATCGTTATCTACAGCATTCATTATTCCATATATAGTAATCTGAGCTTGATGCACATGTCTGTCTGGACCTGGTCTGAGTCAGTCTGTCTCCATGATCTTGATGTATCCCAATACCACCAACTTGAACCTGGGCTTGATGACAGCCATCCCCAATAATGATAACCAATTCCCCTACCACTGACCATGAAGGCGACCAATGACAATGGCATACCCTATCCCCAACCATAACCTGGTCCTGCCACTATCCCTAACTTGGGTGACGACAATGATGATCCCTATTGCTGACTACTAGTATGACCACCACCATGACCCCATATGTGACCAGCCACACCCCGACAACAGCTACCACCCTGACCCTGACAGCGATGACTTGGACAACTTGAACCTGATGACAATGGCTGATGTCGATGGCCAACGACCCTGTCCAAGTCTACTCAGCCTGACAATGACAACCAATGTTGGATGACAACCCCCCAAACCCCAAACCCAGGGGCATGGTGATGGGACAGGGCGGGACTAGCATTGCCATGACTCGGTTAGTCCCAAGTTGGCTTACCTAAGTCACAACTTGGCCCAGAAATGGCCTGACTCACTGTGGCATCAACTTGAGTCAACGCTTAAAGTCAACTCAAGCCTTTTTTTTTTTTTGATACCATTAACAGTATGAGCTTTCACCTGCATACATGTATGGTACACAAGTGCCCACAAATAATATCAACAACACTACAGGTAGGACAGGACATTGGGAATGGCTAGGGAAACAATGTTCAAATTTTATAAATGACCAGTCAGAGCAGGCATCACTGGATGGCAAGGGCAGACTGTGCAAGTGATTTCCCAACCTGGGAGCGTAATCTGTGTATATCTCATCATTAAGAACAGTTTGCTGTATGGATGTGTTGACACCTACCACAGACAGTGCTTGTATGGGGGGTCGTGTTCATGTGGAGGGAAGTCACTTGCAGTCTTGAAGTCTCGTCCTGAAATTTCGGCACCAGTGATGTTCCAATTGAATGTCACATCACTCTGAAGTCCCTCCTTCACCAAGAGATTGTCAAAAAGGCGGCAAAAGTGATTGTAGTTGGGCTTGCCCTTGAAAGAGAGCAAGCGGCAGTGCTCAAAGAGCATGCAAAACTCTGGTGGGAGCTCATAGAACATGGCAAGCGTGGTGATTGATCGCTTACTTTCGAGAATGTCCTGATGCCCCAAGCCCTGCCATGGCAAAAAGCCCCACATGAAGTAGAATAGGATGTAGACAATGGACTCCAGATCATCTCGCCTTCCTAGCTCCAAGCCAAGGTGACTATTGATAGATGTGAAGGTGGCGGTTCCAACAGGGCCAAGATCCTTCTTGAATGGAATGTGTAGGTGTGTATTGGGATCCCAGAATTCTTTCGATAGCCCAAAATCGATAAGGTGTACAACGTTCACATGCTTTCCGACACCCACAACAATATTGCTAGGTTTGAGATCGCAGTGAATGAAGCTGCAAGAATGGATGTACTGCAAGTGATGAAGCTAATCATAGTAAACATTAGTCCATCAGTCATGGTCACAGAAGTCGAATTCACTCACCAGCTGCCCAGCCCCAAAAGCAATACAGTCTTGATTGTGAACTTAGAATGGCATTGAACAAAGAGGTCCTCAAGGGACTGGCTGAGGCAATCAACTGCCATCACATCGAAACTAGTTTCTGTACCAAGGTAACCAAACCAATGGACCCAAGGGATACCGGTCCCTCCCTTCAGTTTTGTGTAGATATGAAACTCATTGTCTAGGGTGTGAACCATTTCTTCAACTCACTCAATTTTAATGACAATGTCGTTTCCTGATAGAATGTCAAATGTGAGATATATTTTATCTGTATATTCAGCCTGTGAGTAAATTGAGATGGTATGATGCAATTACTCCATACATATGAGATGATCCAGACACAATCCTTTCTTGCAACCTGTATCTCCCAGCTAATCAAATCAGCTCCATGACTTGTATGACCTTGAGTGGGACTGGATATAGACAGATGAGATGACAGAATGCATGGACTGAATATTAGATGTGGCTCACAAAATACAGAATGTGGTAGAAAATGGACAAATGTGGAGACAAACATGAACCATGGACATCAGCGTCACTGTGGTAGCATGAGAAAGCAGGTTCAAAAAGAGATTGTCATCATTGCGTCAACAGTTGGTCCATGCATATTCTTCCCCAGATCCTCATCAAGAAGCATTTATTTTCTTTTTGAATGTATTAAAATAAAATAGAAATGATATACTAGTAGACTACCAATAGACTACAGGGTGCCATAGATAAAATATTGTTGAGTGTCAGTAAGCCCATATATTACAGTGCATGAGGGTATCATACCTGTTTGTCAATTATCACCAAAGCGTTGATCGACATGATTCAGAAATGGCTTGCCCATGACCCTTCTGCAAACTCACACACCCATGCCTGGCTGAGTCTGGACTCCCATGTGTACAGCTCAACATGCCATCCCTTTTTGAGCACAGTGCGCATGCAACCACAGAACCCTTCCTTGTTGAACTGGCTGATGTTGCTGTCCCCAGTCACAAGGACGATCATTGACCCAGGCGGTGGCACATCCACAGTCAAGACCACCTGCAGCAGCTTCAGCTGTAACAGTTTGTTGATGTCTTGTTTGCAGTAGTGCATACAACCACTGCCACGCACCAAAGGTGCCTGCACCACGCATGGATGATTTGCAGAGGCAGGGGTTGCACTGCTGCTGGATGTCGCTGGCTTGGATGAGTTGGTTGCCAATGCGATACCAGATGATGACCAGTGGGTGTACTCCTTTGCAGCGTTCACGCTGCTGCTGCTCCTACTGCCACTACCACTGCCACTACACCCTCAGGAGTGACAGTGGTGCTGAGATGAAACCCTGTCTGGGCCATTGCTGGTATAGGGGACATGTGCATATACATGGACTTCATATCCAAGTTGGGTGGCAGGTTCCACTGGCTGATACAAAGGCGAAGAAGCAACAAGCACATGTTGCATGACATTCCAGGATAAGCATGAGCATGGCATCAGACATCCATCTGACCTTGGTGTGGATGAGGTGGCATGGGTGTCTCTGCAAATAGGTTAGGAATCTGATGAGAATGTTGGAGCCACAGGGAAGAAGGAATAAGGGTCATGAGCCTTGAGGTCAGTCAGAAGAGATAAAGAATTCCCAGATGTACTAGTCGATGAAGACATTGACAAGTGGTTGTCTGGGCCTTGGAGGTGGTCCCCGTGGATCAATAAAGTTGGGCATAGAAGACTGCAGCAACTCATTCGAAAGGACACCTGTGAGGAGCTCCGCCTCTGCTGTGAACAGAAACTTGAGTTTGATCACAATCTGAGAATTGTCTTCATTGAGAGACACGTTGCAAACATGAATGGATTCTACAGCAGTGATGGACGAACCGCCAACTGCAGAACTAGAAGTGCTAGTTGAAGGCTGTTCAGGAGGCAGTCGGGGTTGTGGCCATGGTCTGGGTCCAGTCAGGATTGTGGTCAGGGTGGTAGCCATGGTCATGGTCATGATCATGGTCGGGGTCAGAGTCATAGTCATAGTCAGGGACGGTGGACAGGGTCAGAGTTATTGGTTGTGGACCTGTGGTTGCGATTGAGGGAGCACAACAGAGTGAAAGACGAGCGCTAAGCCCACATGTTGGAGATTATTCGCAAGTCATGTGGTTCGATAGAATATTGTTCCCCGACACTGCAGTCAAAAGACAGTCAAATTGCGTTCGTAGCCTACATTTCAAATCCAGATCACAGTAAAAAAGGGCAATTCTTTGAGATTACTACAGCATACTCCAATGCAATCACAAACAATATTTCCTGGATCATCCACATTGACTAGAGTTTGCCCTCCTTGTTACCAATGAATTTCATAATCTTATCAAAATCTGCATGAAAATCTTCCTTGAGTAACCCCGCAAGGAGGTCAGCACCATTGGCATCATCAAGCATCTCCTTCTCTGACATCACCCAACCCTGCATGAAACTAAGGTGCCTTTTCTTCAGATGAAATTTCAACATTTGAAGGGCTTCCATTGTAAGAGGACTAATCCGATTCCTTCTCTTTGTATCCATTTCGCCGCTCAAAGAAAAGACGCGTTTGTACAGAACAGAAGATACCTGGATCGGGAGATAATCCATCGCCATTGAAAATAGTGTTGGATACATCAACTGGTTGATCTAGCACGCCTTGTCAGTAAAGTTCAACCACCATTAATGCCACTACCTACTTTCCAAAACTTGAGAGGGTTGTTGCTCTGCACCAAGAATGGCGGCATCACATAACTTAGATATTCTTGCTCAACTGTTGGTCTATTTTGACCCAGATTACATGTGTCAATACCAATTTCCATGTCATCTAGCTAGTATTTGGCTGGAAGTGACATATAACTTGGCTCTCCCCATGCTTCTGGGATAATTGGCCCTGGTCCTGTATCCGCATCAGTAGTGGGCGTCTTGCGCATATAGTAATCACTCATCTTAGGGGATAAGTGAGGACAAGTTTTAGGGAGTTGCATATAAATAAACTCACTGTTTCTTGGATTTTTTTCTTGGCTGCAGCAATGAAATCTTCGCCCCAATGCTTGTGAATCCACGTCATATGCAAAATGGGGTTCAGGACTACAGGTGTCAATTAGCCTAATTTTCTGGGGCAGCAAGACAAAAGCGCTTATGCATTGTAATAATATACTGTATGCACTGGTGCAATCCATGCAAGAATAGTACTTTTCCACCCATTTCAGCCCAGGTTGGATCAATTCCTCCAAATGAGGGTTGTCGTCAGCGAGCTTCTCCCACTTTGACATGAATAACTCAAACGTGGGAATAGAACCGCACAAGAGCAGTGTCTTCTTGCCTGACATGCTCTGCTGGACAGGGTGTGGAACCTATTGGTGTAATTTCATCAGGATATGGCTGATACCTCGCATATGACTTACAGCTAAGATGGCCTGGACATCTCCTAAGGTAGGGAGCATCCAGTTATGGTTCGTATCACATGATGTGACCCTACTGTGACTATAATGTGACATTGCCGTGACCGCCATCTATGATAATGTCTTTGGTCATGTATCATTAAGAGCCATAGTAATTGTAAAGGTGTTTGGTGTAGTGGTTATTATGTTTTGTTTGCATGAGTGAGCAGCATGGATCTGTGGGTTCGATTCCTGGTTGGTGTAATATTCTTTTTCATCATTCACATGAGCCCATCAGCATGGAATCTGTTTTATATGCTAGTAGCCATCTCTTATAATGGATTAAAAGTTTCTACCATTTTTCTACAGCCTCTACACACCAATTTGGAGTGAACAAATGTTCAAAATGTTGAAACACTGACTTTGGTCAAGTTTCGGGTGTCGGCCCGCCAGCCTGCCAGCCCCAGCTTGGGTAAGCTAGTCCGTTGATAAGACCCACCAAAAGTCTATCTCCTTCTTCAAACCTGCTTAAACAAAAATTCTAAAACCGCAGATTTATTTTAATAACATATCTTCATGTAAAATGGGTAACAAATATTGTATTTATATCTTTTTGAAGAGCCTATATTGTAATCTTTTTGCCATCTTGTCACGTTTTGTCACTTTTGGCCCTCTGATTTGGATGGAACAAACATGAACAAACCTCAAAATGCCAACACTAATAATCAATCTCCTCCTTCAAAACAGCTTTAAAAAACATTTAGAAACCACAGGTCTGTTTGGATGACCCATCTCCATAAAAAATGGGTTGCTGTATTTACATTTATGTCTTGTCTATAGAGCTAATACACTTTTTCACCATTTTTCATGGTTTGTCACACTTGGTCATGTGATACGAACTGTAACTGGATGCTCCCTACCTTATCACCTCCCAGCTATGAGACAAGATCTGGTACTTGCCATTTCCTCCTGAGTCTTGGGGAGAGCAAGGAAGTGATTGACAGCCTTTTAAGTTGACTAGTTAGCAGATATTACAGTGATGAGGGTAGGGCCTTACTGGACGCATTTGAAGGAGTCGGGTTAGCATGTGATAAACGGAATCCCACCTTGTGCAGACATCTTGCAGGAGCTGCAAGGGTTGGACTTTGACAATCTTAGACAACTGATCCATGAACCACCCTTCTTGGTTGCCATTTTGGAGATTACAATTGAAGGCATGTCGACGTTCACCTGATCCTCAAATAGCTCAGACCGCTGCCTGAGCTTGTGGTATGGGACTAGAAGGGACAGTGTCGTCACCAGACAGAGAGTTAGTGTTCTTGTCACCAGCCACACCAGATGCGGCATCTATCACCCGTCTAGAACAAAGATTAATAATGTGGGTGAAGCACTTGACCCGATGATCATGTGCATCAAAGGAAACGTCACGCGCTGCCAACATTGTCTCGAGCGCCTTTATCATGGTATCATTATTCGATGCATTGTCAAGGGTGATATGTCCCACCTTGAGTAGAGTAATAAGTGTCCATTAATCACCAGAAGAATGTCGTTGCCTCACCTTAAGTGTGATACCGGCCCTATCCAGAAGGTGCATCAAGGTTACTGCTAGCATCATTCCAGTATGGCCCTGTTCAAGACAGTGAAAAGCGATGAGAGCAGTCTTGAGTTGTAAAGCTGAGGTTCTATTGACCTGTGCCACCCAATGGGCAGTGACAGCCAGATAAGAATTGTATGATTGATCAGACCATGTGTCCACCATTAAGGAGACACGCCCCATAGCGGCCTTGATTTAAGAAATGAGAAGATATATTATTTATGGAAGGGGTTGGGGGTAACATGCCACAAGGTCAGTGTGCAATTCTGTAAAGTACCCTCTCCAGGCTTGGAGAATGAGCTGGTGTATCTTCGTTCGATAGGGGATCAAACTGTCTTTGAGACCAGGTTGTAGGAGTAGCAGAATCGCCCTGAACTCGGGACACCCGACAATGCTCAGAGACTTGCAGTTTGAAACAGGGAAACATGAGTGCAGTAAATATAAAAAGACAAAAGATGCTCCACCTGGTTATCTGCTACAATGAAATTGAGAAGGCATGTGTGGAACTTCTCCACGGTGAATTTGTCCGGTTGTTTGACTTGCAAGGCTTCAGCTCCACTTGCAGCTTGGGATCAGGACTGCAACTTGAGAGGTTTCCAACCGTATTGGGGGGCTAAGGTCATGTGTAACTCGTAGTGGTACTTTCTGATATGACCACAGAGGCCTGAGCTTGATGTGGTCTTCGAATACTGATAGTAGGTGTTTGAAGGCCAACTAGCTGGGTCCTTCTCTTTGGCTGTTCTATGAAGTATTGTTTAGGTTACAAAACTGCAGAGTTCCATGCATAGGAAACTTACAGGCACACTTTGCAGATGACCTTTTCTCCTACTGCTGATTTGTTGAAAAAATATAGAACATCACTTGTGGGGACCTTAGGTAAGGCGATGGTGTTGGGATTGTTGACCTTTATTTTGTTGCCACAATCAACTTGGGCTGGCTTGTTGCTACCTGAGACATTATCCAGATTAAAGCTTTCTTGAGACTTAGCAGGTTGAGATGCAGGTGCCAGACTGGGCAAAGAGGGTTTGGATCGTGAACGGGCAACAGCTGTACAATAGTGTGCCATGAGTATTGGTTAGGAAAGGACTTGAGGTTGCCATACCTTTATATCATTTTTGAAAGACTGCACCTTGTCAGGAAAGTATGGGGGGGCCGCACCTCATCAGGAAAAGCATGGGGTTGAGTTTGAGACAAATCAGAGTGGAATGTGTCAAAGAATGACACGTGTCTATTGTGAGCATGCCAGCATGCAAGTATGTGCATGGGAGTGCCTATTTATGAATATATGACACATTGATTGGAACTCATGACATGTTGATTTAAACTTACGACACATCGATTTCTGGAAAAAACAATATAATAGAAACAGTAGCTACATACAGCTTCTCACAGGATCCACATTGAGAGCACAGGGTACAGTAATTCCAAACTACTTATCGTGAAAGCATAAGAGTCACATCAAGGTTTGACATATCAATGGCAAAGTCCCTGGAATTTGGACTGCTCTTTTCTTTATTGCCTGCCCTTATCCGATTTTCATCCAACTTCTGTGTGAACTTGGTGTGAACACCAAAAGAACCAGTAAAGACAACCATCTTGTGGGTAAGAGAAGAGAGGGAAGGGCCACATTCCTGAACTAGTGAGGATGCACAAGGTAAAGAAACCGGGGAAGTGTTGATGCCAGTGTGTTGGCATTGACATTAGTGAGTGTCAGCATGTTGATGTGACAAGGCGGTGATGATGGCAGAAGGCAGTGGCGATGATGAAGAGATGGTGGCGTAGGCGGTGACGCATAGTGATAAGGACGGATGATGGCGAGTGCAAGCGGTTGCAAAGGCCAATGCTAATGTGACAGCAAGCGGAAGTCCCATGATTGACAAGTTGTCAAAATAAAAATTTCAAATTGTGGATTGTTGGAATTACCCTCAGGTACTGCGACACGACAGTGACAGCGATGACAAGGATTTGTACAAAAACTATTCCCTTTTCACTCAAATTCCTTTGGATTGTAGAGGTCAGTGGGTCATTGAAAGATGAACTAGACAGAGGATCACCTTTGGGGGTTGTTTGTGTGACTCGAACAGTTCGTCAACTTCTCTTGCTTCACGTGAATTGTGGTTCTGCTTGAGAACCATGTGGACACCTAGTATGAAAGTATGAGGGCGAGAGCGCCAATGATCCTGACTATGGCAAAGGTCACACCGACACTGGCTTTGTTTGCGAAAAAGCCTTTGGAGGTGGCACCTGTTGTCGGATCGGGAGATATGGTGGATGTAGAACTGGTGGTGTTTGGGAGGAAGTTGGGCCCCATGCTAGTACCGCCAAGGCCTATCATACTCCCCGGTTGGTAGGAATATGAACAGCCTGTTGCTGAGTAGTTGGGGATGTTGGACTGTCCCTTGGACATGGTATTGATTTGAGAGCTGACGAATAGTCAATAACGGGCAACAATGCAGAAAAGGGAATTGGGGCATATGAAGAAACATCCTGCGAAAGAGATGCTGGGGCATTCGAAGTTGTTGCAGGACTGGACATTGGTGAGGACTTGGAGTGGCAGGAGTGGCACACGGGGATGGTGTTGCAAGAGAAGCGGAGGGGGGAGTAGTGCTTGCTCCATAGCAGCTTCCACCATATTGACCATCGTTGTAGTTGCTGCTGCTGGCGTATTGAATGTTGTTGTGACTGCCACTGGCATTATGACTGCCAGCATATTGACTGTCATTGGGACTGCTGGTGTATTGGCTATCACCATGCCAGCTGCTGCTGCCATGACTGGTCGAGTACTTCTTGAACAATGAGCCAGTTAAAAAGCGACACAAAAAGGAGCACCTCAGCAATACTTCCAATCTTCGCAATCAGCCAAGTCATTCAACTTCAGTTGCAGAGGCATGTTCTCTGAATCAGTATGTAATGCTACAAGTGGCCTTGTCAGTGCACATAATTCGGCAACATGTAGACAGTATATACGTGAAATCCCATGTGCAGTTTTACCTTTGCCTTCGTAAAAGCCCACATGGGCCAACTGAATAAAACCTGACATAGCCTGTGAGTGGGCCCACTGAATAAAAGGTGGCATGGTTTATGAGTGGGCCCACCATAAAGATCTACCGGCATATAGGGTCAATACAATATCTAGACAAATGGTTTGAAAGTTTTAGTGCCAAATGCCTTGAAAGTGGCCAAGCATTTTATTAAGAGATGCTGCTAATGGTTTCACTGACTTTGCCGACAAGCTCAAGCTGGCCCACAACAGCCTGAAAGCAATTGGGTGCAAGCACTTGTGTGGGCCCATTTTATGTACTGTGATATTTGCACAACTAAGGTAGAACCTGTTCAGTTTCAACTAATATCACATGATGTGACACTACTGTGACAAGGATGTGACCTTACCATGACCAACACCTAAGACCAGCCTATCAAATACCAAAATAGATTGGACCATTCCCCTGTCTGCCACATTGCTTTTCTTTTTTGTTTATCACAATGTAATAACTTCTTTTTTTCTGATTTTAAAAAATTTATACTTCATCATTGGCAGTTGGTCATATATCATTAAGAGAAACAATAAGAGTGGGGTTGAATGGTGTAGTGGTTAATATGTTTTGCTTACATGAGTGAGCAGGGTGGGTCTGTGGGTTCGATCCCGCGTCGACGCTTTTTACTATGTTGCAACATTTTGCCCTAATTTCGACACCAAAAAGCTATCTCCTTCTTCAAAACAGCTCAAACAAATAATCAAAAACCACAGATTTGTTTTAATAACATATCTTCATGTTGCCCTTTTCCCCAAAATCGCATTTTTCTTCTTCTCATGTGTCTAAGGCATAATCTTTTCACCATCTTGTCACATTTTGTCACCTTAAGGTCATGTGATATGAATAAACCAAACATAGACAAATATGAAATTTTGACACCAAAAGTATATCTCCTCCTTCAAAAAGGCTTAAACAAAAACTTGAGAACTACAGTTGTACTTTAATAACAAATCTTCATGCCTCCCTTGTCGCAGAAATCACATTTATTTATTTTCTCAAGAGTTTATAGATGGTTTTTGCTAATGTCACACTGGTCATGTGATATTAGTTGAAACTGAACAGGTTCTACCTTAGCTCACATTGGCCCATCAAGCACAAAATTAGGTGCCACACAAGACTGCCATGTGGGCCTTCATAATGTGTGGTTAGCAGGGATAGCTGCCAACCAATGTGGCCGCATTGGCCTGCAATGCAGATGTCATGGCCTTGCCAATGAGACCAAGCTGGCCCATAGCAGCCTGGAAATAATTAGGCGCAAGCACTCATGTGGGCCCATTTCATGTACTGTGATATTTGCACAACTAGCTCACATTGGCCCATCAAGCACAAAATTAGGTGCTGCACAAGACTGCTATGTGGGCCTTCACAATGTACAGTTAGCGGGGATAGCTGCTGACCAATGTGGCTGCATCGGCCTGCAATGCAGATGCCATGGCCTTGACGATGAGACAGAGCTGGCCCACAGCAGCCTGAAAGCTCTTGTGCTCGATGCCCTCCTATGGGCCCATTTCATTTGCTGTGATATTTGGACTATCAGCTTGCACTGGCCCACAGCAGCCTGAAAGTAATTGGGTGCAAGCACTCATGTGGGCCCCTTTCACGTGCTGCAATATTTGCACAACTAGCTCGCATTGGCCCATCAAGCACAAAATTAGGTGCCACATGAGACTGCTGTGTGGGCCTTCACAATGTACGGTTAGTGGGGATAGCTGCCGACCAAGGTGGCCGCATTGGCCTGCAATGCAGATGCCATGGCCTTGA
>Ga0307510_10004866_pt1 | contig 15877 bp, 11 predicted proteins | sample 12_EM_MG_FD_207224 | JGI IMG/M metagenome (GOLD analysis project Ga0307510, IMG submission 207224) | Populus trichocarpa ectomycorrhiza microbial communities from riparian zone in the Pacific Northwest, United States - 12_EM | ecosystem: Host-associated > Plants > Roots > Unclassified | place...
TTCCCTATCACTCCCGCAGATAACGCGCGACCCTTTGAAACTGTCGCAATGGACTTCATCACTAAACTCCCACAATCAGGTGGTTTCGACACTATTCTCACGATCACGGACACCGATTGCTCAAAAGCGTCTATCTTCATCCCTTGTCACAAGACAATCAACTCAGAAGGAGTAGCCTTACTCTATCTCAATCACATTATTCCTCACTACAGCATTCCCCACAAAATCATATCAGACTGAGACGTCCGCTTTGTATCGAAATTCTCAACAGAACTCTGTTGTATCCTCAACATTCATCAGAACATCAGCATGGCGTATCACCCTCAAACCAATGGAGCAAGCGAAAGAACCAATCAAACCTTGGAGCAATACCTCCGAGTATTCTGCGGAACTCAACAGAACAACTGGCACGCATGGTTACCACTCGCTCAGTACACCAAAAACTCATGGCCATCCGCAACTACTAAGAAAACACCATACGACTTACTCATCGGATACACACCCCAAGTACACCAACCAACCCAGAAAACCACCATTCCCTCCCTAGAACAATGACTCTTATCCATCGAAGAAGCCAGGAAAGCCACTCAAGAAGCCCAACGTAAAGCGCAAGAATCCTGGATAAAAGAGAAGCCACGATACGTTCCATTTGCAGTAGGCTCAAAGGTCTGGCTAGAAGGAACCAACCTACGACTTCCAAGTAACACCACACCCAAGCTTTCCCCAAGGAGATACGGACCTTTTAAGGTAGTCTTCCAAATATCAAAAGTCGCTTACAAACTTGAACTCCCTTCCACTTGGAAAATCCATGACGTCTTCCACGCCTCATTACTCACACCTTACAAAGAAACCGATCAGCACGGCCCCAATTTTATCGAACCACCTCCTGATATTCTAGAAGGCGAACCTGAATGGGAAGTTGAGAAGATTCTAAAAGAGAGGTCTGTTGGCCGTTGGAAGAAGAAGCAGTACCTCATGCGCTGGAAGGGCTACTCACCGGCGCATGACTCATGGACTAACTCCGAGGATCTCCACGCACCGGAGTTACTAGCTGACTTTCAAAACCAATCAAAGAGTATAAGAACCCTCCAACTTGATGACTCAACCTCATCACTCTTATGTCCAACAACCTCACCATCCCTCATTATCAAAGCTATGTCTACCAACAAGAACAGTGCACCATCTACACCTGTGAACGCATTGACTGGAATGGCAACATATCCCTTTTCTCGATGATCGTCACCCCAGGACATGCCACCTGTCATAGTTGGACCACTGGACAACAACATGGCGATGGATACATTGTCTGTTAAGGTCCAAGGGCCTTAAAGACGCGACGTGTGTGGGTTGGTTTGGCGACGACTGGGATTGCTCAGTGGGGTTTCCTCCTGAGGCAATGGGTCACGTGAGTAGCTCGGTACCGGTTGGCTACGCAGTATAAGAGTAAAGTCCCCGATGATAAGGGCGACTCCTGAGGTAGATAATAGAGATGAGAGGGAGAGCTTCAAGGCTTTGAAGTGACTGGGTTGATCAGGCAAGAGACTCTGAGAGTCCTAGGTGGAAGCTACAAGTCTTGGATTGAAAACCAAGTTAGGCTTAAGGCCCAACTGCTAAAAGTACGAGCGCTTATATACATTTGAGAAGTAACGGGTCACGGAGGTCACAAAGAAATATGGAAATATTACTAAGGTGAAATCATGACATGGCGGTTCTAAATATAGCTCCATCATGAGCTGGCAGTTTAAGAATAGCCCATCATGAGCTGGCAAGTCGAAAAGGGTTAAATGATAATACGTCATGATGCTGCGGACTGCGGAGTGATGGCATGTGATAGTTGACTGCGGATTAGTCATGCGGTCCATCAGGTGATTTGTCAGGTGACTTGGTGACGGTCCGAGCGGCGCGTGAGGGAACGAGTGAGAGACAAGTGACCGAAAGCGCGAAATAAATGGTGGAAAAATAGCGGAAAATTGGGGTAAGGGTTCAGGATCGTAACATGACGCCCTTCCTAGAGTGGTCGTTACCACACGACCTAGGGTGAATCAGGTTGCAACCAGTCGGAGGGGACACGGGGTATCCCAATGTCCATGCTGTCCGGAGTTGATTGTCTTGTGTCTGTAATTTGTCCTTCCTCTATGGGTGAATCTGAGTTAGACACTTCTCCTTCTTCCATGATCTCGTCTTCGAGTTCAACAATGGTCTGAACTGGGGTTCGATAAAGGTCATCGAGTCCAAAATTAGAGGGTGTCGACATAGCTGAGCTTTTAGGGGAGTTGGGGGGTGTAGGTTGCTCTTCTGGGCTCATTGGTCGCGACATCTCTAGGTCACTTCGTTGACGTTTAAGTGGCATAGTAACATGCTGTGGTGATGTCCGTCGTTTCCCCGTGAATGGGACATATTGAGTTTCTCTCCATTCCAATGGAGTTGGTACATTGGCGGGTAACTCTTGGGTGAGGGGGTTTTTGGGTAACAAGGGGGTGGTACGACTGGGTGTCATCGAAACGATAAGGGGGAATGACGATGAGGGTTCGTCTGGGAGTTGTGATGACAATGCGATTGGGGATGGTGTTCTACTCATCGGAACTGGTGGTTGATATTGTTCCATAGATGAATATTCTCGTCGATGTGATCCCCAGGGGGCTAGAGGAAGTGGTGGTGTTGCAATGCGGGGTGGTTCGAGAGATGGTGGGCCAGGAGGGGTAGGGATGAACGGAGGGGCAAATGGTGATGGGTCTATAAGAGGTGGTGGTGGTACGACAACTGGGACCGATGGTGGTACTTCCAGGATAATTTTTGTATTTCTTTCTCCTGCTGAGGGACCTGGACCGGGTATGAAGATGGGCGATGGTGACTTGTCCTTCATAATCCTTTTACGTCCTTGGAGTAGTGTTCGAAGTCCTTCAAGGAATTCCTGGTCCTTTAAGACGTGGTAGTAAGGGGAGAGTGTGCCGAATGGAAGGGTGGTTCTTTTCCGAAGGTCCTTCTCTTTCGTAATTAGTAGAAGGATTTCCTTGGTGATCATATCATAGAGTCGGCAATGGAAATGGTAAAGGTAGAGGGTGGTATTGCTATCCTTCTTTCTGAACATCTTGGCGACGGTGATATCCTTGAATTTGTTGTTGAGGAAGGTCCATTTAGTGTTGAGTCGGACCATGGTTTTAATGCATTCTTCACGCTTCTTCTTGAGCGATGTAGAGGAGGTGGTCTGGGGGGAGGAGTCCGGTGTCGGTGTACGTTTCGGACTGGCTATCTTCGGTGTCGTCTGTCGGGGTGAGGGGGTCGGGATTGGTGACGTGGAGTGGAATGTCTTCCGTTTCCTGGGGAGTGCTGCTACTGTTGCTAGTAGCGCTAACGGGGATGATATTGAATGGAGTTGCGGGTCAGGGTTGGTACTGAGGGGGGTGAGGAGCAAATGGAAGTCTTTCGTAGTTGACGTGGGTCCTGAGGACAGGGTCATCGTTGTCGGCTGGGACCATAATGGCTTCATGGTCGATGTCGATGGCGTCGAGGGTTTCTCTTGGCCTCCAGGTGGTCCAATGGTAAGTGACGTCAAAGTGTTCGCGACGGATGAAGGTGCCGAAGAAGTGGAGATTATTGTTGTCGGTGTGCATGCAAACGAGAATAACCCCGTTGTCGGTACCGAGGGTGAAGATGGTAGAGGTGGTGAATCCTGAGTTGGGGAGTTCATGGTGGATTGCGGACATGGTGGTTGGGGATAAGGAAGGTCGTCTGAGATCCCAAGGGTTCTTATACTGCTTGGTTGACTTTCAAAGTCCGCTAGTAGATCCGATGCATGGAGATCCTCGGAGTTAACCCAGGAATCATGAGCTGGCGAGTATCCTTTCCAGCGCACAAGGTATTGCTTCTTCTTCCAACAACCGAATAGTCGTTCTTTGAGTATCTGCTCGACTTCCCATTCTGGTTCGCCTTCTAGAATATCAGGTGGCGGTTCCAGGAAGTTGGGTCCGTGTTGATCGGTTTCTTTATATGGCGTGAGCAGTGAGGCGTGGAAGACGTTGTGAATTTTCCAATTAGGGGGTAATTTGATTTTGTATGTGACTTTTGATATTTGGGAGACTACCTCGAAAGGTCCGTATCTCCTTGGTGATAACTTGGGTGTGATGTTACTTGGGAGTCGTAAGTTTGTTCCTTCTAACCAGACTTTGGACTTGACAGGGAATGGTGAATAGCGTGGTCGTTCTTTAATCCAGGATTCTTGCGCTTTACGTTGTGCCTCTTGGGCGGCTTTCCTGGCTTCTTCGATATTTGAGAGTCGTTGTTCAAGGGATGGGATGTCTGTCTTTCTAGTTGGTTGGTGGATTTGCGGGGTATAGCCGATAAGTAAGTCGAATGGTGTTTTCTTTGTCGTAGTGGAGGGCCAGGAGTTTTTGGTATATTGAGCGAGTGGTAACCAAGCGTGCCAGTTGTTTTGCTGAGTACCACAGAATACGCGTAAGTATTGTTCAAGGGTTTGGTTCGTTCGTTCACTGGCTCCATCCGTTTGGGGGTGATAGGCTGTGCTGATATTCTGGTGAATATTCAGGACACAGCAGAGTTCCGTTGAGAACTTGGATACAAAGCGGACGTCGCGGTCTGAGATTATCTTGTGAGGTATGCCATAATGAGGAATGACGTTGTTTAGGTAGAGTAGTGCGACTCCTTCAGAGTCGATTGTTTCATTGCAGGGGATGAAGATGGATGCTTTTGAGCAGTCTGTGTCGGTGATCGTAAGGATAGTGTCGTATCCTCCTGAGAGTGGTAGTTTGGTGATGAAGTCCATGGCGATAGTTTCGAAAGGTCGAGCATTTTCAGTTGGGGTGATAGGGAAAATAGGGGGATGAGCAGGATGAGTGTTAACTTTAGTCATTTGGCAAGTAGCGCAGCCCTTGATGTACTCAGTTATGAAGATTTTCATTCCAGGCCACCAGTAATAAGGCGAGATAAGTTGGAGGGTTTTGGTAATTCCGGCATGTCCAGCGGTTTCGTGGTCATGAAAAAGGGATGTTACTCCCCTCCTAAGGTCATTGTCTGCCACGACAACAAGTGCCGTTCCGTGGTACCAGTGAGTGCCGTCCAGTAGAGATAGATTGTGAGTTGGTGCCCATTTCTTGAGAGTGCTTTGATTTTGATATTGTGCTAGCTTGATTTTTGAGTCTAAATTGTCGCCTATGCTGTCCATGTCGAATACACGGATTGAAGTGTGCTGATCACAAAAGTATTGGTCCGGCCATACGGTGACGTCTTCATTAATTTCGTTTGGTCCTTCATAGTCGGGTCGCCTAGATAGTGCGTCTGCTCGATTAGTAGCCCCAGGTTTATACTCCAGTAAGATATTGTATTGCTTGCGTTCTGGTAAGTAACCAGCAACGCGTGGCCCAATTTTGCGGGGCTCCCTGTAGTACCTAAGATTTGCGTGATCAGTATACACCAAGACGGGGATTGTCGTTCCTTTGAGTAAGTGGGACCAGCAGCGGAGTCCTCTCATGACTCCAAGGAATTCACGGTCGTATATGGGGTAGTTTTGCTCAGTTTGTGTGAATTTCTGGGAATGGAATCCCACCGGTCGTCGTGGTCCTGGTTTTTGAGTGCCGTCTGGTTTGGTGATAGGGGGGTCTTGTTGGTAGAGTATTGCTCCCGTGCCGATTTGTGAAGCGTCGGTTTCGAGTTCAAATTGTCGATCTGGGTCTGGTCTGGCGAGGATGGGTGCGCTGGTAATTAGGGTGATTATTTTGTCTTGGGCCTCGATTTGCTTGGGTCCCCATTCGAATGGTACGTCCTTTCTGGTAAGTGCTGTAAGAGGTGCGGCGATGATGCTGAAGTTGGGACAGAACATGCAATGGTATCCGGCTACTCCTAGGAATCCGCGGACTTGTCGTTTATCTTTGAGTACGCGTGGGTAATCCCTGAGTCCGGCAACTTTGGCTGGGTCGACAGTTGCTCCTTCCTTTGAGATCCGGACGCCTAAGAAGTCCATTTGTGGTTGCATGAAGACAGATTTTGATAGTTTGAGGTGTAGACCATGACGTGCAAGTAAGTCGAATAGGAAGTGAATGATTTCGACGTGTAATTTGAAGTCTTTGAGGAGGGTGCCTATACCACAGTCGTCCATGTAGTTCTGGAGGATTCGCCGTATGTCGTGTATGCCTTTCTTCTCGAAGTGTTCGTATAGTTCCTCGAGAATACCGTTCATGAACCGTTGGAAGCTAGCTGGTGAGTTACTCATCCCAAAGAACATGACTTTGGGTTCGAATAGTCCTCGACGTGTTTTGAATGCGGCCTTCCATTGATCGCCTTCCCGTATACGGATGTTGTTGTAACCCCAGCGGATGTCGAACTTGCTGAATAGTTCCATTCCTTGCAAGTTCTCGATGCATTGTTTGAGGTTGGGGAGTGGGGTAACGTCTTTTCGGGTGACTGCGTTGAGAGGGCGATAATCGATGATATATCTCTTTTCCTTTGAGTCCTTTTTAGGGACCATGAAGGTAGAGAAGCCGTAGGGGGAGTCCGATGGTGTGATGTAGCCTTTTTCCAGATTTTCGTTGATGAATTTGTTCTCCGCTTCCTGCTCATCTCTTGAGAGCGGATAGACTTTGCAGTTGAAGCGGGTAGGGGCGGTGTCCATGAGTACGATTTTGTGATCTCCCTCGCCACGAGTTGGCGGGAATTTGTTCGCCTCTTCATCTGAAAATAGTGCCGTATGATGTTTGAATTCTTCCAGGAGGGTGACTTCCTCCTTCCCATGTTCCGATGTGTACTTATGGGCCATTTCGACTGATGTGTGGGTGCGGTTGATTTCTACCGGGCCTTCCTTCATTTCTGAAGGAGTTACTCCCGACCATAGAGTGCACCGTTGCGCCTCGAGGATGAGGTCTTCGTTATCTTGTTTCTTTTGTTTAAGCCAGGTTTTTGCTCGTTGGAGGGTGCCATAGAGTAGGGTTTTGATTTTGACCTTGGGTCCTTTAAGTTCGCTTTTCTCCCAGTCGATGTCTGGGTTGAATTTCTTGAACCATGGGTAGCCGAAGAGCATTCGATCACGACCTAGATTTGTGACAAAGAACCTTGTTCGTTCTTTCTTGTTTCCCTGAGTGACAAGTAGATCGCAAGCCCTAGTGATAGTTCCAGCCCGGTTCATAGTTCCATCGACGTTGTATACTGCTCGTGAGTAAGGGAGTCTTTTAGTGCCTAAGCGAAGTTTGTCCACAGTAGTTTGGTCGATAAAGTTTTCCATTGCTCCAGTGTCAAGTAAGATTGTTTCTTCTGCCGTCCCTCAATAGTGTGTGATTGGAACTTTTAGTTGTATTGAATTTGATTTATTTACGAACACACTATCGAGTCGGAAAGCCCTAACTAAGGCAGCTAGTTGAGGGCCGCGGGAAAATCCTTTGACATGAGTTTCTCGATGAATCCTAGTCTGGTTTCTTCGCTGAAGGAGTCCATGTTATCCCTTAGATAATCAGCGAAAGTGTTGGGATCTGAAATATCTGGCATAATAGGTGCGGCGTTGACTCTAGTTGGCTCCCTGGAGTTGTTGGAGCGACCGCTGAAGTTACCGCGGTCAGCCTGTTTCTTGCGACAGATGTTAGCTTGGTGTCCTTGTTTTTCGCAGTAGAAGCATGAGTTGCTTCGCATGAGTTCCGCTTTCTTGGCTTCGGAATGTTGTTGTCCACTATCAGTGGCGTTGATGTTTTGGGTGACTGTAGCGTCGACATCCATATGATATCCTCCTTGAGAGGTGGTGCGTCGGTCGTTCCTATTATTCCTCCAGTTGTTGTTTCTTCCGAAACCACCTTGTCCAGGGTTGTTGTTGTTCTGCCTGGGGGATAGTTTGAATGCTTGGAAGAGTCCTTGACGTCGTTGGGTGAACTCGGCTGCCGCCTTCCATTTAAGGTGAGATTGGCAAGCCTGTTCTTCCCACTGTTTGAACGTCCAAGGGGTATCTGCGGTAGGGTCGAAGTTGGGGGAATTTATGATGGCGCTAGTGAGTCCTTTGTTCATGGCATGTTTGAGGGTTTCAATAGTTCCCTTGTCGTCTAGGGGAACTCCAGCTTCGAATGCCAGTTGCTTGAATTTGGCGAAGAAGTCGTCGAGACTATCTTCCTGCTTGAGTTTGCATAACTTCTGGTAGGATTCTTCTCTCTGGTTTTGATTGGTGAAGGCGTTTTTAAACCTTTCAATGAAGTCTTTCCAGAGGTCTTCATCCGTTTCTGGAACTCCGTCGTTGGCTGCCTTTTCGAGGATATGCATTTGTTCTTCCTTCCAGGCGTCCACTTTGTCACCGTCCATGTAGCTGAGAAGGGTGACGACGCGGGATAGGGGTTTCTTCATAGTGTCGTTATGCCGGTTGAGCAGTTGCCAGAGGTCGAAGTTGTTTATAAACTTCCGGCTTGTATTCCTGTCTCCAGTAAATATAAAAGGAGGGTTTCCTTTGAGTGCGCCATTAGAGGGAGTGATGATGTTAATCCTCTGCGCCTCGGCCTGTGCTTGGCCAGTAGCGACGTTAATGTCCTCCTGTTGTCCTTCCATGATGGTTGGATGATCTGGGGCGTTGGGGCGGGTAGGAAGCTGCTGAAGTACGGCGGTAACTGCTGCGAGAGTGAGAGGGATGCTGGCCTCTTGTCTTTCAGGTATGTAGTCGGGATGCTGAGGGTCGATGATGAGCCACCAGCCAAGATTTGGGTTATTTCTGATAATTCCTCCCTGGTTAGTAATCCAGGTATCGTTGTGTCGGTGAAGTTGAACCCAAAGATAGGTGTCGTTTGCTTGAATAAATTCGACAGGGATAGTTCATCCTCTTGTGGTGTCAAAGTAATACCCGGTGTTAAGATTGTCTAATCCGTGGTCTTCGAAGTATGCGTCCTTTGTGACGTGTGCTGGGAGATTGTCCTGTTGTCTCCTAACGATTTGTGTAAACTCGTCGTTGAGTGTTTCGTTTTGGATGGTCACCACGATGGTAACAGCTCTGTGTTTCAAGAGCTCGTAGGAAAGCCTAACTTGTGTTAAGGTCCAAGGGCCTTAAAGACGCGACGTGCGTGGGTTGGTTTGGCGACAACTGGGATTGCTCAGTGGGGTTTCCTCCTGAGGCAATGGGTCACGTGAGTAGCTCGGTACCGGTTGGCTACGCAGTATAAGAGTAAAGTCCCCGATGATAAGGGCGACTCCTGAGGTAGATAATAGAGATGAGAGGGAGAGCTTCAAGGCTTTGAAGTGACTGGGTTGATCAGGCAAGAGACTCTGAGAGTCCTAGGTGGAAGCTACAAGTCTTGGATTGAAAACCAAGTTAGGCTTAAGGCCCAACTGCTAAAAGTACGAGCGCTTATATACATTTGAGAAGTAACGGGTCACGGAGGTCACAAAGAAATATGGAAATATTACTAAGGTGAAATCATGACATGGCGGTTCTAAATATAGCTCCATCATGAGCTGGCAGTTTAAGAATAGCCCATCATGAGCTGGCAAGTCGAAAAGGGTTAAATGATAATACGTCATGATGCTGCGGACTGCGGAGTGATGGCATGTGATAGTTGACTGCGGATTAGTCATGCGGTCCATCAGGTGATTTGTCAGGTGACTTGGTGACGGTCCGAGCGGCGCGTGAGGGAACAAGTGAGAGACAAGTGACCGAAAGCGCGAAATAAATGGTGGAAAAATAGCGGAAAATTGGGGTAAGGGTTCAGGATCGTAACATTGTCACCTGTGAAGACACCTCTGACAATTACCCTGGGCGAATTACCCGCTCCACCAGCTACCTCCCCCAGCCTAGTTTCTCAGTCATCGACACCACCACTCCCAGTACCACCACCGACGTTCCTAGCACCCCCTCCTGTTACGGGGCTTTCTACATCCCCCTCCCAGAGACTACTTGCCCTGGTGGATGCCACAGTGAATGCGACCACATCCCCACTCCCATTCGACGATCGGTCCCCCAACCCTCCCCTTTCATCCATACCAGCTACCCCGAACCCCTTCCCGTCTCGCCCACTAACACCAGTAACCCTCCGCCATACCCGGTCTCCCCTCCCATCGTTCTTCCGCAATCGATCCCAGTCCCCCCCTTTGGAGTATCAGGAGACTCCACTAATGATTTTCGGGATAGGGACACCCACTCAAGAGGACGTAAAAGACGTCAGGAAGAACTGTCGAGCACTCCTGAAGGCTATGGAAGTGCATCAAAGACTCGAAAATGCTCTTGAGGCTTGGACTGAGGGACTAATGCCTGCTATTAACATTCTTGGAAACGACGGACTTGATGATCAAATCTTCACTACTAGTTTCCGAGACTTCTCCACTGTCCAACATCTTTTCTTTGTCCCTCAAATCCTAACGGAGATAGAGCAATTCTTGGACAATGACAGTGTCCAGAGCGACCCACCCGAGTCTTTGGGAGCTCGATACAACCCTACTATCTTGCAGACTAGTAGCCCATCCCCCATTACCATTAACCCACCACTGAGCGACGAACTTAACGACCCCACGTACCCTGGTGAAGGGTGGGCTCTCTTCGACGCCGGGAACCCTGGACATTACCCCCTCGCCTTTGTCAATGATGAAGGACAACCAGAAGTTGCCAAGTACATTTGCTTTCGCTCCACAGAGGAAGATACTTATCTGGTGGGAACTCGAGGGAAGAATGAAAAGGAGTATGCCACCCCGTTACAGGCAAAAGCCTATCCATCTCCCAATTTCAATCGTTGTGGAGTCAAGGACACCGACCTCAACCTTTTTCATCCTGCCCATCTTTCTCGGCTCATGGTGGATACGGCATTGGTCAATCTCAAAGATCCTGGGATTCTTGCTGACGTTCATCGGCTCCAGGGTCTTCATAACATCATTTCTAGTGCCAAAAGACAATGCCTAGAGCTGGAGAAGAAGGAAACTCAAGCTGAAGCTGACCTGCTCGTAGTAGAACGACGCCTTGCCTCCAGTGCGGTCCGCACTTGTCTTCAGCAACACCTCCTTGCCACACGTCCCCCTTCCCCCCCACATTCCTTCTCCCCACCTGTGATTATCGGGTCCCACGCATTTTCGCCGCCCAAGGCCCACCTGATGTCGAAGAAGGAGAAGACAGCTTGGAGGATCGCACCGTACTTGGGAAGCGGCGTCGGGGAAATGGCGTTGTCTTTCCGTATTGCCTTAGGTGCAGTCAGGACGCACCTGGTCACGGGGTCGAGGAGTGCCCCCTGTGGAAAACCTGTCGTTGGTGCCTCAGTACCCAGCATGCTCACAACGAGTGTCCCTCCCCCCACAATTCCTGTGCAGTTGACCACTGCCTTGTCTATTTTGGACACCCTAACTTCGGCAGCTACTGCTTAGCAACCCCAGCTGGACTACTTCGTCACAAGTTAGAGGTCGCGTATGCGGAGGCAGAGTGGGACAATGCTGACACCTGCTACGAAGGATCGGACAAGTAGTTGCGTGGTAGCAACTCTCTAGGAAGGGTGTCGTGTTACGTTCTTGGGCACTTGGCCCACATTTTTCTTTTCTTTCTTGACCAATATGTACTTATACGATCACATGACCCCAACTCACATGACCGCTTACCTGTACAACAGAGCCATCTTGTCGGGAACTCCATTGTTCCCTCTTTTTGTACGTTTCCCATTGTTCTCTCCTTATGGTAGTCTGTGACTACCATTGTTCGTGACTCTATTGTTCTGTGACGCTTATTGTTCGTGACCCCATTGTTCTCCCTATTTGTACGCTTAGTCAGGTAGCTGCCCTTTTGTATATAAGCTGGACTTATATCCTAGAGTCGGGCCTTAAGCCTGACTTAGTTTGCAATCTATTGCGTTCTCAGTCCTTGTTGCTTGAACAACCATTTCCTTTTACTTTTTCTTTAAAGTAATCTTCAAATCCTTGAAGTTACTTCCCTTTCCTCTTTATCTTCACCCAGACATTGGTCTTAGCGACCCTTTCGCTTTTATCACCTTCCAAAGCACTTAGGTTATTAAGGGAATCATGACCCTTATAACTTCGTCACTGCTGCACACTTCACCTTTGCGCACGTCGCGCCTTAAGGTTCAATAGGCCTTAACACTGCTCACATTCCCCTGTGTTGATCACCCTGACCTACCTGGGCCTGCTGACAGCCACAAACATCATTGTGGCTTTTACACCTCTTGCACTCCCTGCATGGATGTTCAACGTCTGTGCATACTGGCCCAGTGGATGCCTTGTGTGGACCAAAGCCAACACTGTCATAAATAAGAAGTGCTAAAGTGTGAGTTCAGGGCACACATTGGCCTCAGAATGTGTGCAAGTCAGACACAAGAACTGTACTGATATTTGGGATGGTAATCTACTTACCTCAGAACGCATGCAAGTCAGACACAAGAACTAAGGGCACAAAAATGAACTGTCTATGGTATATAATGAGTGGATTAAGGTTCTGGACTAAACGAATGTGCTACTGTCTGTCAAAATGAATGCTAAGTGTGTCCATGAGGAATGGACTGGGTAATCTGGTCGATCTGCTCTGCCCGCCACTTGCTACAAACACCTCCTGCAGTCCTGGAGTTAGTGTTAAGGCTTCAATGGGCCTTGATAGTATGACTTGTACTAAGGGTGAACTGGTGGCAAGTACTTGAAGGAGTAGAGGAGTCTCTAGTTTACTTGAGATGACTCTGAGTGACTTTATGTTAGAGGTGAGGGAAAGGGAAGGCACAAGGGGAGCTTTCAAGAACATTGATATTGTTAATCAAGTCAAGCTTAGGGCTTGACTGTCGAAATACTGGGCGCTTATATACAAGCAGGCTGGTGCACGGGCCACAATCACTAAGGTAGGTAGTTCTGGTCAAGAGGGGTCTGTCTGTATCATATGAAGGTCCACAGATAAGTGCTGCAGTCTGTATGAGTCAAACAATAGAGAATGAGCGAGAGCAAATGAAGGATCAGGGAATTGCCTAATCTATCCTTAACTGGAGAACAATGGTGGTGGGTCATTCCAAGAAGAGAAGTGTCGTCATGATGTGATGACAACCATAAGATTTGAGGCTGATCCGAGGAGATCTGATCTCTGTGTGCCCATTCTGGTCTAATGGGTGTCTAGTGTAAGCAACTACCCTTTAATGTTAAGGCTTCAACGGGCCTTGATAGTACGACTTGTACTAAGAGTGAACTGGTGGCGAGTACTTGAAGAGGTAGAAGTCTCTAGTGTTGCTAGAGACGACTTTGAAAGGCTTATGTAAGAGATGAGGAAAGGGGGGGGGCACTTGGGGAGCTTTCAAGAACATTGATATTGAGAATCAAGTCAAGCTTAGGGCTTGACTGTCGAAATACGGGGTGCTTATATACAGGCACGGCCGCGCACGGGCCATGGTCACTAAGGTAGGTACTTCTGGTCAAGAGGGGGCTGTCTGTATCGTATGGTACTCCGCGGACAAGTGCTGCGGTCTGTATGAGTCGAACAATGGCAGCGGGTCATTCCAAGAAGAGAAGTGTTGTCATGATGCGATGACAACCACGAGGTTTGAGGTTGATCTGAGGAGATCTGATCTCCACGTGCCCATTCTGGTCTAATGGGCGTCTAGCGTAAGCAACTACCCTTTTTAAGGTAGTCCGTATTGATGGTGACCCAGTTAAGGGCCATGTCGCTATCCGCATCTTCTGCGGAGCTCTGCGTGGATGAGGGATTATCTGCGGATTCTCCAGGAGAGGTCGATTGGTAGCCCTGACTCTGGGGCGAGGTGCCAGCTATGGGCAACAAGGCAGAAGTGGTGATTGACTGGTAACTGCCCTCTCTACTAGTGTGTTGGCATATGGGCGCTGAGGAGGGACTTGTAGGTGACAGGGAGTGCTTGCGGGACACAGGACTGCTGGGTTGGGTAAGGTATGCTTCCCAGGGTTCGATAGGGGACTCTTCTGGGGGCAAAGTGTGTGTCTGTCCTCCAGGGATGTCAGGTTCATAGTAAGTGACTGGTTGTGGCTCTAAGGGCGGTGCGTCCTCCATGGAACTGTCTGGGTCTTCCAGTGGGTTCTCTACTGGGGGTGGCTCTTGGTACATCTCCATTGAGGAGTACTCCCGACGATGGATGTTCCAAGGGACGGGGATGAGGGGCTCGACTGGGGGTTGATCAAGGGGTGACAATGGTTTGGATGGTTCACTGGGTGGTAGTGGTGGCAGGTCTGGTAGGGGTGACGGGTTCAATGGTAATGGTCGCTTAGCCATAGGTGAAGGGTTGGATATGGTGATGAGGAGGGGGTCTGACAAGGATGAGAAAAATTGGGATGGATCATAACATTTAAGGTAGTTAGTATTGATGGAGACCCAATTAAGGGCCATGTCGCTATCTGTGTTGTCTGTGGAGCTCTGTGTGGCTGAGGGATGATCTGAGAATCCTCCTGAGGAGGTTGACTGGTAGCCCTGACTCTGGGGCAAGGTGCCAGCTATGGGCAATGAGGCTGAAGGGGTAATTGACTGGTAACTGCCTTCACGACTGGTACATTGTCGTATGGGTGCTGAAGAGGGACTTGTGGGTGACAGGGAGTGCTTGTGGTGTCGGGAACTCACTACTTTATGGGTAGCGAGACTTGATGATGGCGCGGAGTTGAAGGTGACTGATCCAAAGGAGCAGCACAGAGACGTTGAGGAGGAAGAGACAGAAGGCTAAGAGAGAAGGGACGGAGTAGACTGTTGAAGACGAAGGGCAGGGTGCTGCTGACAATGAGGGAGCTTTGAAAGGCTCCAGTGTGGGGATTGACAAGAGAACAGTCTAAGGACTGTTCACCTAAATTCGTAGGTCTTATATACTAATACAGGGTGGTCTGTGTGCAGTTTAGGGTAGGTACAATTACAGGTAACGGGGGACTGTGCAGTCAATGCGCAGCAACTGCGGATTACATTATACATCTCAATTAGGGTCTAGCCCTAATAAGTTGTGTCTTCATTGATCGAGTTGCGTCGCGTGTTCGTTGATTGTTTAGTGGACACGTCTTGTTGATCGTTCCCACAATCTGCCACGTGTTGATCAATGGGTTAGACGCGCATCCAAAGCACGTCTTGTCAGGTGACGTTGTTGATGACCAATTCCTTGATAGGTCATGTGTTATCTTCCCAGGGTCACGGGGTTGTAGGTTCCCAGGGTCACGTGCTGATAAGTCACGTGATGTACGAGTGGCAAAGGGGTCACATGATGAGTCACATGTAGGGTCATGTGATATGTTCCCACAGTCATGTGGTGCTGAAGTTACAGGTTTGTAGCTGAGACTGGGGGGTGCGAGTACCGCTCGCGACAGTATCCCCTCTTTAGGATCTCCTTGCGCCTGCAAGGCTCATATGTGTATCCCCTCTTTAGGGCGATTACGGGCGTGGAATTCGGCGACTAATTCTTTGGTGTGTGTTAGTTCTCCAGCTGGGATCCATGAGTTGTCTGTGTCTGTGTAGCCTTTCCAGTGGACGAAGTACTGTGTGCTCTTGCGATTTCTTGTGGGATGTGCTGCCAAGACTTTGTCGATTTCGTAATGTCCTTCTTCTCCTCCAACGATTTCTGGGGGGGGTCGCTTGAAATTGGGTCCATGTGCTTGTGTTTCGTGGTAGGGTTTCAGTAATGAGTTGTGGAAGACTGGGTGAACCCTCATGGTCTTGGGTAATTGCAATTTGCAATTTGTAGGTGAAGCCCATATGACCTTGAAAGGTCCATATCATTGTGGAGCGAGTTTCGCTTTAGGGTGTGTCGTTTGTAAGTTTGTGGCTTCCAAGAGTACTAGGTCGTCTTTGTGGAATGTGTAGGATAGTTCTTCAGGTCCTCCGCTTCACATTTCTTTAGCCGCGATCATGAGTGCTGCAGTGACTTCTTTGCGTATTTGCTCTAGGTATTGGATGTGGTCATCCACGCTTTGTAGTCTGGTCTGTAGTTGCAAGGGTGGTTTAAAGGTTGGCTGA
>Ga0307510_10004867_pt1 | contig 15877 bp, 18 predicted proteins | sample 12_EM_MG_FD_207224 | JGI IMG/M metagenome (GOLD analysis project Ga0307510, IMG submission 207224) | Populus trichocarpa ectomycorrhiza microbial communities from riparian zone in the Pacific Northwest, United States - 12_EM | ecosystem: Host-associated > Plants > Roots > Unclassified | place...
ACAGCCACCACTTCTCCTGCGCCTACGCCGAGCGTTCCTCATGATACCACAAACCCCCACCCACCCCAGCAAATTGCAGCTGGGGGATCTCGGGATACATGCCCCCCAAATGCGACGAATACGGGCCACGCGCCCAGCCCCGAACCACACAAGAAACCTGAACTCCCGATGCACACTGCCCCCTGACGTGGGAGAGGCCGTCGAGGGCATCACAGAACATGAACTTGAACATTCTTGCCACTTCCCGATTATGTTTTTCATGCCACCCCAAAAATTCCAGAAAACATGAACACGGTTCCAAGACATCCCGTATTCTCTTACCTTTTCGTGTCAGCTACACACCTCCTAGACGTCTCATATTGTTTACATTTTCGTGTTCCTATCCCTTGTGTAATAGTCATCAATTCCTTGTACCACGTTACTTTGGCGTTTGGTATTCGCTATTTTTAGAATCTCGTTGCCGGTTACTGTATTTGTGCACATCGCGTTAGTAGACATGATCTGCCTGCGTCAGATTATTCACAAGGTTGTATTCCTTGCATACAGATTTCAGGGTGCTGAGCGGTGCTAATTCGCTGTTCGGAGCTGAGAGTAGATACTCCTAATTCTCTTTGGGCGAGGTGTGTATTTTCCGTGCAACCTCGTCGTCAATCAATGCTGATTCCAGCTAGCTTTCGCCCAGCCGGCGACATTTGCGCCACCATCATTTCGCTTATTTGTTCCGACGCCCGACACTTGCCTGTGGGGTCGTATGGATTTCAGCGCGAAAGCCCAACTTGAACCATGATGATCCCAAAGCCCAATTTGGTAGGGAAAATCTCGACCATCGGACTCTGCGTTCCTTCTAGTTCTCCCGACCAGAGTATGATGTGTCCTATGAATGTTACCATTGTCCGTGTACCGGGCGCCGCCACGATGGCGATCATTCCAATACACATCGTAGGCAATTCTTTCATTCTCATACCGAGTGATAGTCTGTGCATAGTTATGCCCGGTCCGGCCTGAACCACAAGGTTGTATTCCTCTCAATAAGTTTTCAAGTAGGTAAGTGGAGCAGATTTGCCGTTCGGACATCTGAGTAGTTACTCCTCATCATCCTCTTTTGGCGTAGTGTGTTTCCCGGGCAACCTCGTCGTCAGCAAATGCTGCTTGTAGCTAGCCTTCATCCACCGACATTGACACCAGCGTGGTTTTGCCTTTTATTCTGACACCCGACCCCCGTGTGTGGGGTCCTCTGGAGGTCTTGAATTTCAGCTCCAAAGCCCAACTGGAGGCTTCACAGTCTCAAACCCCTATTTTGTAGGGAAATCTCGTGCATCGGACGTCCCGTCTAATTCTCCTGACAACAGTATGATGTGCCCTACCAAGGTTGCGATTGTCTGCGTCGCGCGCGCGGCCTCGATGGCAATAATTCCAATACCGATGGTGGGCAATTCTTTCACTGTCATACGGAGTGATAGTCAGTGCATAGTTATATCCGGTATGGCGTCAAGCGCCTGCGTCAGATTATTCACAAGGCAGTACAGTATTCCTTGAATACCGTTTCGGTTGGTGGTGATGATTGGACGCTGGGAGATGAGAGTAGATGCTCCTAATCCTCTTTTGCCGTGGTGAGTGTCTCGCGAACAGCCCTCGTCGCTAACGGATACTGCTTGCAGCTAGATTTTGCATATCCGGCGACGTTAGCGACACCTTCATTTCGTCTATTATTTCTCATGATAGACCTCGGAGTCCTAATTCCTGAACCGCAGATATGGTATTGAAAGTTTAAACCGCTTTGTGTAGGCACATCCCTCCCTTGCATACCGAGTGATAGTAAGTGAGCCTACCACACCCCTAAATCCTAGCGTACCTGTATAAGACCTAACGCATCCTCTTCGACGAAAGGAAAATACTCACTCCTCGCTTCCACCAAACTCGACACATCCAATTGTCCGATTGACTCCAATCTTTACCAACGTTCACTACCCGTCCTATATCCCACGTACATCCAAATTCCAGCGGTCAGCCAGCACCCCAGGTAGGCAATCTTAACGGGCGCAGGTGCGACATCATACCAGACTGCATGGGGTCGAGTCAGCCAACTCCACTAGAGGGCAATCTGAGCCCGCGAAGGCTGGACATCATACGCGACTCCATGGGATCGAATTAGCTAACTTCATGAGGGGGCAATATGAATGGTCTGAGACGCGACGTCATACCAGCGGACAGGCTGTCCAGATCGGTAACACAACAGACCAAATCCGGCACCTCCAATAGTGCTGAATCGTGGGGTCGTTATTCTTCTCCACCACCAATCGCGAGATGGCTTCAGGCACGACCAGCCAAGCGCCTCTGGAGTAGCACAATTCAGACCACAGCATATACTGAACCTGAGATAGAGGCTGACAGACAAGGGCATAGGGAACCGGTCCGCCTCAGCGACGATAGCAGCGATGAGTATCAGATGTCACATCCGGGCGACGAAACAGAACCGGACACGAAACCCGAAGGAGTGAACGTCGGTGGTGCAGATGAGACAACACGTAGAACTCGTCGTAGGCCACGATTGGTGCAGACACACGGAAACAATCGCCCAAGGTCTGTGCGAATTTCGACCAACTCTGGTTCACAGGATGCAGCAATTGTCCCACAGACGCCCGCGGCCCGTGTGACCATAACTCCCCGTAGGCCATTGTCCCCGGCGACATTCCCATCATCAAGCGTAGCACGGTATTCATCCCCACTTGGCGCCCCTAGCACAACAACGTCTGGTATCAGGAGCTCGAGTCCACCAGGCGAACCGAGTACAAGAGGAACTGTGTCTGTCCGGCCTGTAATTAATTCGCGGCGAACCACGGTGACAGGTGTGGAGGGGGAAATACATGGCGTAGCAAAGGATCTGATGCTTCAGTACACGCTTTATGTTAACCCACTCCCGAACCAGGTTGCTTTGACGTCTGCGGTGCACAATGGTTGGAGTCGCGCACAAGATGAGATTGCGGATACCGGAAATATTTAACCGTTGTCAAATAGTATAGACATCGTAAGTCAGAGGTCACAACCATAAAGGGTGCTATACTAACTAGGAAAGATACGTCAAAAACACTCTGGCGTGTGGGCACGGTTCGTCCCTTATATCAAAAATCATATACGGGAATTATACGGACTACGGGGCGACCCCACTGCCATCGCTCGTAGAGGCGAATACCTTCTCGAGGATGACAGGTTCATGTGGCCCTCAAATGGGTATGAGGTGGGTATCCGCCCGTCGCCGGTCGCCCAACCAGGACTTCCAATCACGACTGACTATGACCTGGATGCAGCGTATATCATTCCGGTTCCTCGGGCCCCAGATTGCCGACGCCATCTATGGTAAGTATTTCAATGGCAAGAGAAAGCTTGGGATGCTAGACCCGGAATTCATCAATCGTGTCAATGGTACGATGGTGTGTCTCACTTGTGCAATCCTGTGCCATCAACTATGCGCATATCGACTTGGGGTGTATCAGGATCCTCCGGCCTTCAAACCTGACGCAGTTGGAGGTAGGAGACCCTCAATGTCCTCCCTGTTCTTCCTTTTTGTTCTGATGACTAACCAATCTTGCAAGACCTTTTCTTAGGGCAGAAGAACACCTGGCGGGCAGTACTATGGCCAACACAGCAACTCATGCTCAGGAATCTGCGTGAGACAATCACACACAGGATCCAGCAAAATCATCATATGATGCAGGACAGTTGTGAAGGCTTTGCTGACAATCATGCCGTAGTTCATGCCAAACTGGAGGGTCAGCCATCCAGGGGTCACCTATCCAGCCGGAATCCAAGACGAGATGCGGTGCGGGAACAGACACTGCTCAACAATCCCGCCGGGGGTTTAGAGCACTACCCGCAGAGTCAAGATGCATCCCAGAGGAGCCAACCGTCGTTTGACTACAATCAGGGGTCGTTTGCCCAGGCGCTTCAGATGCTAGATTCAGATCCGGTGAGCCTACGTAACTTACAGGAGCTGATGCTGGGAGCGCAAGAGGGGCTAGCGACCCTGGGTTTCGCCAGTCGGCTATCGTTGAGCCTGGACGACTCGCAGGGAAGTGATGCAGGCGTGGGAGAGAATGGCTTTTTGTAGACTTGGCCATGTGTGAACCGTTGAGTTTATGGAATTTGATTTGCAGGAAATGTAAACTATTAGATTTCAGTTGGCCAATCTGTGGAGCCGTGGGGACAATTTGGGGTGTATTTCTGAGCGAGATCTGACAAAGAGCTCAGAAACGTAGAATCACCGTGGCCAGGGTGTCCTGGAAGCCCTGGTCATGGCAGTAGACTAGTAATAATAGAATATCAAGATGCGGATGAGGTTCAAAGTCACGATACAAGGGGCACCAGCGCCTCCAAGCTTTTGTGAATGGCACTCTGTAATACGAATGAATAGTGGAGCGATCGAGACGGAGTCTGGAATATGTGTGCTATCATGACGCCGTCGAGAGTATGGATGTGAGCTATCACGACGTCGTCAAGACAGGGTCCGGAATATGCATGCTATCATGAAGCCGTCGATAGTATGTATCTGAGGTATCACAACCTCGTCAAGACGGTGTCTGGAATAGGTGTGGTATCACGACGCCGTCGAGAGCATGCAAGTGGCCATCACGATGCCGTCGCGATGAACATTGGAGCTATTTGGAAGGCATTGGGAGCCTATAGCCAGACATGGCAATTGATGCACAGGGGGTTCAAATATGGCTGTGTAGCATCCGGAAGACTAAGCATCCGGAGAGTCTTCCGGATGCTAGAGTGGAGTTGGATTCCGCCATGACGAAGGGGGCACAGGACGGAGGTCGTCGGGATGTGGGAGAGCTTAGGGTCTGAGGGCATCAGGACGCATGCGCTTGGTTGTGGACGTCGTCGGGACGTCGAGGACACAGGGGTAGATGGGGAATGGCGTCCGGACGTGACGTCCGGCTGACGTCGCATCTAGTGTAATGGTGAACGTTCTGAGCCTCCTGAGCCTCTGATGCACGGGACGCTCAGCACGCATATAATAATTTTTGATGATGCAGATCTGTACCTCACCACCGAATCTGCTACAAACTTGGCGCAACAGGCGAAGGTCGTAGAAGGTTACCTAGGTCTCCTATGCGTGAGTTGGATAGCATGGAATATGTCTTCATCGACCGCAATGAAACCGTCAGAGCTTGGCTCCTTTCAAATCCTGTGTTCGACGACCAGCTGGATCTGATTGGGTACTGTTACCCGGATCGGGGTTCAGAGCGACAAGACCTGGCGTGGAGGTGAGTCGACTATCTCAATCAAAATGATTTCCGAAACTGGGCCCGTGATCTGGTCCAACGTATAGACCAGAGGCATTCCTGAGAATTATTCGACGACGGACCAGCTGATCAGCAGGGTAGTGATACGAACGACGTGCGTGAGGCTGATACCTCTCAGTTATCTCAGTCGTCCTCGGGCCTCTCAGACTCTGCGCATGGAAGTGAGATCCTCTTTACAATATTGGCACGTCCGCCTGTAGAACACGCAAAATGGCCGGGCAATCGTATCCCCCTTCTTGCCAAATCGTTGAGCGAGCAGAATGGACAGCTACCATTAAAGGTCCTCCATCGCCCGGCTCAGGGCGAAGATGACCCCATACACGGCATACAGTTCGATGAGGATTATCACATAGAGGATAGGCCCGAAAAACCCCGTTTGAAATACCTTATCCAGGAGGATCGGAGATCCAAGGCGACGCGGAAATGTCGCCCTGGTTTCTACGCCGAGAGCACCGAGGACCGTATGTCTAGGAGAGTGCGTACGGGTGCTGGTCAGGAGAACTTGACAGGAGAACTGATGGATTCGATGGCGCGCCGACTATCGGCGATGTGTACCTAGATGAGGCGTGGATTAGTTGTCTGGAGTGTCATTTGAAAGGGTCACTGATTGTTTCCTTTCCTTTTTTCGTTGGATCATTGTGTGTGTAGCTGAAAGCGATGATAAGTTTGGTTCTTTCTAGATCGTGTTCTAGTCTCGTATACGTGCAGAATGTGATGTTCTGGTAAACAGTCGACGTTTCTGCGCCCAGACTTCTGCCATTGACGATGCGGCTCTTATCGCGGCTCAAGCCCTTGTGTGATCGTCACGGGGGGGATCATGCCGATTGACGACACACCACATCGTACCCATTTGACTATCACAGAACAAACCTCCCACACACAAACGCCTGGCGAAATTCCGACAGTCCGACACGCCCACTGCGCCACACATGCTTTTTTCTACACGCAGTATAACAAGGTCACCTACCGCCCATGCTTCCCCTCTACACCATCCGTTTAGCGTTCACTTCCACACATCTTCTCCGCTCCTCCGTATATCAAATGGCTCCATTGAGAAAAACAAATGCCTTGGGGGAACGGTCAAAGTAAGGACTATCTGTTCATCAATTTAAGAGCGCATTACCTTAACCTTTCGGTTAGTCCCAGACACCAAACAATCGAGCCCCCGGCGGTTGACGCCACGAGTGCACAACGCCGAAAAAGCCATCCTTGGGGAGCTGCAATTGCTGGTGAGGCGTCAAGGACGTAGGAAATCTTCGCTGTTTAGCATAATCACACATTCCAGAACGTCCAGATATGATCTAACTTTTTAACTTCAATAGTCGTTCGTTGACGTCCGGTGCAAGACCACCTTTTGAGCCAGTCATGGAGGATTCGAGGTGAGGGTCAAACATACTACGCATATGTCAGAAATTTGCGAACTAACCACAGCTGGAATCACGGGACGCTATGGGGAGATATCCTATGCTAAAAGCTGGTGTGGGTTCTTGAATGCTTGTGAGCCTACAGCTGTGTACAAGGCATGGCGCGCACAAGTCAAAGCATACATCACGGTGCTCTGGTGGAACCCTACGAGTCTGACTGGCACCCAAATGGACTTGGTACTCAGTTTGGCACGCTCCCTCACGCCTGTCAAAGGCCGAATTAAATTAATCAAAACCCACCACCGCCCCGAAAACGTCGATCAAGTGGAACGTCAAATAAGAGTGTTGGTTAGGGCCACAGCCCAGAAGCTTCAGGCGACAAACGATCGACTCCATGCGGAACGGGCAGAGGCTCCAATAGATGCAGGAGTCTGTGATGTTCAGAGTAAGTGTTCGCCCCGATGTACCTTATGCGATTCTATGACTAGTACTCACAGTTTTTCCAGGGGCCCAATATGATTGGGCCTCTCCCTACTGCCAAAGGCCGATCAGGATCCACATTATTGGACGAACAGGCACACCGAAAGCCTGGCACCCCTTCTTGCACTACCCGTGGTATGACGAAGACTCGGGCGGATGGATTGCGTGGGGAGTCTTAGCATCGCCGAACTTGCAATCCCTACTCGGCGTGCTCCAGCGACCACATGTGGAGGACCCCATAGCATATCCCCGATATCACATCGGGGCAACTGGGGAGGGAGCCAGCCCATAACGCCAGTCACTGTCTGACCCCCTCCTCCTCTTGGAGCTTATATTTTTATATACAGACGATGACATCTGGGTGTGGCTGCTCGGTAACCCTGGCAAAGATCCTCTTGATCTCCTGGTGCTGGAGTCATGCCAGGAGCAGGGAGAGGGCCGAGACGAAACCCCAGCACCAGCCTCAGGTGGAAATCCATGTTTCGATCCTAAGGCCAGGGACCAGTGGGGGCAGTGGGATGACATCGGGCCCAGGGACGACGACGACGATGACGAGAGCCTCATCGACTGCAGCGGCAGCCAAGATGAAGACAATGTCAGTTAGGGTTACCGCGACGATGATCGGGTGCTGCCGCGACAGGTGCACACTCCTGATCGCCGAGGTACAGACATTATTCAAGGTGGCGAAGTAAGTTTTCTTTTATTTTCATTCAACGTGTTATCTAATCATATATCTAGGACGATGACGGGGACTGCGGTGAATCGGCGCGTGGAAAAACCTCAGGGAGCGATTGTTCTCCTGTCGGAGATCTACTAGGCTGACGTACCGGGGATTCACAACACCGGGATTCAGAGCCTGGGCGATCTGCGAAGGAGAGGGCTAGAGTGCTGAGGGCTATTGTTCAAAAGGATCCCTGGCTTGCAAAGCTCTTGAAGACTCGCGAACTAGAGGCTGTGGCGCCCCGACCAGGGTGGGGAGGGGCGGTGCGCCGGACCAGACAGCATCGTGGCCCAGGGCGTGGGCGCGATGGCACTGTAGATATACCTGCTGCCGGATCAGAACCACCAGAAGATCACGATATACATTGGGCCAAGTCCCCCACCCTGCGCCTGAGACATTTACTCAAGCAGAGTCTACCCCCCCTCCTCCGACCTCTTCTCACTCAGCCACCACTTCTCCTGCGGCTATGCCGAGTGTTCCTCCTGATACCACAAAGCCACACCGACCCGAGCAAATTGCAGCAGGGGGATCTCGGCATACCCGCCGCCCAAATGCGACGAAACCGGCCAACGCGCCTAGCCCCAAACCACACAACAAACCTGAACTCACGACGCACATTGCCCCCTGACGTGTGACAGGCTGTCTAGAGCCTCACAGCACATGAAGTTGAACGTTCTTGCCACTTCCCGCTTATTTTTTTCACGCCACCCCAAAACTTCTGGATTCCATCTACCCGCTTGCAAGACGTCCGGTATTCTCTTCCCTTTGTGTGTCAGCTACACACTTCCTAGATGTCTCATATTCTTTACATTTTCGTGTTCCTATCCCCCATATAATAGTCATCAATTCCTTCTACCCCCGTACTTTGGCGTCTCGTATTCACTACTTTTAGAATCACATTGCCAGTTACTGTATTTGTGCACATCGTGTTAGTAGACATGATCCACCCTCGTCAGATTATTCACAAGGTTGTATTCCTTGCATACAGATTCCAGGGTGCTGAGTGGTGCTAATTCGCTGTTCGGAGATGAGAGTAGATACTCCTAATCTTCTTTGGGCTTCGTGAGTGTTTTCCGTGCAACTTCGTGGTCAATCAATGCTAATTGCAGTTGTTAGGTGGTAGCTTCGGCGTGAGGTATTACGACAGCTAGGACCTTAATCGTAATTATATCGGAGAACTCATTAAGAAGATACGAGTAATGTAGGCTAGATATAATGATTCACTTGGGTATAGATCGTCGAAGTATAGGTAACAATATAAAAGTGTAGATAACTTATTATATTGATAAGATCTCTTCTCCGTGCTTGTTGTTCTCTATCTACTTCGGGCTCTTGCCCGCCTCTTATACTCTTTCCCGGGGTACGTGTGACTATCATACTAGCGAAGTACCTTTTCCAACTTCTCCTAGTTTCAGTGAATGTGCGAACACCGTTTGACCCTGAGTTCTCGCACACCCCTTCGGCTTTAATCATCGCCCAAGTAATTGGTCCAATTACTGGTTCTCGATTCTTATGCCATATGAACTTGGTCTGTATATGCAGCCTGGCTCGCTATCATACCAGTCGTTCCTTCCAGTCATGTTGTGATCAACATTTCTCATGCCGGGTAATCATATGCTTACGTCTTACATATCAGACCACATATGTCGGTCGGCTTATCTTTGAAGCGCCATAACTTCTTATCCAACCATTGGCACTTCGCCGTTCAACTTCTTACTGATAGAGAAACATTTCTTCTATAGTAGTCCGCGAAAAGCCCTCGGTCGCATTGCTCGTGCGCTTGCGTAGAGACTGATAACGATCTGTTGCGTAGTTGTAATAACTATGACGGGGGTGTGAGTCGAACACGTGACCTTCTGAAAGAAGTCACGTGTTATTCTGACTGCGCTAGTTCGTGTGCGTCAAGGTAGGGTAACTTTACCCTGTAAATCCTTACAGGGAGTCCGTGCGCCTAACACGAGCTCCCCTCTTCAAAGTATTCGTCCCGAATACTCTAGATCTATTTATACAATTTATTTTCCATCTCGAGCTCCACATAGTAGGGGTAAAAACCACCGGCGTTTACTAGTCCACCGATGGACAACCTGTCTTAGGTTACTCGACCTCTCTCGGGCCCGGCATCTCCGGGATTTCTCTATGAAACCTTTCTACCTCTTCTTGCGCGTTCTGCATACCCTCCGGTGGCTCCCAAGTATTCTCGTCTTCCGCGCAGCCTTTCCATTTAACAAAATACCGAAGCTCATTCATCTGTTTATTCCTTCCTCGAACTTTTCGCGTGTAGGAAATGATCTCGCTCTTGACGATCCTTTCCACCTCCGATTCTAAATCTCCCTCGATCTCTTCGGGGTCTCTTGGGGGTTGTTCGCGATTTGGTCGGTTCGAGGCTCGGTAGGGTTCCAACAGCGAAAGGTGAAACACAGGATGAATTTTCCACCGCGGCAATATTTCTAACTTGTATGCCCTGCTTCCCTTCTTCTCTAACAGTTTGAAAGGGCCATACAGTTTCGGACTCAGCTTCTTCGATGGTCGTTTGGTACGTATGTTTTTCGCATTCAACATTACCAAGTCGCCAACGTCGATGCTGGGTTGTTCCGTCGCTTTTCGGTCATAATATCTTTTCATCGATTCACGTGTATTTTCTAGAGTTTGTTGTGCCTGTCGATGTATGTCCTGCATCCAGTGAGCATACATTGTCGCCCCGGGGTTATGAGCTTCTCTTTCTTTCATCCACTCCGTTTGTGGGTGAAAGCCGTAGTTGGCGAAGAATGGGGTCATCTTGTCTGCATTAGTTGCCGAGTTGTTATAGGCGTGTTCGGCTAACGGCAATAGTTGGTACCAGTCGTTCTGATCGTAGTTGACAAATGTCCGTAAGTAACCTTCCAGCACTTGGTTGGTTCTTTCAGTTTGTCCGTCAGTCTGAGGGTGATATGTCGTTGACATCCGTCTTTTAACTCCTAGCATTTTGCACAATGATTCCCAGAATTCGCCGGAAAACTTCACGTCCATGGCCGATATGATTTCGGTCGGTAATCCGAGAAGTTTCCAGACTTCCCGAAGGAAGCTGTCCGCAAAATCCTTTGTGGTCGCATTTTCGTGGAGGCCGATAAAATGAGCCATCTTGGTGAACCGGTCTACTACTACCATGATCTGGGTCTTACCCTGCGATTCCGGTAGTTGGGTGATAAAGTCCGTCGATATGGAGGACCAGGCGGCATAGGGTTCCTCTAAAGGTTCAAGTAGCCCGTATTTAGCATGCCGTGGGGATTTACAGTGTTGACATTCGTCGCAAGATCGTACATAATCTCTGATCCATTCCGCGAGTTCTTTCCAGTAGAAATCCCTTGTTACTATCTCAATCGTCTTTTCCTGTCCGAAATGTCCCGCTACTAATGAGTCGTGACAGCCTTGGGCTATCTCGGTCTGACCGGCTTCGTTCTCGGGGATGTCCAAACTATTTTTGTAATATAGTAACCCGTCCTTTTCTATCCATTCGTTCAGCATCTTTTTCCCGCCTTCTCTTAACATAACCAGTTCCTGGCCTCGGTCCTGCCACCTCTCGTACTCCTTTCCAGCCACTCTAATCTCGTCTAGAAATGAGTCATTCATCGTCCGTGTCAGGGCTGCATTGACATGGGCGCTTGACAACATTTCTCTTTCCTTTATTAACCGAGGATGATAGCCGATATCGGCTGCGCTGAAGAATGGGTTTTGGCTTGGATCCAAATGAAGGAAACATATTTTGACCTCTTCTTCCTTAGCCGCGATCAACCGCTTGGGGTTTAGGTCGCTTGACCCAAAACCCATTTTTCTTCGCTCGGTTATTCCTAGGTCGTCTACTTCCATGCCGTCGGTGTTGGCAACATTCTCAACTATGAGTTGCGCAATCCGATCTCCTGCCTTAAATACGCAGTCAGCTTCGTCATGGTTTCGAAGTATGACCTTGACCTCGCCGGTGTAATCCGCATCTATTACACGACCGCCCACTGCTATTCCCATCTTGCTAGCCATACAACTTCCTGCGGCTAGCCTTCCGTAGGTTCCTTCCGGCAATCCTATTGCAATACCCGTTTCCACCATTGTTTGTCCTTTGCTGGTACCGGCCGTCTGTCAGGGCGTAGATGTCATCACCGGCCGCAAACCGTGCTCCTTTCGTCGGGATTATAGCCTTTTCCGAGAGCTTCATAACTCTGAGGATTCCAGATTCGCGTGTTTCTGGGATGAGAGCTGTTTCCGCGCCTCGTTTTTGATGAATTACAGAAATTTGAAAATGTTCAGATTTCAGAATTGACTGTTCACTGTGACGAGCTCCCTCTTCAGGACGGTACTCCGGCCGTCTACTTAACGTGTCGGGCTTCCCGCCCCGGCTTCCCACACCGTAGACTATTTTGAAGTTATAGTTGGTCAACTCCTGTGCCCATCGAATTTGCCCTTGGTTCCAGACTTTTTTGGTCAAAAAGGACTGTAAGTTTTGGTGGTCCGTGTATACTGTCACGGGTTCCTCTTCGGCCCAGAGGTATCTTTTCCATTCTTTAAACGCTTCAATGATTGCGAGTAATTCCTTGTCATGTATCTCGTAATTTCTTTCCGCGCTGTTTAGCTTTCGAGAATGGAAAGCCACTGGGTGAAGGCGTCTCCCCTGGTATTGAGATAGTATGCATCCAAGCGCAAAGTCCCTTGCGTCTGCTTCAACTACCGTTTTCCTCCCTGGGTAGAAATGCGATAAAATTGGTGCCGTTGTAAACCTCTTTTTCAATTCCTCAAATGCCTCCTCCTGCTCTCTCCCCCTGTGAAAGTCCTTAGGGTTTCCTTTCAACGGTTCGGTTATTGGCTTGCAAACCTTCGAAAAGTCTTTGATGAATCGACGATAGAAGTTTGCGAATCCAATGAAGTTTTGGACTTCTTTAACCGATCACAGATGTGCCCAGTTTTGAACGCTTTTCACTTTTCTATCACTCATGGTGACGCCACTCGTCTTGACAATGTATCCCAGGAATTCAACCTCTTCCTTATGCAATACCGACTTTTTTAACGAGACTGCTAAGTGAAGTTGTTCAAGCCGGTCAAGGAATTTTTGGACTAACTTAATATGGTCCTCCATATTTTCGGAATATATCAGGATATCGTCTAAGTAGACGACCAATCCGTGGTCCAAGAATTCCCTTATGATTGTCTTCATCATTGTCTGAAATGTAGCGGGAGCGTTAACGAGTCTGAAGGGCATGACCTTGTATTCGTACTGTCCGTATCGTGTACGAAAGGCAGTTTTGTGTTCGTCGCCTTTTCTCATTCGAATAAGATGATATCGACCTTTTAATTAAGCTTCGTAAACACCTTTGCTCCAGCGACGCGGTCTCGGAGTTCGTCCATCAGTGGTAGGGGGTATTTATTCAGGATCGTCAATTTGTTGAGGTTCCTATAGTCCACGCATACTCGTAAACTTCTATCTCGTTTCGGTACGAAAAGGATTCGAGTGGCGTAAGGAGATTCGCTATCGGCAATTTTTCCCTCAGCCATCATTTTCTTGAGATACTTATCCAGCTCGTTTAACTGGTGTGCCGACATTGGATAAATCGGACCCCATGGGGGTTCAGCCCCCTCTTTAAGGTTGATGGCGTGATCGAAAGTCCTTCGAGGCGCCAACATTTTGGCCTTTTTCTCTTCAAAAAGCTCCTTATACTGCCAATACGGTTTTGGCAGCGTCTCCAACTGTACTCCTCCTCCTTCCTCTCGTTCTATCCATCCTACATACTCTGCTTCCTTATCGTAAGCCACAGTTTCATCCCATTCAAACATATCCGCCACCGCCTCATCTTCTATATGAGCGTGGCACTTTGCTTCTTCAAAAGCCCCTTAACGTGGGTCCGCGATATTCTCAAGGGGGTACTCATCATGCCACCACCCAAAGGGTATAATTAAGTCATATCTTCCTGCATTCGCAATTTCGCAGGATATCATACTTCGGTGGCCGTTGGCACTAATTTCCAGGAGAATAGGATGGGTATAGAATGTTCCTCGAGTAGGCGTGGTTTCGCCATCGAAGGTTGTAATTTTTAACGGTGAATCCCTAGCTTCGGTCGGGATTTCAAGCCGTCGTGTGGTGTCTTGGTTCATGAGAAAGATATTTGAACCAGAATCTAAGAGGACGTTTATAGCGTGTTTTCGTCCTCTGATTTCAATAAATGACTTCCCCTCAGGGCAGGCGTAATGCTTGGGTTTTTTAATGGGTCTAGAGCTTTCGCTTGGTCCTTGATGAAATCTTTTCATCTTCGCGGTTACAAGTAGCGTGGGGGTTTGTTACCGCGCCTGCGCAGTTTCGGCTCTTAAAGCCTCCTCAGACAAACTTTTACAACAAGTGTCTAATATTTTGATAGTGGGCAGCCCACTACTAGCGGTCTTTACCTCCTGCCGAGGAGTTCCCATATCACAGGAGTGGTGGTTCACTAGAGTACCTCTTGAGTTCGCGACTAGGATGCGCAGTCCTTTATTGTCGACTTAGCCCTCATATGAAACTGTCCCCTGCGACAAGTCTACCGTACCTTCGCCTTGGAGTTTGGTCTCACTCCCGAGAGCCCCTCGAACACTATTCATTGGGCATGAATCTTGTGCCCAAGAGAGGCGCCCCCAGCTTCTATTTGCCCGGCTGTTTTACCCGGAGAGAAAGTCAGGTTGCCGTGGATTTCGACCCTCCTTCACGTGTCGTGCAACTCAAGTTCCGTTCCGACCAATGGTAATCCTCTTTTTCCCGTTTAGTCTCTTCGACAGCTTTCTTCACTTGTAATTTTTTTTATGGCTCCCGTGGTGAGCACGGACTACCCATTTTGGACGTAAAATGGCAACCGCGATCGTTTGGTCGTTTAGCCTTCCGGTGGGATCTCGTCACCGACTACGCCGCAGGTCTTTCGATTCGAGGCGGCAACCTCACTACCCGAACACAGTTGTTGTCGGTCCCTGGATGACTTTTTATAAAATGTCGTCATCTTCAAAGGCCCAAGCTGGGGGCGTTTGAACCGCGCGTCGTGAGCTTTCTCCCTTGCCATCAACGGCAACAGTGGCTACCTGGGGCCGTCGTTATGGCGCGAATGCGGACTGTCGTTTGGGCTTTGATTGCCCTCGATATATAGCCGATACTTGTATCAGTTTTCCACACTATTTCCAAGTATGGTTTTTCATTCCTGATTGCGTGCATTCATTGTCAGATTTCCCTTTATCGACAACCTTCTGATCGACGCCCTGGTGTGCTTCCGACTACACCGTATGTCTAACCTCCCCCTTGGGTGCCACCGACCCTTCTTTCTTCACCCTTCTTTCCCCCGCCTTCTTCTTCTGGTATGCCGCCTTTTCCGTACCCGTGTACTGTTTCTTTACATGTTTTGCAGCGACTGTCGGCTTCGAATCCTCAAACTTTGTTTTGTTCTCTCTGGTTGTGCCGGAGGGACCCCCTCCTCGAAGATCTTTTCTTTCCTTGAAATCTTCTTCCGCTCGGGTTACGGTCCTGACTGCTTCCAACGATTCCCCATTGTCGACATATTCTCTATGTGCGAGCCTTCGCAATACTTCCATGGGGAGTTCGTCTTGGATCATTTTTCTCCAGGCTATTCCTGTGACTCTTGCATGGATGTTGAGTTTTTTCATTTCCATTAAGAATTTGGCGACATCACCGGGATATTTGACCGATCCCATTTCTGGTAGGGATTTTTCCCCTTCATGGGTGGGTCTGAAGCGTCGCAGGGCGTGTTCTGCAAAAACGTGCCAGAACTCGTATCCCCGTTGTCTCGTATAACCTATTTCGCCAGTCATTTGTCGTCGGTACGTTAACACAAACGGTGCGACTTCTTTGCGATCCATTCGGCTTATCACGTATCCGATTCGTTGTGCCTCGTCCTCCCACTGCCAACTGTTTCGACCAAAATAATCTGTGCATGTCATTAGCCACATGCGGATGTCTTGATGTTTCTCGTTTCTAAACATGGCAGGGGGTTCCGCTGGGACTCTCGTTCGTTGTCCCA
>Ga0307510_10004868_pt1 | contig 15877 bp, 21 predicted proteins | sample 12_EM_MG_FD_207224 | JGI IMG/M metagenome (GOLD analysis project Ga0307510, IMG submission 207224) | Populus trichocarpa ectomycorrhiza microbial communities from riparian zone in the Pacific Northwest, United States - 12_EM | ecosystem: Host-associated > Plants > Roots > Unclassified | place...
CGTGCACGGGATTCTTTTGGTGGCGAATGTATGATAACGAATATCGACCGCTGGTTCACCTTCGTCGAGCAACTTGGAACAGTAATCAAGCGCATGGAAGATTTTGTTCCAGTCACCGGCTGTGATCGCACGAGATGGTGGACTAATTTTGCTTTTTCGGAAGACCAAATTGATGCAAGGACGTCATTCGAAGCAAACGTTTATCAACGTCATGATACCTGCGTCGACATTGAATTCTTACCTGGGCGTGTTATAGGCGGGGCGTTGGTCCAGGGACCTTAAGAGGCGGTGCGTTTCCAAGGGTCATGAATCTGAGAGAAATTTGGCATGACCTCCGCTGTTAGAACTTACTCGAAAATCAATGCATGTCCATCCCAAGGTTCCATGTTGCCCGTGTCCTCAAGATATTCCCTAGGCATCTAAAAAGATATAGACCCCCTGGTAACTATGATTGGTTATTCCGAGTACGTCGAATGCGGGAGTAAGTGTACGAACATACCGGGCATGCCAAGGTCAATGCAAAGGACACAAGTGCTGAGAATGCGGGATGAAAGAAACCGAATGCGGGTCATACGAGAGAGGGGCACGACGATGGAAGGACAGCACAACGGCCCGAGATCTGAGGAAGGCCGGAACCTGAGTCTAAGAGCAATGGGAATACAACGACTCTGCAACGCCATGTCCCTCAGCTTCTCTATTCTGGTATACAGTACTTCTGTATCATGGTGGCTCCGCTCAACGTTTTTTTTTCAACTCTGCTTGAGGAAAGGCCCAGGTGCCAGCATGGTCACACGAGCAACCTTAGACCGCAAGTTGTGAAGAACTTACACATCACCATCGCTTACCGGGGCTCGGGTATGTCAAAAGTGTACGCGAACATTAGGCTCGTGGATACAAGGAACACGAAATTCGAATGTGATTCAACGTAGTAGGATACATGGTGGCGATCCTCTGCCAACTTGGGAACGTATTCGCCAGGCCAGACATATCTTTCAGGGGGAATCCTCATAATAATAATGCCGCCTACACCGAGGGCTGTGTCCGAATAACAAGAATAAGTAAACTTCTACTAGTAGAAGTTGGGATGCAGCGCGACGTAGTACGACCTCCATCCCGGGCGTCGATAAATGTCCGGTAGTCCTCGATCATCTAGTGAAGTTGTTGACTGTGTTAGAATCCTGACGGAGGTGCCCCAAGGTGGACAAGTACCCAGGCCAAACCCTAGGTTCGTCAGGAGCCTGGGACATCCGCGCATCCTAATGCCACCAGTGCCCAGGCTCACCAAGCCTTGTCAAAATAACTAGCGAGGTTGGATATCTTACAGCACGTCCTTGATCCCATCTGACCCCACAACGAGCGGTCTTTCAGCCAAAACGTGGTCCTTCTGACCCTCATGAAAGTACATGCGAAGATGGACGCGGTTGTCGGAAACTAGAGGGTAAGTACCGAGAGCAAAGAGGTGGGCCATATCACAGCACCCATATCACTATAGAGTTGTGTTGATGGCGGCGCACTCTTTGGGCATGTGAGCACACGTCTCACATTGGTCAGTGCTCCGGATAGAACATCCGAGTTAGCGACAGATCCTTCGTATGCTCTGCCTTCACTCCCACACCGATGATTATTAGACCACAAGGAGTCGCTGTTGAGTGATCGAGCACAGGATACAGCTGGCTTGAACCTGCCACGTGAATTCATGCCATGTTGATAAAGTTCTATGGGTTTACAATGACGAATCGATAAATGTATAGCACAATGCGAAGACGGTCCGATGCTACTTTTATAGCCTCTGGATGACGAGTGCCGAAGAGGCGCCGCCCTAAAATCTCGAAGTAAGTTTTTGAGCACGATCAGGGGAAGCCCAGAACGAACCCCATTGCATATACCGGCAGCGCCGTACTCGCCGGCCTTAAGTGTGTGCACCAAGGAGACAATGATGCGGGAACCTGAGTTGCCGATAGCATGACCGAGGGCAACGGCGCCACTGCACAAGCACATTGCATTAGGATCTAGATGCATGGGCTAGAAAAGAGTACTGGCGCACCCATTGACGTTGATTTTCGAAGGATCAACCCCAAGAACCTTCTCAACGATGCGGACAACGACAGAGAAGGCCTCATTGACCTCCCATGCGGCGATGTCTGCTGGCTTCAAACCTGCCTTCTCCAGAGCAATAGGAAGTGCGACGGTGGGGGCCTCAGGGAAGTATCTTGGCTCCACACCAGCGTCGGCATATGCTATATACACGTCAACACATCGAATATCAAGCCAACCTGCGCGGGCTACTCACAGATGACCTTGGCCAAGGGCTTGACACCAAGCTCTTTCGCTTTCTCCGCAGACATCAGAATGAGAGCCGAAGCGCCATCATTGATGCTGGATGAGTTAGCGGCTGTGATACAACCGCCTTGCTTGAATGCAGACTTGAGTGTTGGAATTTTCTCGTAGATGACCCTCTTGTATTCTTCGTCTTCTTTCACCACCGTGTCACCCTTCTTGCCCTTGATGACGACGGGAACCACCTCAGCGTCAAATGCACCCTCCTTCCATGCGCGTTCCGCGCGCTTGTACGACTCGATGGCGTGTGCATCAAGAGACTCGCGGGTGATTCCGTACTTCTCAGCGCAGAGCTCGGCGCAGTTGCCCATGGCGACCTTGTCGAACGCATCGAGGAGACCGTCATTCTCTAGCGCGTCTTTGGCCTCAAGTTTACCAAAGTTGGGGTTCTGTCGGGGGATGAGGAAACTGGCATGTAATTGCATGAGCTGTCACTCCGTGGCGAGCTCACAACCGGAGCGACTCACGGAGCATTGCTCATGCTCTCCATACCACCGGCAGCGACCACACTTCTGTAGCCCGAGGCAATAGATTGAGATGCGAGCATGATGGTCTTGAGTCCGCTCGCGCAGACCTTGTTGATGGTAGTCGCATCAGAATTGACCGACAAGCCTGCACCCAGGGCAACTTGTCGTGCAGGGGACTGGCCGACGCCAGCCTGCACGACATTGCCAAAGTAGATCTCCTCTACGGATGTGGGTTCAACTTTGGACTGCTCGAGGGCGCGCTTGAGGGCGACGACGCCGAGTTCGGGTGCGGTGAGGGACTTGAGGGCACCATTGAAGGAGCCGACAGGGGTGCGGGCAGCGGCAACAATGACAACTTCGTGTGGGCCGTTATAAGACTGATTTATGGATCGTCAGGAAACTGTGATGAAGGAAGGAGTGTGGACAAGCGTACCATTGAGCGGGTGGTGAGGGGGAACAGGCGAGAGGAGAAAGTAGGGCGAGCGATTGAGGATAGACGAGAAAGGTACATCGTGTTCGGGGACCTTTTTATGTGCAACAGTCATCAGCCCGAAATGCGACCATCCCGGATATGAACCAATCGCATCAGAGGCGAGTCCGGCTGTGAATCGTACGACGGACCGAATGTAACTTACCCAACTGACAAACGCTGCCGATTAATCTGGAACGAGCCTCAAGACTGTCTGTCAGTGTCGGTGTCGAACCACTTTGCGTCAATCGGATGCAATCCCGCTTTTTATATAGTGATGGCTAGCTGGCAGTGTCTAAGATCCGACAAGTTTATCACGGGATATTCACAACTGGACAATGTTCCCCAGCATCATGAACCACGTCTCCAGCAAGTTTAACCACTTGTCGTCAACACCTTCAAGCATCCCCTCGGCGCTCTTTTCTCCGATCAACTCGCCGATAGCAAAACCCGTTCCACACGGATGAATAAGCCATGCCGGCGTTCCTAAGGTGGGGTGATCCCCTTGCGACAGCAACGGAAACGGCGCATCTAGTTGTACTAGCGCGAATGATGTGACTTGAGATTGAGGCAATGTGTGGCGATGAAGTAGGCCCGTATTCATAATCTCTTCCAGGATGAGCGGGGAACCATCTGCAACACCTCTTATTTCAGTAAACCGTTATCTTCTTTCAAAAGTTACGCACGGGGATCATGTACCGTGAAGTAGAATACCGGAACCTGAAACGTTGGAGAAAATGCAACACTCTGACCACAAATAAGCAATCGTGATGATGCGCTGGGCGCCACGGCAGGGTCCTCTGCGGCCACCCCTGTCTCTAGAACTTCTTCCTCTTCTAAAAGACCACTGTCCCTATTTCGAGGACGACCTTGTATTGTGACAGTGCGAAACAAGTAGCCGAGCCCTGGGACTGTCTGAGAACTCGATGAGAACAAGAGCATTGTGTTGACATTTGGGGAGTGTGCACACTGGGTGTTCTACCCACGACCATCCTTTCAATCCAGACATATTCAAAGAACACGACGTCGAAGGGGCATATTTAGCGACGAGTGCCTTAGAAGCTCGTTCGAATTGGGAGCGAGTGAGAGTGGAGGGAGAGGCCATAGGGCGTGGGAATGAGCTATGTAGTTTGTGTTAGCAAGGTTCAAAGCCACAGAAGCCACAGAGGACAACTCGACGGAACACGCGGACACCAATCAACGCTTGAATATCTCAAAACAAGGCCTGGCCTAGACTGTCTCCTTTGCCCTCTCTTCGTCTCAGCCATGGCCGTAGGAAAGGTGCGTATCAGGGAAACATACTACGGACACTGAATCTGACATTACTCTGTCACATAGAACAAGCGATTGTCCAAGGGTAAGAAGGGCATCAAGAAAAAGGTCGTCGACCCTTTCTCTCGCAAGGGTATGCGTCCGCTTCATTCCATCGACAACGTCAATATTAATGGGTTTTTCAGATTGGTATGATATTAAAGCCCCATCAATCTTTGAAGTACGGAATGTGGGGAAGACTCTTGTGAATCGCTCTCAGGGATTGAGTACGTGGGACACCTCTCATTTACGGTTCACATTCTCACATCGTCGACTTCATAGAAAATGCAAATGACTCACTAAAAGGTCGTATCATTGAGGTTTCACTCGGCGACCTCAACAAGGATGAGGAACAGTCTTTCCGCAAGATTAAGCTTCGCATCGACGAAGTCCAAGGAAAGAATTGCCTCACCAACTTCCATGGCATGTCCTTCACCTCGGACAAGCTTCGTTCTCTTGTGCGCAAATGGCAAACTCTCATCGAGGCGCATGTCGATGTCAAAACGACTGATGGTTACCTCCTCCGCCTCTTCGCCATTGGATTCACGAAGCGCCGCCAAACGCAGGTGCGGAAGACGACGTATGCCCAGACGAGTCAGATTCGGGAGATCCGGAAGAAGATGTTCGAGATCATGACACGGGAGGCGACGAGCTGTGATCTGAAGGAGTTGGTGCAAAAGTTTGTTCCAGAAGCGATTGGGAGAGAGATTGAGAAGGCGGCGCGGACCATCTACCCTCTGCAGAACGTGTATATCCACAAGGCAAAGATCTTGAAGGCACCGAAGTTCGATGTATCAAAATTACTTGAGCTTCATGGCGAGTCAACAGACGTACGTTCTCTCGGTATTTTTGTTTGTTTGTTCACTGATTCACATCTTTATAGGAGACAGGTACAAGGATTGCGAAGGACTTCAAGGAGCCAGAAGTTCTTGAATCTGTGTAATAGTCTAAAATATCACACGTTTTATTCGTCTTTTGTACCGCCATACTTTCTCGTCATACAGCAAGGGTATCAACAATCTATGATCACCATGATACATGAAACACTGTCCTTCCCGCGGATTGAACGTTGAACGTAAGTCGATGTTGAAAAGTGGGCTTTTTTTAACTCGGGGCCTCGCTTATCCCAGTCAAGAGAGTCACCAGTGAGCCTCGAGCACAAGGAAGATGTCTGACGTCGAATACATCAAATCTTTCTTCAAAATCCACGCAGATTTTCCAAAAAAGGTACGCAGTGTAGATCGACCCGTATTGCTCCCCGCTGAGACCTTTCCAGGGTGTAAACTTTTGTGACATCTTGCCAATTTTTCGCAACCCTTTGGGTTTCGAAGCCCTCATCACGCACCTGATTCATCACCTCGTGTCCGTGACCATACCAGCCTCCCCCAACAAGAGGATCGATGTCGTCATTGGACTCGACGCTCGAGGCTTCCTCCTCGGCCCCATGATCGCTCTCAGGCTCGGCGCCGCTTTCGTGCCAGTGCGCAAACGAGGGAAACTGCCTGGCGAGTGCGTGCGAGCTACATACGAGAAGGAATATGGACCGGTACGCCCGAATTTCACATCTCACCCTCACCCGTTTTCTATTCTTTCTCGTTTCTCGCGGTCTTTGCTTAACGCCACGGGGACCCAACTCCCCCCTCCAATCTCTCTTTGGGCTCGTTCCTAGTGGCTGATATCTTTTATTTGGTGGGGGTAATTACTCCCCGGATAGGACGAGTTTGAGATGCAGGCGGACGCCATTGTACCTGGGCAGACGGTCATTATCGTCGACGACATCATTGCCACGGGTGCGTCTATCTCGGTCCTCCGAGCGTTTACTACTAGAAAATAATCACTGACAAACGGACCGTCTTCTTCCTGGAACCACTGCGTATTTTTCAGGTGGATCGGCTGCGGCTGCGGGCGAACTCGTAGCGAAGCAAGGTGGCACAATGCTGAAATACCTCTTTGTTGCAGAGGCCACCGTCCTGGGAGGCGCGGCCAAACTCGGCGCGCCAGTCTACTCTATAGTCAAATTCGACGACTGAGTTTCGTCCCATAGAATCGAGGGGTTCTTTTCCTCTTAGAAGAATTCGTTATTTAGACTAACAGTTTTGTATTCTGAAGCGCGTGACCGTTGATATATAACATAGATTTCTCCGAGAATCTACTCTGTGCCTCAGATGGCTCTGGCTCTGCCGAGGCAGTATCGCGTTCCATGTTCTCCAGGACGAGCACGACCCGCCCCGCGTGGCGATCCTCTGCAACATCCAACATCGCTGAAACTTGGCGCCCGTCCGATTCGCGCAGGACCACTACCGCTACACCGTCCAAAGAATCACCAATATCCTTGAGGTCTTCCGTACTCGCAGATGGATTGACGACCATCTCGGAGTCACTGATAACCACGACCCCAGAAGCCCCCACTTCATGTGCGCGCATAAGTTTCTCGAGGAACGTGCACTCGCCGCGGCGAACGAGGATTGCTTCATCTGCGAACGTCTGTGTGTATTCCAGGCACCCAGTAGGGTTTGCTGGGTCTCGGACTAGTCCAACTCCTTCCCCTTGTCCGAAACGCAGAGCCGTTCCGTTAGGCGGATAGGGAACAGTTGGGTCGCCGGCGAACTGGCCCGTGCTCACTGTGAAGACCGCATCGGATACCAGGCCTCCAGCAACAGATGGGATATATGAGCTCGCGTCGACGAAATCTATGAAAATTCGGAGCTGGACGCTGGTGTGTCGCGGTTCAGTTTGCGTCTGTCTGCCGCCAGAAAGCACCACGGCTAGCGCCTTGTCATCGATAAAGACAGTTTGACCTCTGAGCACTGTATGTGGGCCCACTGTGCAAAGATTTAGTGGATGTAATCTGTGTGGCGAGTCATGGGAAGGAGACCGACATTTGGTAACATCATAGCCCCTGCCATCTAATCGGCTCACCATCCGGATCCGAAGGCCATTGACACTCCGAACCATGAATCCATCAGGAACAGGATAAATCTTCTCGAGACCAGGGCTAGTGTCCTCCTTCACCGTTTTGCCATCTATCGAAAGGATGAACTCCTGTGTCTGAAATGGTCAAGATTTCAGCTATTGATGACGCAACAGCATAGAGATAACTCACGTATTGGTCGATCGCTGGGACTGCACACCAGCCATTCGGGTGCCACCACGTTTCATCTCCATCCGAGAGCGCAGAGCTCACAATGAAGCGAGCATAATCAAAATCGGATCGGGAGCGAATGCCGACATAGAGCCCAGGCATATCATCCGTACCGACAAAGTGGGGGGGCTCATAGGCAGGGCATTGTTGGTTCTCTGCACGACGAAGCTGCCGCACCGTAGTTGATGGGGGCTTCAAATACTCCCGCTCTAGTGATAGTATGTGGCCTTCCGTCGTAAAGACGTAATTCGAGTCGTCATTATGCAATGGGTTATCTTCATCAAATAGCAAATAAAGGTACTGATTTTTCGAATTAACAATCAGCCAGCGTACAGGCGAGTGACTACGAACCTTCAAGGTCTCCGACAGGACAAATGATTCCATTCTGTCATCGAGAGCATTGGTTCTCAAATCTTGAATACCAGCAATTCCGCATTCGACTTTTGCTCGGAGCAGCAAATCAGAGAGAACAGTCTTCCCGATGTCGAGATACATAGGATCTCGGGTTGCCTGCATTCTGATTAATGGCGACTCAACCCAGGTCGCGAGGAACATACGCGATATAGATACCAAGTTGACTCAATAAACTCTGTCTTCCTATCAACCTTTGCAACCCTATGAAATGCGTCGTGGCGAGCTTACCAGGACGTAGAGGATATTGTAGTGATGTAGCTTGTCTATAGTTCATGTCCCAGACTTCTGGGATACCTGCATGACGCTTCCATAATTGCCAATCTAATGGTTGTCAGCACTTGTCGTACAATGTATCTACAAGGCGATCCTCACAAAGTAGATGTGATTTGATTGCGTTTTCGATATCACCAGCAAGGACCTGAAGTCCAGGCCAAAACGCTGACAACGAATCTAGGGTATTATATGCTTGATCGCCTGTTGTTATATGGACCTGTCGATACTGCGGTGTGTCAGCAACTGCCTCAAATCGGGAATGTAGGCTTACCCAGAGGCCGTCTAATGATCTAGAGTAACGCATAACGGCCGCGTATGATTCATTCCAGACATCAAGGAACTCATGTTCGCCTAGCAAGATACGAACTTAGGTTCACTATGTTGAAAAAAACTCCCAGCACCTACCACTCAGGATGTACCACTTGAGAGCATATTCAAGGAACGAGTCAATGCCAGCACCGACTGAGCTAACTTGTGGGAATGTCCAGTCCTGAGACCAAAAAGTCGGTGCCATGCAATGCAAACCGAAGAGAGGAGCACTGACCCCAGTCCATACGTTGACTGTATTTCCTACCAAGCCTATATCTGATCGACGGTTCCAAAGAGCAAAAAAGGCTTTACGAGCAGCCTTCTCAAATCTAGGGTCCCCAGTAAGCCTACTCAAAGTGGCGAATTCAATGATAAGGGATCCTGCACCGGCAGTACCTAATGAGAACATCCTGCTCTAGCATGGACAAGGACGAGATTCATGTTGCCTGACTCACAGGTTTGAACAGTCTCGCCTTCAGGGACCCCATGGCGAAGGTTTATCTGCAAACACTCATTCGTACATACAAACCCGAACCAACCAATGACACTCACCCTCGCAAACGGTAAGCCGGTTGGAGTAGAAAACGCAGGTAAAAATCTCTGTCCTAGATCATGTGCCATTGCAAGGAGCTCTCCACGGTACCATGGCAGTTGAAATGGCCCTGTCCGGGTGGCGAAGAGGTGAGCAGAAAGTAAACCCCCGAGGACACGGATATTTGTCTCAAAAATCTGAGGTTTGGTGTCGACATCGAAGGATACCCAGTCGATAACCCTGCGAACAGCATCCTCGAACCCAGCCCGGTCATTGAGTACAACCAGGGTGTCGAGCGAGTCTACCAGCGTGAGAGAGAAGTTGCCCGTAACGTCGTTGTGTACAAAGTTTTCACTTGACCCAGCAAGCCCACGCATGTGAGGAACACCAGCCATTATCAGAGCTGAGGAAGTAGCTCACGGAGAATGCCAGTCTGGTCCACGACCTGAACAGGACAAGGGAGCAAGCTAATAGCCCATTGAGATGACTTGAAGGCGCTGTTGAGAGAGGTGACAATACCTCATCCAGTGGGAAAGCTTTGCATGCGTATTAACGCTAAGAAGGATACGACATTGGCTATCACACGCACCAAACTCCATGTAGCTATCATAACCATGATACCAGAGGTCGCGAACTTGATCGCTTGGAGATTTCTTAGCCAGATATGACGTATGGCGAGCTAATTACATACCGCATCTCGAGTTTCCGTTGAGACGTCCATGATGTAGCGCCAGCTACATTGGGAGTGGTCGTGTTGCCGGATCGATATGCTTCAAATGCTGCAACAAGAACTGCCAGAAATATCTCTGGCCATCGTAATAACCAGTTCATAAAGTATGTCGTCCTCCGACGAGGAGGCGAGGGGAACGCTTGAGAGCACGCGGAAGTGGTGTCGTGGAACAAGAATCGAGACGTGGCGCGCGTCTTCCTGCTTTGACGCTCAACCTCTCAACGCTGCTCCCGCTTTACGGTGTCGTATTGCTATGTCCAGAGTCATCAACGTTTCCAATGATTTAGGGAAACGTCTGCTCGAGGGATGGGTGTGTTTACAGAACTAGAACGTCTTACTTCGACTCGTCCTTATAATTCTCCAAGACGCCATCCGACCGAACATGCCCAGCTGAAACATGTCGCGGCATCCCTCTGCTGAGTTCCCCTGCGGGATACCTTCCAGTCACATGGTTTTGTCCTAGTTGCGAGGGCGATGGGAGTGGCGAGTCTTTTCTCCTCATCAGCGCTCACCTAACTCCCCGACTTTCTCAGCAGTCCGCGACCCTAGTCAGTCCGAAATGCAACGCCCCTCCTCACCCAGTCTTTCATCTAGCACTCATTACTCCCGGCATTCAACTCCGCCGACAGAAGAGTCTCATGATCTGAGCTCACCCACTTTTGCCTTACCTGAGGAGACAGAGGAGTCGATCAGGCGACGGCAACAATCCGACTTTGCCTCAGCGGAAATTGGGAATCGACTTCTGAAAGGATGGGCCATGCTTGCCGATGAATGTCCCAGAAGCACCTGCTACGGTATCCCGTTGGTCAGGCCTCCAAAATCAGGCCGTGACAAAAACCCTCCAAAGGTGTGCTTGTCCTAGGTGACAATGAAGGAAAACTAACATCTGATTCGCTGGAATGTCCCAACAGGAATGTGTTGTATGTGGCACTGTCTACGTCCCAGACACAGAAAGGAAGACGCAAGGATTGGATCCCTTGGCACTTGGTACGCTATCCGAGACAAGGCGAGAAGAGGTCGCCACGTCTAGCGTGCCCGCGAATGTGCTAAATGCAACGACCAAGGGCAAAAGGAAAGCATCTGTACCGGAGGTCCGTTTTATATAATCTATATAACAATAGATGTAACTCATGACTGCCGATGACATTGTCTCCAGGTGATTACATCTGTTCCGCCTGTCGGGAATCCAAAAGTCACGCACCCTGCTACCTCTGCATTTCCCGTAACTATGTTCCGAGATTCAAATCCGCCACTGCAGACTTCCTCCAACCATGCGTTCTCCGAGGTGGGTTCCCCGCGAGATGAGGCCGTGATGCACTATATTTCATCTTGTATGCGTTTCAGCCCGTCTCCACATCCGACGACGTCCTTGCTGGCTCGGATAAGGCCCTTAGGGCTACTCTGAGTACCCTGTCCCAGAGGCTCTTACTCCTCTCTGGCCAGCAGATTCTTGATCCAGTCACCATTTCTCAAACAGCAGATGCCATTGCCAGAACTGGGCAAGCCCTGGCAGTTATCAACACGTTAAGGCGCAGCCAGGAGTAGGTAATAGGCATGATTGCGGAGTTGTTGTTGTGAAAGAGTTGGACGTGGCGTGAAATGGTGTGAGGCGAGTTGCGACGCTGCGTCCGACTCTGTGACAAAACTGGGGTTCTGTAGTGCGTTGTATCATACTTGTTGCCCTGATGAGAAGCGCTCGCCAGATATCAGTCTATCTTTATTGGTCCTAGGGCATGCGATGTCCTCATGTGCCTTCGCGGATGTCGCGCCAGGGTACGGGGCGCTCCGTTTGTACGGCAGGTGATCGCATCCCCTGTCGCGCATGGTTGGCTCATGGTCTGGCCTGAGTATCGTCGTCGTACCGGTAGAGTATATGAATCCGGCGGGTTGCGAAGGGGGGCACCCCACATCAATCAGCCCCTCATCATGCCCCTCCTCAACATGTTCAGATCAAAGCGGGGACGCTCAGCGTCATTGTCCAAGGCCCCTGAAGGTTACTGGCACAACTCTTACGACCAGACATCGGCGTACGGTCCACGCTCAGGATTTGGTCGCAGCACCCATCACGCCCCGCCGCATACTGGCAGCAGGTCGCAAGGCCACCCACCGTATGGCTCTTCATTTGCAAACTCTGGTGCCCAGCGATACGCCGAGAGTTCAACGGACGACCAGGTACGAAGCAACAACCTCGCCACGTACTACCGCCCGTCCTAACACATTCTTTATTTTCGTAATGCGTGCGCAACGCACAGTCCTGGTATCGGGTGGAGCACCCCAACTACTCCCGCCAGGGCCCGCACGATCGCGACACAGAGTACTATTCCTATTCCGAAGAGGGCTCCGACAGACGCAGCGATGCGCAGCCGTTCACCTACACCGACTCGGAGTCCGCCTCCCGCGTCCAGAGCCCCGTCCCGACCGTGCACAGACAGGAGGCGCCCGGGCTCGGCAGTCGTCTGTTCGAGCAATTCCCGGGGGGACGCCCGCCACCGGGCCCGCCCGCGTCCGTGACCCGTCTAGATCTGCCCCAGGAAGTGGACCGGGGATTCGACGATGGAGGCGGATTCGATCGACGCCAGCGCGCAGCATATCCCGCCGCTTCTCAATACCCCCACCACCAGCCGTTCGCACCAGATCCGCGTCATCCTAGTCAACCGCACCGACGTCCATCCCAGCACTCCGCCTACCAGGTGTGTATCGCGTGTTTCATTGCGGACCCTTTCCCTTTCATTTCATTTTCACGTCCGACTGACTGGGTGTGGTCATTTATATATATATTCCGACGCGACGATAGGGCCCAATGCACATAACTCTACCATCTGACAGCAGTCGCTCAGACGTGTTACAGACGATGGGGGATGGAAAGCGCATCGTGGTTTGTTGCGGTTCTTCTTCGTCGTGTTTTTAATGGCCCTTTTATGACCGGGGATATTATTCTAATCCCACTAGGTCCCCCGTCAGCCGATCGAACGACGTCAATCGGGACACTCCGGGTCCGGGTCGTATGTTCAACCCTCCAACCCCGAACGTACCTACTACATCGTACCCCCCGGGATGAACGTCATCTTCCGCGACGAATACGGCAATGAACTGAAACGGTAAGTCACTCAACACGTTTCCTCGATCTAGCTACCAACACCTCGCTCTCGCATCAGTGTCGGCGACTTTAGCGAAAGCGAGGATTCTGATCTGTACGACGAAGCGCCGGTAGAGCTGACCGATGAAGACGGACATCTCCTATACAAGCGAGTTTTCTGATGCTATTCGGTCTCGAGGTAGATGTCGCTTACTGACACATGCACTGTGCTTACCAGGACTGGAGGGAACTATACTGATGACGGATCGGATGTAACCGATGGCACCTACCGCCCGAAGGTCGTTCATCTGGGACAATATGTACCGCCCGGGTTCGCCTATTTCGTCCCCCCCCTCGAGGTCTCCTTGATGATGGCTCTGACCAATACACCGATTCAAGCAGATCTGCGATTCCGCGGGCAGCATCCCCACTAACCATTTCTCTGGATCGACGTGGTTACCACCGGAACATACGACTGTAAGCTGTGCTTTACCTCTTTACTGAACAGCTGTGTAACACTGGGACGATCAGGGAGCATTCAGAGGACGGGAGTTTCGGCGGATCTCAAGGGTCAGATCGACCGTTCAACCCTCGATTGTCCCACACACACTCAGAGTAAGAATATAATATCGCCTTCTTTCGCCCACTCATCATTATTAGGGGTAATCTCAACAGTTTCGGACCTCGATCTCACTATGACAACGTTAGGCTGCGTACAATATATCGCCCATAGCTCAACAGAAAAGGATTAACTACCACCGTACCACGTATCGCTTCCGGTCATTATGTTGTGTATACCATATGTTGTTTATCCATCTAACCATAGTTCCGTTGCATATCCCTCGCGTAACTTACTACGTTTCAATCTTTCAATACAAAGGACCAGTGGCCCCAGCCGGGCAGAAGGGTGCAAAGACCATCAATGTAATATGAGCTTTATATTAGCACTTTCGTGATCCCAGGTCCTTCCTGTGTCAAAGTCGCTATCGGTTGTTATTGTGCGAGATCTGAAACGCGCGGAGGCGTGGTTCTCAGTCTCGAAAGAGAAGGACTTTCAAGTCCTTGGATGCCCATTCCGCGTATGCATCCGGATCGGTGGCTACGTTTGGCTTCGCGAAGGTCCCATCGGTAACGGACAGGAGATTGCAGTCCTGCAGTCCTAGCTTTGTGCAGAAGTGCCAGTGTGTAATTCGTCGGCATCTCCGAGGATCGGGATCTCGTAACAAATCTGGGTGGAACGAGATTGTGTGGTTGTCGCGGCTCCTGTGCCGGTGGTAAGAGCATTGCCCATAGGTGTGGGCGCGCGAGTCCCCTGTGTGGACGTACCTGCATTCTGGCCACTCATTGTCATAAGATTGGAGTCGAAGTTGTTTGGAAGCGAGTTCAACATATGTATGCATGGTTTTGCCTTAGAGGGCAGGTCTCATAATCTGTGTGAGATCTGAAACGTGCAGAGGTGTGGTTCTCAGTCTCAAAAGAAAAGGACTTTCAAGTCCTTGGGTGCCCAGTCTGTGTATGCATCCAGATCAGTGGCCACATTTGGCTTCACAAAGGTTGGGCAGAGTGGGGATTGAACCCTACTGGATATATACCTGGTGCTCTTCCACTGAGCAACCTAGCCTTGAGGGATCAAGGTGGATTGCCTTCTATGTCATTTAGCATGTGAGCAGATTGCATGCCCAACACACCCCCTCAATCTGGCATATCTTGTGTGGCAAGGCATGAACAAACAGGTCTCATAATCTGTTGCAAGTGCAGCAGCGCTGCACTTCTTGCAACAGTTCTTAGGTAATTAAATGGGTGCTACCATTGACGATGGCGGAACGTACAACAGTGGGCTTCCAAATTCCTCACGACGACACCACAGACGGTAGCTTGAGCCAGGTCGGGGACGCTCGACTTGTCTATCGTAGTACAAGTACTTGGCTGTTTTCCATTTCCAGCCTTTTCGCTTCCTCTTTCGGACATGTCTCATCTGGTACACTTCTACTGAGGCTTGGTAGTGCCTAGATTAGAACCTCAGTCCCTTTGTACAGACTGAGGTTGGACTTGTGATCTGTCACACGGTAAGGTTAGCCCGGGGTAACCAATCTTGTGACATAAATGGTACATCAGTAGTAGTGCCAGTGGTATCTCGCCGCTTTCTTTGGAGCCAAAACATTGTGAGAGTGACGAGCAAGCATATTTGAAAAAGTGGAACTCGGGGGTAATCGCACATTTATGTGGCAGAAAGCTTTGCTAGATGACCGGCCGAAGAGTTTTAATCGATCAAGGTGATTTCGCCAGGCACAGCTCTGTCCGGTTCCACCTAAGTGGTTCTGTTGACACAATGGATGGATTTCGATGAAACACCGGCTGCAGATCAAGAAAGAGGAATGGCACCATCGCGCATGCGCTGGAACAAGACATGCCACTCAGTGGCAGCCCGATGTGCACGACCCTGATTCAAGGGCTAGCTCTGTAGCAAGCTGTCGGACTCGCTCCCGATGATCATTCATCGACAGACTAGCCTGCCCGTCTCAGAAACCTTGGGCCCTCCTTTCACAGTCAGTTCGAGTGTCTGGGCAATGTCAACGACCTCGACGACGAAGCTATCACGGCTCGGCAGCAAGCAGATACTTTGGAGACAGCTACGGACGACTCAACCTTTTGCCATCCGTTGTCATACCGCGAGTGAAATTGAAGCGGTCCATGTTTGACATCCTTCAGCAAACAGGATGATGATAACACGCCCTATGGTCTTTAGCCTGCTGAGCGAGAATCCATGGAAGTGATGCAAATGGAGCTGCCGTGTCAAGACCAATGGGTGATAATGGT
>Ga0307510_10004869_pt1 | contig 15876 bp, 23 predicted proteins | sample 12_EM_MG_FD_207224 | JGI IMG/M metagenome (GOLD analysis project Ga0307510, IMG submission 207224) | Populus trichocarpa ectomycorrhiza microbial communities from riparian zone in the Pacific Northwest, United States - 12_EM | ecosystem: Host-associated > Plants > Roots > Unclassified | place...
CAACAAAAAGAGAGGGGAATTATAACTTGTGCAGGCCTAGAAGTTGCTTGAAATCATAGTGGTACATTATTACGGAGAATCCTAGATTATGTGGGGTACATTATAACAGAGCTACATGGACACCTCAGTCGACGCTCATTCCAATTTCGCTTCATCTTTGCTCCTGTCTTCATAATTCTGTCTTTCTGCTCATTAAATGACATTAATTGCGCACTTATATCTTATTCATGCCTTAATTGGCTCTTCGTTCAATGTACACTCTTACTGGCAGCATTTTATTAGTGGTATCGTATATCATAGTATGTTCTTGCCAGGTGATGAGGACACTTTGGTAGACACCATGTATTCTTGGGCCCACCAACAGCCCACGCAGTCGGGTGCATCAGGATAAGAAAAAAACAAACATTAAATCTTCTATCGTTGTGTGTGATGAACGGGATAATATTTTTGAGAGTCATTGGACACTGAAACTCAACTCAGATGTCTCTTCTAGAGCGGGGTATAAAGTACATTATATACGCTCAGGGCTCATGCCCGTGATGGGGAGCCAGCTCGAAACAGAGACCACTGACATGTGGCGGTGAGCAAAAGGAAGCAGGTCAACAAAGGAAAGAACTCACCAATAACTGTTTTGAAGAAGCGCGTAAACATGGTACGGTCGGCATTGTCAGGACATGGGACGGGGATTAAGACCCACCCGCACAATTGAGGGCCGGGTTTATGCTGTCCGAGAGAGATGAGCACCTCTGTCCTACATTTCAGGCTACAAACAAGTAAAGCTCCGCACCACATTGATATAAGTCTTGGGGTGACCAAGTGGTCCAGAATCTACAGGGAGACAAGACGACGGGAGAAAGTTCCTCTAAGAATCAGGTCTTTTTCGGGGTGGGGGTTCAAATGCCCAGCTCTGGGGCTCTGACATACTGCCATCACAGATGGCCTTGTGGCCGTGAACAAGGCGAATAGGTTCATTCGCAATGAGCTCCATTGCACTGAACGGGTTCCACCATTATGATCTGTTCAAAGCGCAGGCCGGACCCGTTGGATACGGGTGCTGGTATGTCGACCATGTGGCACAGTTTGGTGTAACAACGGTGTTTGGGGGATCCACTTGGCTTCCGCTGGCACCAGTGAGGAAGAGGTGGAGGAGGATGATGAAAGGCGGATGAGCGCTGGACGCAGACGTCCTGCTCGTGTTGCTGCTACTACAAGACTGATCTTTGACCAGCCTGTCTGCTAAGCATCAGCAAGATGACATGCGGCTGGAGGACTGGAAAGGCTAGGGTTGCTAGGCAACCAATCCTAGTCGTCCTAGCTTGCATCTCCATTCATTCCAACCATTCTAATCAATCTGGTGTTCCAGTAACACGATCTTGGGTCCAGGTCTCCCAGAAATGAGAGGAAATTTCCTAATAGTTCTAGCAGCACCATGTAAAGTGACAATGTACTCATACCCATAGATTATACCAAATGTTGGGCCAGTCAGATGAACAGAAGTTGATGCCCACAAGCAAGGGAGAGCACTGCCGGTTGCATGCGCCACACCTGCCCCGGAAAAGGGCACTGCTTGTATTGGGCTTGCTTGTGGGACTGGGAGTTGCTGCTGCAAGATCTGGACCATTGGGTACCATGGCATGTGGTGAGGCAGGTGGTGGGCCAGAGCACTGCCACAAGGAGACAGTGGACATGGACTTGAGGTGCTCCTGCAAGAAGGTAAGCACGTGCTCAAGCCACCGTTTGAGTCGCTGCCACAGAGGGGCAGGTGCAGACCAGAGGCGCTGCCACGAAAATGCAAGCACTGCCAGTTGCAGCTGCTGCAATGGCCCTGGCCAAGGGCACTGCTAGCGTCGAGCTTGCTGGCAGGGTTAAGAGAACCACCACTGCAAAACCTGAGGCAAGGCAGGGCATGGGTAGGAAACACCACGACAAGACTAGATGTGGGCTCTGCCATAAGGGGGTAAGCATGTGTTCAGGCCATTGCCTGAGATGCTGCGACGATAGGCACAAGCAAATGAGCCCATTCAAGGGCAAGATTGGCTGCCAGGAGATGCACTATGAGAAGGTGAAGGCATGCTTGAGATGCTACTGCAAAGTATGGGTGTAAGAATGATGAGCTGCCACAAAGGGACCCGAATGAGACTGCCCTGGCCACCTGAAGTCCTGGAAGGAACTTGCTGGGGCTGTTGAATCCAAGTCAAAAGAAGGCAACACCACCCATAAGAAAATAGCCACACACATTGGGCCATACCCCTGCCATCCAGTCTTACTGTCGGCTTGTATTTGTCTTGAGGCCCATCAAGAGGGTGCTGTGCTGTCCTGGGAGGTGCAAAGGTGTTGAATAAGGTGTCTGAGTGCACAAAGCCGGTCAACGTTCACGGGTCATGCATCATCACATGTTCACTCACAAAACTTGACCACAACTGCATTTTCGTCACATGATCGCGTCAATTCAACAGTGCAGCATACCTGTTGAGAGAAAGTACAGTAGTAACTAAGCTTGTGTTGCAGGAACTCGGGTGACAACGTGAGCCCATGAGAAGAGTCAATGGGGACAACCAATGTCAACTTAGGAAAAGAAATGCTTCACATGTGGTTGGAGCTTACCTCTTTCCCCCCTCTCCACATGTGGCAGCCGCCATCACCATCACCATTGTCTGTCCCATCACCCTCCTTGCCCAGTATCACAGCTCTGCCCCTTGGTATCCTATTCAAGGTGTGTCTGTCCTGCCTGTTAAGGTCCAAGGGCCTTAAAGATGCGACGTGCGTGGGTTGGTTTGGCGACAATGATTGGCTACACAGTTATAACAAGTAAGTCCCCAATGATAAGGGCGACTTCTGAGTGTTCTGTTAGAAGTAGAAGGGAGAGCTTCAATGGCACTTTGAAGCGACTGAGGGATCAGGCTGGATGACTCTAAGAGTCCTAGGTGGAAGCTACAAGTCTTGGATTGAAAACCAAGTTAGGCTTGGGGCCTAACTGTCAAAGTACAGGGGTTTATATACAAATGAGAAAGTAACAAGTAACGGAAGTCACAGGAAGTGACAGAAGCGTATAGTAAGGTTCATCATGAGCTGGCGGTCTATAGATAGTATATCATGAGCTGGCAATCCATAACAAGTTAAATGGTGATGCTGTGGAATGCTGCGGACTGCGGAATGATAGCATGTGATATCTGATTGCGGAATGATCAGGTGATCCATCAGGTGACTTGCCAGGTGATTTGGTGGCAGTCCGAGCGGCGCGTGAGGGAACAAGTGGGGAACGAGTGAACGAGAGCGCAGAATAAATGGTGAGAAAATGGTGGAAAATAAAAGGTAGGGCCCAGGATCATAACATGATGCCCTTCCTAGAGTGGTCGTTACCACATGACCTAGGGTGAAGAGGGTTGTAGCCAGTCAGAGGGTACACGAGGTATCCCAATGTCTATACTGTCTGGGGTGGATTGTCTTGTATCCGTAATCTGTCCTTCCTCCATTGAAGAATCGGAATCTGTTGTTTCTCCTTCTTCCATGACTTCATCCTCAATTTCAATGATTGTTTGAACCGGGGTCCTATAAAGTTCGCCAAGTCCAAAGCTAGAAGGTGTTGATGTTGCTGAAGATTCAGGGGTTATGGATGGTGAGTGTTTTAACATTGCAATGGGTTGTGACATTGGTGGAACAGTTGTAGTTGTCGGGGAATCAGGAGGGGTAGGTTGTTCCTTGGGGCTCATTGACCTTTCTATTTCCGGATCAGTGTGTTCGCATTTAAGTGGCATTGCAATGTGTCGTGGTGATTCCCGTCTCTTCCCTATACTAGGGGAAGGTTGCGATCCTTTCCAAGATGGTCCTTCTTCATGAACGAACTCTTTGTGTTTTTCAAATAAGGGAGTGGTACGAATGGGTGCAGGTCGTGGTGGACGACGAGGTGGGGTTTTCTTGGATGATGAAGGTTCCTCTTCAGGTGAGAGTTCTTTTCGTTTCCCCGTGAATGGGACATATTGAGTTTCCCTCCATTCTGGTGGAGTTGGTTTATGACTTGGCAACTCCTCAGTGAGTGGGTGTTTAGGTAACAAGGGGGTGGTACGACTGGGTGTCATTGAGACAATGAGGGGTAGTTGCGATGAGGATGCGACTGGGGGTGACGGTTGAATGGGGAGCTTTGGAAAAGGGGGTATATCCCACAGAAGGGGAATGAGGTTGAGTGAGGAAGGTGTAGTTTTCTTGACTGGTGGTAATGGTACTTGTTCTGTTTGTTGGGTGGTTGGTACTGATATCGGTAAGGATGGAGGTAATGGTAGGTCGACTGGATCGGGTGTTTCATCCATTGATGCTGGTGGTTCGTACTGTTCCATTGATGAATATTCTTGTCGATGTGATCCCCAGGGGACTAAGGGAAGTAATGGTGATGCAACTTGAGGTGGTTCCACAGGTAATAGACTAGGGTAGGTGGGCATTGGGACAAATGGCGATGGGTCGACGAGGGGTGGTGATGGTATTTTTGGTACAACGGGTGGTAGCGGTATGACCTCCTTAGGTAGGGATGACAATGGGTGGATGAATTGTTGGATAACTGGTATTGGTCCTTCGGGGGGTAATGGTACAATTGCTGGAGCTGATGGTGGTGCTTCTGGAATAATGATAGTAGGTCCTCCTGTTCCTCCTGAGGGACTGGGACTGGGTATGAATATTGGTGATGGTAATCTGCTTCTCATAGTCTTCCTACGACCTTTGAGGAGTGCTTGAAGCCCTTCGAGGAATGTTTGATCTTTTAGAGTGTGGTAATGAGGGGATAATGTGCCAAAGGGAAGGATGGTTTGCTTTTGGAGGTTTCTTTCTTTGGCGATAACTAAGATGATTTCTTTTGTGACCATATCGTAGAGTTGTCGATGGAAATGGTAGAGGTAAAGGGTGGTATTGCTATCTTTCTTTCTGAACGTTCTGGTGACCGAGATGGCCTTAAATTTGTTAGTAAAGAGGGTCCACTTGTTGCTGAGTCGGACCATGTCTTTGATACACTCTTCACATTTCTTCTTGAGCGATGTGGAGGAGGTGATCTGGGGGGAGGAATCTGGTGTTGGTATATTGTTCAGACCAATTGTCATCTTCGGTTTCTTCGACAGGGGTAAGGGGGTCAGGGTTGGTGACGTGAAGTGGAATGTTTTCCGTTTCCTTGGGGGTAGTGGCTGTTTCATCGCTGCTACTTTTGCTAGTAGTGCTAGTGGGGATGATGTGGTTGGTGGGACTTTGGGGGTGATACTGAGGGGGATGGGGAGCGAATGGGAGTCTCTCATATTCGACTGGAATCCTGAGGATAGGCTCTTCGTTATCAACTGGGACCACAACTGCTTCATGGTCGATGTTGATGGCGTCAAGGGTTTCTCTTGGTTGCCATGTAGTCCAGTGGAATTGGATGTTGAAGTGTCTGCATTGGACAAAGGTTCCGAAGAAGTAGAGTTGATTGTTGTCAGTATGCATGCGGATGAGGATGATTCCATTGTCAGTACCCAAGGTGAAGACGGTAGAGGTGGCAAAGCCTGTGCTTGGGAGTTCGTGGTTAACGGAAGACATGGGAGTTGGGGGTAGGGAGTATCGTCTGAGGTTTCAAGGGTTCTTATACTGCTTGGTTGGCTTTCAAAGTCCGCTAGTAACTCCGGAGCGTGGAGATCCTTGGAGTTAACCCAGGAATCATGAGCTGGCGAGTATCCTTTCCAGCGCACAAGGTATTGCTTCTTCTTCCATTGACCGAATAGTCTTTCTTTGAGTATCTGCTTGACTTCCCATTCCGGTTCGCCTTCTAAGATGTCAGGTGGCAGTTCCAGGAAATTGGGTCCGTGTTGATCGGTTTCTTTGTATGGCGTAAGCAGGGAGGTGTGGAAGACGTCATGGATTTTCCAGGTAGGTGGTAATTTGATTTTGTATGTGACTTTGGATACTTGGGAGACTACCTCGAAAGGTCTATATCTCCTTGGTGATAGTTTGGGTGTGATGTTACTTGGGAGTTGTAGGTTTGTTCCTTCTAACCAGACTTTGGATTTGATGGGGAATGGTGAGTGGCGTGGACATTCTTTGATCCAGGATTCTTGCGCTTTATGTTGTGCCTCTTGGGCGGCTTTCCTGGCTTCTTCGATGGATGAGAGTCGTTGTTCAAGGGATGGGATATCTGTCTTTCTGGTTGGCTGATGCACTTGCGGGGTATAGCCGATGAGTAGGTTGAATGGAGTTTTCTTGGTAGTAGCGGAGGGCCAGGAGTTCTTGGTATACTGAGTGAGAGGTAGCCAAGAATGCCAGTTGTTCTGCTGAGTGCCATAAAATACGCAAAGATATTGTTCAAGGGTTTGGTTGGTTGGTTCGCTGGCTCCGTCTGTCTGAGGGTGATAGGCTGTGCTAATGTTCTGGTGGATATTCAGGATACAGCATAGTTCCGTTGAGAACTTGGATACGAATTGGACGTCACGGTCTGAGATTATCTTGTGGGGTATGCCATAGTGCAGGATGATGTTGTTCAGGTAGAGTAGAGCGACTCCTTCAGAGTCGATTGCTTCGTTACAGGGAATGAAGATAGATGCTTTTGAGCAATCTGTGTCAGTGATTGTGAGGATGGTATCGTATCCTCCTGACAAGGGTAACTTGGTGATGAAATCCATAGCGACAGTTTCAAAAGGTCAAGCATTTTCAGTTGGGGTGATAGGGAACATAGGGGGATGAGCGGGATGAGTGTTGACTTTAGTCATTTGGCAAGTAGCGCAGCCTTTGATGTACTCAGTTACAAAGATTTTCATTCCAGGCCACCAGTAGTAGGGCAAGATAAGTTGGAGGGTTTTGGTAATTCTGGCATGTCCAGCGGTTTCGTGGTCATGAAAAAGGGATGTTACTCCCCTCCTAAGGTCATTGTCTGCCACGACAACAAGTGCTGTTCCATGGTACCAGTGAGTGCCGTCCAGTAGGGATAAGTTGTGAGTTGGTGCCCATTGTTTGAGTGTTTTCTGGTTTTGATATTGCGCTAGTTTGATTTTTGAGTCCAAATTGTCTTCTATGCTATCCATGTCAAATACGCGGATTGAAGTGTGCTGGTCGCAGAAATATTGGTCCGGCCATACAGTGACATCTTCGTTGATTTCGTTTGGTCCTTCATAGTCGGGTCACCTAGATAATGAATCTGCTTGGTTGGTAGCCCCAGGTTTGTACTCCAGTAAGATATTGTACTGTTCGCGTTCTGGTAAGTAACCAGCAATGCGTGGCCCAATTTTGCAGGGTTCTCTGTAGTACCTAAGATTTGTATGATCAGTATACACCAAGACGGGGGTGGTTGTCCCTTTGAGCAAGTGAGACCAGCAGCGAAGTCCTCTCATGACTCCAAGGAATTCACGGTCATAGATAGGGTAGTTCTGCTCAGTTTGGGTAAATTTCTGGGAATGGAATCCCACCAGTCGTTGTGGTCCTGGTTTCTGAGTGCCATCTGGTTTAGTGATAGGGGGGTCCCATTGGTAGAGTATTGCTCCTATACTGACTTGTGAAGCGTCAGTTTCAAGCTTGAATTGTCTGTCTGGGTCGGGTCTGGCTAGGATAGGTGCATTGGTGATTAGGGTGATTAGCCTGTCTTGGGCCTCCTTTTGCTTGGGCCCCCATTCAAAGGGTATATCCTTTCCGGTGAGTGCTGTAAGAGGTGCAGCGATGATGGAGAAGTTGGGGCAGAACATGCAGTGGTAGCTGGCGACTCCTAGGAATCCACAAACTTGTTGTTTGTCTTTGAGTTCACGTGGGTAGTCCCTGAGTCTGGCAACTTTGGCTGGGTTGACTGTGGCTCCTTCTTTGGAAATTCGAACACCTAAGAAGTCCATTTGCAGTTGCATGAAGACAGATTTTGACAGTTTGAGGTGTAGGTCATGACATGCAAGTAGGTCGAATAGGAAGTGGATGATTTCGATGTGTAATTTGAAGTCTTTGAGGAGGGTGCCTATACCGCAATCGTCCATGTAGTTCTGGAGGATGCGCCGTATGTCATGTATGCCTTTCTTCTCGAAGTGTTCGTATAGTTCTTTGAGAATACTGTTCATGAATCGCTGGAAGCTGGCTGGTGAGTTACTCATCCCAAAGAACATGACTTTGGGTTTGAATAGTCCCCGACGTGTTTTGAATGCGGCCTTCCATTGATCACCTTCCTGTATGCATATGTTATTGTATCCCCAGCAGATGTCGAACTTGCTGAATAGTTCCATTCCTTGCAAGTTTTCGATGCACTGTTTGAGATTGGGGAGTGGGGTTACGTCCTTCCAGGTGACTGCGTTGAGGGGGCGATAGTCGATGATATATCTCTTCTCCTTCAAGTCTTTCTTAGGGACCATGAAGGTAGAGAAGCCGTAAGGGGAGTCCGAGGGTGTGATGTAGCCTTTTTCCAGATTTTTGTTGATGAATTTGTTCTCTGCTTCCTGCTCATCTCTTGAGAGCAGGTAAACTTTGCAGTTGAAGTGGGTAGGGGCAGTGTCCATAAGTACAATTTTGTGGTCTCCGTCTCCGCAAGTTGGCGGGAATTTGTTTGCCTCTTCATCCGAAAATAAAGCTGTATGACGTTTGAATTCTTCTGGGAGGGTGACTTCCTCCTTCCCATGTTCTGATGCGTACTTATGGGCCATTTCGACTGCTGTGTGGGTGCGGTTAATCTCTACTGGGCCTTCCCTCATTTCTGAAGGAGTGACTCCCAACCATAGAGCACATTTCCAGGTCTCAAGAATGAGGTCTTCATTTTCTTGATTCTTCTGCTTGAGCCATGTCTTTGTGCATTGAAGGGTGCCGTAGAGTAGGGTTTCGATTTTGACTTTTGGCCCTTTGAGTTCACTTTTCTTCCAGTCAATATCTGGGTTGAACTTCCTGAACCAGGGGTAGCCGAAGAGCATTCTGTTGCTACCCAGATTGGTGACAAAGAATCTTGTTTGTTCTTTCTTGTTCCCCTGAGTGACTAGTAGGTCACATGCTTTGGTGATGGTTCCACTTCAATTAAGGGTTCCATCGACATTGAATACTTTTCTGGCGTAAGGGAGTCTTTTGGTTCCTAGGCGAAGTTTATCCACTGTTGTTTGATCGATAAAATTATCTGTTGCTCCAGTGTCAAGCAAGATGTTTTCTTCTGCCGTTCCTCGATAGTGTATGATTGGAACTTTGAGTTGTATTGAATTTGATTTATTTACAAACACACTATCGAGTCGAAAAGCCCTAACTAAGGCAGCTAGATTCGGGCTTCTGTAAAATCCTTCAGCATAAGTTTCTGAATAAAGTCCAGCTTGGTGTCTTTGTCAAAGGAATCCATGTTATCCTTCAGGTAGTCGGTGAAGTTGTCAAGGTTCTGGATATCTGGCATAGTAGGTGCAACATGAGCTCTAGTTGGCTCCCTGGGGTTGCTGGTTTGACCGCTGAAGTTACCGTGGTCTGCTTGTTTCCTGTGGCAATCCTTGGCTTGGTGTCCTTGTTTTTCGCAGTAGAAGCACAAGTTGCTTCTCATGAGTTCCGCTTTCTTGGCTTCGGAGTGTTGTTGTCCTCTGCCAGCAGTAGCATTGATGTCCATGGTGACAGTAGTATCGACATCCATATGGTATCCTCCTTGAGAGGTAGTACGCTTGTTGTTCTTCCAGTAGTTGTTTCTTTCCTGGTTGTTACTCTTCCTGTAGGTCTGCTTGGGAGAGAGTTTGAATGCTTGGAAGAGTCCCTGATGTCTTTGGGTGAACTTGGCTGCTGCCTTCCATTTGAGATGGGATTTGCGGGCCTGTTCTTCCCATTCTTTAAAGGTCCAAGGGACTTCTGCAGTGGGGTCGAAGTTGGGGGAATTAATGATGGCGCTAGTGAGTCCTTTGTTCATAGCATGCTTCAGGGTTTCAATGGTTCCTTTGTCGTCTAGGGGAACACCAGCTTCATGTGCAAGCTGCTTGAATTTAGCGAAAAAGTCATCAAGGCTTTCTTCTTGCTTGAGTTTACATAACTCCTGGTAAGCTTCAGATTGGCGGTTCTGATTGGTGAAGGCATTCTTGAATCTTTCGATGAAGTTGTCCCAGAGGACTTCATCTGTTTCTTGGATCCCTTTATCCGCCTCTTCTTTGATTTTGTCAAGTTGTTCTTCTTTCCAGGCATCAGTTGTTCTGCTGAGTGCCACAGAATACCCAGAGGTACTATTCAAGGGTTTGGTTAGTTTGTTCACTGGCTCTGTCTGTCTGGGGGTGATAAGCTGTGCTGATATTCTGGTGGATGTTCAGGGTGCGGTATAGTTCTGTTGAGTACTTGGATACAAAGCAGACATCACAGTCCGAGATTATCTTGTAAGGTATGCCGTAGTGGGGAATGATGTTGTTTAGATAGAGTAGAGTGACTCCTTCTGAGTCGATTGCTTCGTTACAGGTAGTGTTGCTGCAACTTGACCAGCCGCAAGCTGACTTTGAAAGCTGCGGCTTTTTCCAGATACAGCTTCACTGACTGTGACTTTTCACCCTGTAGCCGCAGCTTGACTTCAGTCATGGCTTATGGTCAACTCATGGTTAACTCAAGCCGTTTTTTTATTTTATTTTTAAATTCTATTGTGTGGGCAGCAGAGGCCCATATAGCAATTCTAGAATATATCTGACATGGAGAATTATAATCATGGGTCCTAACAACACTAAGACCCTACTACAGCTCATATTGTTCCCTCCACCAGGTCCTACAACCCTGCCTCACCTGACCCTCATCATGAAAACATTCCAGATGATCTTCCTCTATCTTGTACCATGCAAGATCACACTCTCCTCAGCTTGCCACGTCGTCCTCATCGCGTACAATGCCGAACATGGGATGGTTGACTGGCGCCACTACTGCATCACTGTCACGAGACACAGTGTGGCGCACCCTCCAGCTCAGTGGCACGGGTGGTGCTGGTGGTGGAGGCAGCGCGGTAATCGATTTGGGGAACAAGAGGGACGTCGCAGATTGCAGACATGTGTGATCCAGCATGGGTGTGAGTGCGAGCGTCGATGGCAGTGGCAGTGGCAGTGGTGGTGGTGGGTACAAGGCTGCCATGTCTGAGGTGTCATCTGCTGCGGAGGATTTTATATCGGGCAGAACAGTCAAAAGGAAGGACACTGTGGGTCTCAATGAGATTGGTTGTTTGTGATGAGAGCATGAGTGAAATGAGCATCACAAATTGCTTGTTGTACCCTTGTCAAAAGCGAAAAAAGGAGACGATGGCAGGTGATACGAATCATTGAGAGGTAATAGTAAGTCAGTTGAAAGTTGGGGGATTCGAGCTAATGATATGCATCACGCACCTGAGAATGCATCTCCTTCCACTTGGCCATGTCGCAGCCCATCATGTCCACTGGCACAGGAAACTGCAAGCACATCTCCTTGATGGCACCATATATTTCCAGCCAGTGTGCAGGTGTGGGGTGAGGCTCCTTGAGAGCTGCTTGATCACTTTGGGTTTCTTTGGTGATGCTGTGGATTGGGATGACAGTATTTGTGCTGGTGGTTGTCTTGCCACCTTACCCTTACCTTCCCCTTGCAACAGATGGAGGGATGCGGTCAGTAAAGCCGCATGAAGGGAGTCCATTGAGTCTGAAATGCAAGCGATTCCAAAGCAGATGGACGTGAGTTGTCATGTGAGTAAGACTAAGGTAATTTTTATCACAAGATTGATTATCAGCCCTGGGCGAAGAGGTGGGGGCGGGATGAGGCAGCGTGTAGTGCTGGGGAAGTGGTGGGACGTTCTCAGACTGGTGGTAGTGCTGCTGTGGTTATCGTGGCTGTTATGGGGGGCCTTGCACTTGCTGTGGCTTTGTTATTGGGTTGGTGTCGCCATAATCTGTCCTTGAGACACTGTCTTGCTTGCTGGTCATCCATTGCCATTAATCTTGGAGGGGTCGGCATGCTGCCCATGTGGAGGATCACGAAGGGCAGGTACAGACAAGGAAGAGTACGACTGACATGCCAGTTATCCACAGGGATGCAGGTGCTGAGCAAAAGTGGATGAAGGAAGGAGAAAGCTAGAAGATGGGGACAAGTCTAATGATGTGGTCAAGCACAACCTTACATCAGCACAGCCGCGAAAGACAAGGCTACAAATTCTAGATTGTTCCCTAGGCCACACAGCTTGACGGAATATTCCCCAACACAAGACAGCTGTACATACTTGAACCATGTTCATACCCTATGTTTCAGATTTAGTTCATAACAAAAAAAAATGACAATTCCATTCTTTGGGATGCTACCATGATGGCGTACTACAATGAGATTATAAACAATGTCCCCAATTCGTGCACACAACAGAATTAGCTCTTCTCATCGCCATTAATGGACTGGATGATCTTATCCCAATTGTTCTGAAGCTCTCCTTTAAGCAAGTTTGCAAGGAGGTCAACATCTGGGTCATCATAGACTATCTGGTTCTCCGACGTCACCCATGCCTCTGTAAAATTTAGACGCGACTTCTTTAAATGAAACTTCAACATCTGCAATGCCTCCATCATGAGGGGACCAATGCGGTTCCTCCACTTGGTGTCTGTTTCTGCGCTTGATGAGAAGACATGTTTGCAGGGAATGGCTGATGCCTGGACAGGCAGATAGTCCATTGCCATGGAAAAAAGAGTTGGAAGATTCGAACGCTCCATCTACCACATCTTGTCAGTAATGTTCAAGCACCATTGGTGTCACCCCCTACCTCCCAAAACTTGAGAGGGTCAGTGTTCTTTGGCGAGCATGGTGCTGTCACGTAAGCTTGATATTCCTGATCGACTGTTCATTCCTTGTGACCCAGACCACCAATGTCCATGTCGTTATCAGGAAGCCCATACTGGGCTGCAAGTGACATAAATTTCAGCACCTTGTATGTGGGATCCTGTTGGAAAAGCAGTTCTTCATCCTGGCTACCAGCGGCCTTCTTGCGGTATTCGGACATCTTGTGGGAGATATGTGAGGACAACTTCTAGGGTAGCTCCGTATAAACAAACTTACCATGTCTTGAATCTTCATTTCGGCTATAGTGATAAAATCCTGATCCCAGTGTTTGTTGATCCATGTCATGCATATAATAGGATTCAGGACTACAGATAATTATTAGCTTAATTATCCAGGGCAGAAAAACAGAAGAACTTATACATCGTAATGATATATGCCTGAGTGCAGTCCATACAACCATAGTATTTATAAGCCCACTCCAGCCCAGGTTCGATGTACTTTGCCAGATTTGGGTGGTGTTTGAGAAGATCCTCCCATGATGTCATGAACATTTCAAATGAGGGAATAGTGCCACACAAGATTGGGGTACTCTTGCCAGACATAATCTGCTGGACACAGTGCAGAATCTGTTGGTAGGGTACAATTACATCAGGCATGTCTGATAGCCTGCTTGTGACTCACACTCAAAACCAACTCAATGTCTTGCATCACCTTCCAGTAGTGGGACGATATCTTATACTTGTCCAATTCGCTATGGTTAGGGAGGGCCAGGAAGTAATCGATGGCCTGTTAAATTGATTTGTTTAGCACATGTAACTTCAGTGAGGTGTAAAGCCATACTGGGCGCATCTCACAAAGTCTCTTAAGCATGTGATGGACAGAATTCCACCTTGTGCACACATCCCGCAGCAGCTGCAGCGGTTTGACTTGGATAATCCAAGACAGCTTCCCTTGTTTGAACCACCCCTTGGCATTGCCGCATATGATAACCTCATCGAATGCGTCTTGATGCAAACCTGATCCCCAAATGACCCGGACCACCACACGAGCTAGCACTATGGGGTTAGATGCAGTGGTGTCACCATCGGACGAAGAGCTGTCATTCTTGGGCTCAACTCCATCGGATGCTGCACGTATTACACGTCCAGAACAAAGGTCAACAACGTGCACAAAACACATTATTTTTCGATCTTCTGCATTGAAAACAATGTCACATTCTGTCAACATTGTCTCAAGTTCTTCCATCATAGTTCCATTATTGGATGTATTGTCCAAAGTGAAATGTCCAACCTCGAGTAAAAAGAAAATCATGAGCATCCATCAATCACAGTAAGAATATAGCCGCCTCACTTTGACTGTGATGTCAGCCCTATCAAGAAGGTGCATGACTGTTCTCACCATAGATTTGCCAGTGTGGTTCTGGTGGAGGCGGTGAAAGGCAATGAGTGCTGTCTTGAGCTGTAAAACTGAGGTTCCTTCGACACTCGCAACCCAATGGGCAGTGACTGCCAGAAAAGATCTGCAACGTTGATTGGACCATGTATCCAATGTAAAGGAAATCTGCCCCATAGTGGCCTGGATCGAAAAAAAATGAGAATAAATATGAAAGGTGTTGGGGGAGATGTACTGCAAGGTCATGGCGCAGGACTTTGAAATGTTGTCTCCAAGCTTGGATAACAAGCTTGTGTAGCTTGGTTCGATGAGGGATAAGAGACTCCCTAAGGTTGCTTCGTAGAAAGAGAAGAAGTTTCCTGAACTCAGGACATTCTATGATATTCAGAGACTTGGGATTCAGAACAAGGAGACATGAGTGTAGTGAATGTAGAAAGGACAAAAAATGAAGACGCACCTGGTCGTCCGCGATGATGAAGTAAAGTAAGTGCTGGTGGAATTTCTGCTTGTCAATTTCGACCAGTGGTCCAACTTGCGAAGCAGAAGCCACGCTTGTAGCTTGAGACTGAGCTTGCGACACAAGTCCTGGCAACAAGACTTTCCAACTGTTCGCCTTGACTAAGCTCAAGTATAACTTGTGATGATGCATTTCAATGTGAGGGTGGAGTGTTATGATCCACCCCAATTTTTCTCATCCTTGTCGGACCCCCTCCTCGTCACCCTACCTAAGCCACCACTCATGGCTAAGCAACCACTACCATTGAACCCATCACCTCTACCAGAGTTGCCACTGCTACCACCCAGTGAACCATCTAAACCATTGTCACCCCTTGATCAGCCACCAGTCCTGCCCCTCGTCCCTGTCCCCTGGAACATCCATTGTCGGGACTACTCCTCAATGGAGATGTAACAAGAGCCACCCCCAGTAGAGAACCCACTGGAAGACCCAGACAGTCCCATGGAGGACGCACCACCTTTAGAACCAAAGCCAGTCACTCACTATGAACCCGACATCCCTGGAGGTCATACAAAGACCCTGTCTTCCCAAGAGTCCCCTATCACAGCCTGGGAGGAATACCTCACTCAGCCCAACAGCCCTGTGTCCCGCAAACACTCCCTGTCACCCATGAGTCCCTCTTCAGCACCAATATGCCAACACACCAGTAGAGAAGGCAGTTATCAGTCAATCACCCCTTCTGCCTCATCACCCATAGCTGGCACCTTGCCCCAGAGCCAAGGCTACCAATCGACCTCTCCCAGAGGATCCGCAGACAATCCCTCATCCACATAGAGCTCCGCAGATGATGCAGATAGCAACATGGCCCTTAACTGGGTCACCATCAATACGGACTACCTTAAAGGGTAGTTGCTTACACTAGACGCCCATTAGACCAGAACGGGCACGTGGAGACCAGATCTCCTTGGATCAATCTCAAACCTCGTGGTTGTCATCGCATCATGACGATGCTTCGCTTCTTGGAATGACCCGCCGCCATTGTTCTCTTGTTAAGGATTGATTAGGCAACTTGTCCCCACCTCATTCACTCTTGCTCATTCTCTATTGTTCGACTCATACAGACCACAGCACTTGTCCGTGGATTACCATATGATACAGATAGCCCCCTCTTGACCAGAAGTACCTACTTTAGTGACCATGGCCCGTGTGTGGTCGTGCCTGTATATAAGCACCCTGTATTTCGACAGTCAAGCCCTAAGCTTGACTTGATTCTCAATATCAACATTCTTGAAAGCTCCCCAAGTGCCTCCCCTTTCCCTCATCTCTTACATAAGCCTCTCAGAGTCGTCTCTAGCAAC
>Ga0307510_10004870_pt1 | contig 15875 bp, 8 predicted proteins | sample 12_EM_MG_FD_207224 | JGI IMG/M metagenome (GOLD analysis project Ga0307510, IMG submission 207224) | Populus trichocarpa ectomycorrhiza microbial communities from riparian zone in the Pacific Northwest, United States - 12_EM | ecosystem: Host-associated > Plants > Roots > Unclassified | place...
AATAGAAGTCCGCGATACGTTCGTCGAGGAAGGTATATGAATACAAATAATCGGGGTAGGTGCTGTTCCAGATCTTTTCGGCGGAGGCGAGCACTTCCCGGATATGGCGGGGATCGATACGCATACTGCAGCTCTGGTAGCGATAGTAGTTGGGCATGATAGCAACGGCTTCAATATCGCTGTGCAGGGAATAGTTGTGAAAATCACTGACCACGCCTGCGATGGGGGCTTTTGTATCGTCGATGCTGATCATTTTGCCGATGATGTTCTGCGGGCTGATACCGATCTTCCTGGCGAAAGTCTCATTGACGAGGTATTCACGAGCGGTATCGGCGGGATAGAGATTTCTGCCGGCCACCAGCTTTAAGCCGAAAGTAGAGATATACTGGTCGTCCGCGGGTTTCACGTTGACGCTCCATCTTTCGGATTCTTTGCGGTTCTCATAATTCACGCCGGTAGTCTGGTTACGGCGTGAGGCGGGCGGCTGCATGTTCAGGGAGGTCTTTTCCACGCCGGAGAGGCCGGTCAGCCGGTCGCGGAGGGAATGCATTTTGGTGAGATCGTTGTCGGGCAGGGGTAGGGTGACTATGGATTCCTTGTCGAAGCCCATATCTGCGGTCATGGAATAATGCATCTGGTAGCCGATGATGATCATGCCGATGACGAGCAGCTGTGCGATGGCGAACTGGGAGGTGACGAGGATCCGGCGCAGGGAGAAGCCGCCGACGTGCGCCTGGGATAATTTACTTTTCAGGGCCAGCACCGGTTGGAAGCGGGCTAGGACCAGGCCGGGATATGAGCCGGAAAGGAAGATGATGACAGCCAGGATCAGGGTCAGGAATGTCGGGAGCTGCCAGCTGGAGAAAAGACGGATACTCATCTGCGACATTGTTAGCTGATTCAAAGCCGGCAGGGCCAGCAGGGCGAGTCCAAAAGCGAGGGCGCCGGCCAGCAGGGTGATAAGGGCGGTCTCGGCGATGAATTGCCAGAAGAGCTGGTTGCGCAGGCTGCCCAGCACTTTACGGACGCCAACTTCCCGGGCGCGGTTGAGGGCCTGGGCTGTCGCCATATTTATAAAGTTGACACAGGCGATGACGATCAGGAAAATCCCGATGAAGAAAAGGGCCATGCTATACTTTCTGTCGAAATAACCATCATAGCGGGCGTCGAAGTGCATTTCTGTCAGTGGCTGGAGCCGGAACTGCCATACCTTAAGGTCATCGCCTTTGAAATATTTTGCTACGAAGCCGGGGAAGGCTTTGTTCACCTGTGCGGCTGTTACGGAAGGTTTGAGGCGGACAAAACACATGCTGCCGGTATAGACGTTGCCCCAGCTGCTGTCGCTGGCGAACCAGCTATTCTGGTTTTTCAGGTTATCGTAGGAAAGGTAGATCTCCTGTTTGCGATCGGTATTGGCGGGGATATCTTTCAGGATGCCGGTGATGGTAAAGTCTATCCGGTTGTCGAGACGGATCCTTTTCCCGATGGCGGGGGAATTGCCAAAATATTTTTGTGCGATGGACCGGGTGATCAGTGCTGAATTGGGGCGAAGGAGGGCGGTGCGTTTATCGCCTTCTATCAGCGGGAAATCAAAAATGTCGAAGTAGGCTGGCTCAGCGAAGGCGACTCCTTTGTCTTCAACGAATTTCTTTACTTCTTTTTCTTCGGGCAGGGAGACAAGCGTGTTACGATAGGAGACGACCCTTGCCGTCAGATCTGCAAAGGTATAATCGTTGCGAAAGGCTTTGCCCAGGGGCTGGGGTACGCAGGCAAAGTAGTCCGTGCGCTGGTCATGGAATTCTGTGACGATGCGGTAGATCCTATCCTTGTTGGGATGAAAGGTATCGAAGCTAAGCTGATAGGAAAGAATGGTAAAGATCAGGATAGCCGCGGCGATTCCCAGGGTAAGGCCGACAACGTTGATAGCTGTATAGGTCCGGTTGCGTCGTATGGTGCGCCAGGCGATTTTTAAATAATTCTTTATCATAGCAGATTACGATTGGGTGTATGGATAATCTATTCCGAGCGCAGGCTTTTCACCGGGTTGGCCAGTGCGGCCCGGATAGCCTGGAAACCGATGGTGACGAGGGCCACAGCCGCTGCCAGAATGCCTGCCACTAAAAAGATCCACCATTGGATGGAGATACGATAAGCAAAGTCACGGAGCCAGTTGTGCATCGTATACCAGGCGACAGGGAATGCAATGAGGGCGGCGATAGCTACCAGCTTGAGGAAGTCGCGGGAAAGCAGACCCACAATGCTGCCGGTGCTGGCGCCCAGTACCTTTCGTACGCCAATCTCTTTGATCCGTTGGGAGATGGAGAAGGCGGAAAGGCCGAGCAGGCCCAGGCAGGCGATGAAAATAGCTATGCCGGCAAAGCAGGTGAAAAGGCTGCCTTGTTTTTGTTCGGATTTATAGAGCTGATCGAATTTGTCGTTGAGGAAGGTATATTCGAAAGGGACTTCGGGAAGGAAGGACTTCCATGTTTTTTCGAGGGAGGCTATTGCCCCGTTGATGTCTCTGCCGGTTATTTTGATGGACAGGTTGCCATAGCCAGGGGCATTCTTGTCACTGGGAGAAGGCATAATGAGCACCAGGGGGACGATCTGCTGGTGCATCGATTCGAAATTAAAGTCTCCCATGATGCCGATGACTCTGCCTTTTATGCCTGCATAGGCAAAGTTCCTGCCAACCAGATCGGCTGGTTTTGCAGCACCGAGAACTTTTGTCGCGGCTACATTTAGTACATAGGCGGTGGTATCGGTCGCATAGTCGCGGGAGAAGTCCCGGCCGGCGACGACGGGAATATTATAGGTTTTGACAAAGTCGTGGTCGACTGCCACAAATTTGATATCGGCGTTGACAGGGCGGAGGGAGTCGCCGCTTTCTGTGGCGGCGCCCATTTCGTCGAGCAGACGGCCACCCGGAATGCGGGTGGAGCGGGTGAGCTGAAGGAAACGGGAATCCTGTAAGAGGCGGTTGCGGAAGGATTCATATTTGTTACCCAGTCCGCTGGGGTAGTCCATGGTAATGACCTGGTCCTTGCTGAATCCCAGAGATGCATTCTGCATGTAGTTGAGCTGCTGGAAGACGATGGCCGTGCTGATGAGCAGGACGATGGAGACAGCGAATTGTATGACAACAAGGGCTTTTCTGAAGGAAATGCTACCGCTGCCGGCTTTGAACATGCCTTTCAGCACTTTTGATGGCTGGAAGGAGGACATGAACAGGGCCGGGTAGACGCCGGAAAGGAGGCCGATCAGGAAAGGCGTCAGCAGTACCGGGACCAGCACCGAGGGGATCAGCAAACTTTGAATGGAGAGCTGTAGACCGGTGATGGTGTTGATCCAGGGCAGACAGAGCCAGGTGAGGCCTGCTGCGATGATGATGGCTATATAGGAGATGAGGATAGATTCGCTGAGGAACTGGAAGATGATCTCCTGTCTCTGTGCACCGGCGACTTTGCGGATGCCTATCTCTTTTGCCCGGAGTGCGGAACGGGCGGTCGAGAGGTTCATATAGTTGATGCAGGCGATGAGCAGGATAAAGAGTGCGATGGCGCCAAAAATATAAACCCGGGTGACGTCACCATTCTCTTCCATCTCGTCGTCCAGATGAGAATAGAGGTGAATGTCGGTGAGTCGTTGCAGGTAAAGTCTGGTGTATTTGGAAGGCGCGTTAGCCGGGTCTTTTTTATTGCCGGGCATATGCCTGTCGATAAAGGCGGGGAATTGGGCTTCCAGGTTATGGGCCGGGTAATTTTTTGGCAATAGCAAATAGGTAAAAAAGGAATTGTTGCCCCAATTGGTCATGAGATTTTTTTCCCCGTAGATGGCAGAATCTTTCAGCGTATTGAAGGAAAGCAGGATCTGCGAGTGGAAATGGGCGTTGGAAGGCAGGGGCTGGAAGATGCCAGTGACCTTGAAGTTGTACTGATTGTCGAGTCGGATGACTTTGTTGATCGGGTCAGTATTGCCAAAATATTTGTGGGCGATTTCCGGGGTGATGATGACAGAAAAGGGATCGGTCAGGGCATTGTGGCGATCGCCTTCCAGGAGAGGAACGTCAAAGACGCTGAATAGGTTATTGTCAGCGTAACAAACATTTTTCTCAGTGAAGATCTTCTCTTCATAGCGCATGGGCAGGTTGCCGATGCCCAGGATCCGGGTGATCTTTTCGATGTCCGGGAAGTCGTTCTGGAGCAGCGGTCCAAAGGGTGGAGCGACTGATCCCAGGTGAAGGGAAACAATGCCTTCCTTATTGTTGAAGCTGCGGGTTACGCGCCAGATGCGATCTGCCTTGCTGTTGTATTTATCGTAGCTGGTCTCGTGCAGGATATAGGTAAGGATGAGCAGGCAGCAAGTGAGCCCGACGGTAAGCCCGAATAGGTTGATGAACGAGATGAACTTGTATTTGGTCAGGTTACGGAAAGCGATCTTCAGATAATTTTTAAGCATGGCAGTATTATTAGGTCATAGCTGACCAGTAAAAAAATTAAAAGACCTCCGTCCGTAACCCGGTGGCTGATTCCTTAGACCAGAATATTTTCCGTCACGGCCTGACCGTCCAGCATGCGGATGATGCGATGGCTGTAGCGGGAGTCATGTTCGGAGTGGGTAACCATTATGATGGTGGTGCCCTGTTCGTTGAGGTCTGTCAGCAGCTGCATTACTTCGTTACCGTTGGAGGAGTCCAGATTACCGGTAGGTTCATCGGCGAGGATGAGCTTGGGGTTATTGACGACGGCGCGGGCTACTGCGACACGCTGTTGCTGACCACCCGAGAGTTGCTGTGGGTAATGGTTACGGCGGTGCATGATCTGCATTTTATCCAATACGACTTCCACCCTTTGTTTTCTTTCTGGTCCTTTTACGCCCAGGTAGATGAGGGGAAGCTCTACGTTTTCGAATACGGTCAGCTCATCGATCAGGTTGAAGCTCTGGAATACGAAACCGATATTCCTTTTACGGAGATCGGCGCGTTTGCGTTCGTTAAAGTGAGCCACTTCGGTACCATTGAACAGAAAGCTTCCGCCATCGGGATCATCCAGCAGGCCGAGGATATTCAGTAGGGTGGATTTACCACAACCTGAGGGTCCCATGACAGAGACGAATTCGCCTTCTTTTACCTCGAAGCTGAGTCTGTTCAGTGCGATAGTTTCCACTTCTTCCGTGCGGTAAGTTTTTTGGAGTTCACTGATCTTGATCATAATATAAGCTGTTTAGGTGATGTGTGTGTTTATATAGAGTGTGTGTTTATATAGATAAAAGTCTAAGAATTGGTAAAGATGTTGCAAGTGGCGTGACCGGAAAGATCTTTTTACTGGCTTCCGCTGTCGCCTTACCGGTATCCGCCTTTATTCCTGTGCAAATGGGGCGACAATGCCCGGCGCGTTCATTGGATGACGCGAAGGTGCTCAGGCAAAGTAAGAGGCTCAGGGTGTACAGTAATCTCAGTCGCATGGCTAATTGTTTTGTTTATGGACGACGGCCGGCAGCCGGATGTTACAAATAAGGGTTACTTTTTCAAAACCAATTCCTGGATATTACCATAGGTTTCATAACTGGAAGTTATGACCTTATCGCCGGGTTTTAAACCGGAAATCACTTCGTAATAATCCGTACTTTGACGGTTCAGCTGGATATCAACACGATAGGCAGTCTTACCGTCTTCGCTGACCTTGAAGATCCAGTTGCCTCCGGTTTGCTGGTAAAATCCCCCCTTAGGTAACAGGATGGCGGTGGTCTCGTCGCTAAGGGCCAGGGTGATCTGTAGGGTCTGGCCTTTGCGGATGCCTTTGGGGACCTTTCCGACAAAGTTCATGTCTACCATAAAACGACCGTTGGTTACCTGGGTATAGACTTTTATGATCTTCAGTTTATAGCTGGTATCGTTGAAGGCAAAGGTGCCGGTCTGGCCGGTAAAAACCCGGTTGATATAGTGTTCGTCCACGTCGGAGAGGCGGACCTTAAAGCCATCGAGCACGTCCAATTGTCCGAGGGATGCGCCGGGTGTCTTGGACTGGCCGATCTCAGCATCCAGGGAGGTCAGCTGGCCGTCTCTCGGTGCGCGGAGAACGAGGTCGTTGACCCTGCTTTTAAGAATGGCGAGGGTCTGTTGGGCGCCTGCGAGCGACTGTTTATCCTGTGTCTCCTGCTGTTCTCTGGAGATGGTATCCTGTTTGAGGATCTCTGCTGTCAACGCCTTTTTCCGGAGCAGGTAATTATAGTTGTTCTGAGCGGTCGTCCATTCCTGGGAGCCGATGACCTTTTGCGCATAAAGCTTTTTGTCGAGATTGTAGACGCGTTCCGCCTCATTGAACAAACTTTCGACGTCCGCCATATTGTTGAGCTTGCCGACGGTGTTCTGCTGGGCAGTGACCTTGGAAAGCTGCATATTGGCGAGCATGGTCGATACCGAAGTGGTATTGTTGGCCAGGGTCATTTCGAGCTCTGTATTGCCCATTTTGAGGATGGGGTCACCTGCTTTCAGGATGGCGCCGTCCTCCACATATTTCTGTTCAACCCGTCCGCCGTCCTGGGTGACCAGGTAAATAGTTGTCAGGGGCATTACGGTTCCGTTCTGAGGGATGGATTCCTGAAAGGGGGCTTTTGTGACTTCGCTTACGGTAATGCGTTCAAGATCAACGTTTAGTTTGGATTTGCCAGAGGTAAAGTAAACAGCTCCAGTAATAAGGGAAGCCAGGGCCAGTATGCCGATAATGGTCAGGATGCGCTTTGTCGTCCACGTTTTTTTCTTTCGTACAATGTCAACCATAAAGAGAATTATATTTTGATTTACCGATTTTTTTAAAAAAACCACCCAGTATAAAAATACCAGGAGGTATACACATGAGAAAATTCCAATCGGTAATCTATCAAACACATGCCAGAATACAACACCAATGATTTACAATTCGTTAGCGGCGGTCTGGCCTGTTCATAGTTCATTTTTGATACAAGAACTGTCCGTTTTTGATACAGTCGCCTTTTGGGCCGGAATTATATAAAAAATTAATTGCCATACATTTACAATTAAGGTATACTTGTAGTAAGGTTATGTTGCACGAATGATGCGAAAAATTTTTGGCTCCATAATCTGTTAACTAATTTTATTTATGAATTTGAAAAATGCTTCTATACTGGCAGTAGACGATGACCCGGATGTTTTGACTGCCGTCAGATTGTTATTGAAGACCGAAGCTGCGGATGTCGTAACGGAAAAGAACCCGGAAAATCTGCGTTCGATCCTTTCCAAGCGGACTTTTGATCTTATCCTGCTGGATATGAACTTCAACAGCAGTATCAATACGGGGAATGAGGGGTTGTTCTGGCTTCGGAAGATAAAGGAGTTCGGTTCGACTGCCGCGGTCATTATGATCACTGCTTATGGGGATATCGACCTGGCGGTGCGGTCGTTGAAGGAGGGGGCTGCCGATTTTGTTGTAAAGCCCTGGCATAACGAGCGGCTGATCACGACCATAAAGGATGCGTTGAAGAAAAATGATCCGAAGCGGAATGGGAGTGGCAAGGATGATCTATCGGATTCGGTGATAGGCTCTGAATTGCTGGGGGAGTCGGAGATCATGCGGGACATATTTTTCAAGGTCGAGAAGATCGCTCCTACGGATGCGAATATTCTGATCCTGGGGGAGAATGGTACCGGAAAGGATCTGATCGCCAAGGCGATCCATCAGCATTCATTAAGGGCTGAGAAGCCTTATATAAAGGTGGATGTGGGGGCTTTGACGGAGACCTTATTCGAAAGCGAGCTGTTTGGTCATAAGAAGGGGGCCTTTACCGATGCCCGTGAGGATCGGGTTGGCAGGTTCGAGTCTGGCAATGGGGGAACGCTGTTCCTGGATGAGATCGGGAATATCTCCTTACATCAACAGGCGAAGCTGTTGTCGGTGTTGCAGAACCGGCAGGTAACGCGATTGGGAGCGAATCAGCCGATGCCTATCGATATCCGGCTTATCTGTGCGACGAATGTGCCGTTGACGGAGCTGGCGAATGAGAACAGGTTCCGGAAGGATCTGATCTACCGGATCAATACGGTGGAGATCATGGTACCGCCGCTGCGCAAACGGGAGGATGATATTATCCTGCTGGCGCGGCATTTTGACCGGATCTACACGAACAAGTATATGAAGCCGCTGCATGATTTTGATGCTAAGTCTATAGAGAAGCTCAAATCCTATCATTATCCGGGGAATGTTCGGGAGCTGCAGTATACGATCGAAAGGGCCGTCATCATGGCGGAGGGGGATGTGCTACAGGCGAAGGACCTGATCTTTTCCCCGATAGAGACGGTAGCTCCGCAGGCGGACGAGCCGCAGGAATTGAAGCTCAGCACGATCGAGAAAAATGCTATTCTCAAGGTCATCGAGAAACACAATGGTAATATATCCAAGGCTGCGAAGGAATTGGGGCTGACCCGGACGGCTCTTTACCGGAGACTGAGCAAATACGACATTTAATAAATTATGGTATTCAAACGCTACCAGGAGAGAATCCTGATAAGGGTATTATTCATGTTCCTGACGTTGTCCTGTGCCTCCTTTTTATTGGTGAAGGGGCGTTATGGGATAGAGTTCATTGCCCTGATCCTGCTGATCATTTTCCAGCTGGTGGACTTTTACAATTTTCATCGTAAGGCGCAGCAGGAGGTGGAGCAGTTCGTGGAGTCGATCCATTATAGGGATTTCTCCCGTTATTTTGATGTAAAGGAGGCTCCGCTGGAGCTGCAATCATTGCGTCAGGGCTTCAACGAGATCAATTCGACCTTCAAGCTGATCAGCAGGGAGAAGGAGACGCAGTTCCAGTATGTGCAGAAGATACTGGAACTGGTGAATACGGGTATTCTCAGCTATGAGCATAAGAGCGGGGATATTGGGTGGATGAACGAGTCCTTCAAGAACATGCTGGGGGTACCTTATCTGAAGACGATAGCGTCACTGGAGAGGAGGGATGCGGCTTTGTACCAGGAGATCTTAAATCTGCGGCCGGGAGAAAGCAAGATCATTTCTTTGACAAAGGATAAGAATGTGTTTAAGACGCTGATGGCGGCTACGGCTTTCCAGACGGATGGGCGGGTTTATAAGCTGATCGCTTTCCAGGATGTGAATGAGGCGTTGGATGAGACGGAGGCTAAGGCCTGGCAGAAGCTGCTGAGCGTGATGACGCATGAGATCATGAATTCGGTGGCACCTATTTCTTCTTTGGCGGAGACGATGTTGCATCGGTTGCAGGAGTCGGCGCGTTTGCTGGATGGGCAGCCGGGGGCGCTGGAAGACCTTGAGCTGGGTATTAGTACGATACGGCGGCGGAGTGAAGGGTTGTTGAAGTTTGCGGAGACGTATCGGAATTTGAACAAGATAACTACGTTGAATCTGAAAAGGGTCTATGCGCGGGATTTGTTTGAGACGCTGCATGTGCTGATGGAGCCGACGCTGGAGCAGAAGAATATCGAGATGGATATTTTGCTGACGGACACGGATATGATGTTGGATGTGGATACCAATTTGATCGAGCAGGTGTTGATCAACCTGGTGGTGAATGCTATTGATGCGGTGAAGAGTAGTGCGGAGCCGTTGATTACGCTGGCGGCGTATACGGGAAGTAATAATCGTGTTGTTATAAAAGTGGGCGATAATGGGATGGGGATGTCGCCGGAAGTGATGGAAAATATATTTATTCCTTTTTTTAGTACGAAGAAGACGGGGAGTGGGATTGGGCTGAGTCTTTGTAAGCAGATTATGCTTTTGCATAAGGGGAATATACAGGTACAGTCCCAGGAAGGGATCGGCAGCAATTTCCTCTTGCATTTTTAGCGAGTCGCCGCTGCCGATCCCTTCCTGGGACGACGCCTGAAGGCCCGCTACGAATTGATCTACTTCGAGAATTGCTGGCCTTCGGGCGCATCATTGGCCCTGTTAGATGGCGCAGCCATCGGTACGGAGCAACCCGACTTTATTTAATCAGCAATTAACCGATCGGGTCTTTAGGGGCTACTAGCCGCGCGGCATAATCCTCGCCGGCGCTGTGCATTATCATTGTTTTAGGGGGAGATGGTGGAGTTAACCATGCAAGGCGCCTTGCGAGGTATGCCGGCGTCTCAGCCCGCGGTGGGGGCGAGTTATTGGGGCGAGGTGATAAGAGTTGTGATGCACCGTGTTGGGGCGGGTTTGTGATGCTTGTGGTGTCGGGTATCGGTTATTTGCACCGTGTTGGCTGTGGTAAGTGGGTAGTGCGCAAGCGATGACGCCTGCGATGTTGGTTGTTGGTTGGGGGGCGTAGTTGTGTTATGACTCGCCGATCCATTTTTTAAAGGAGGCCGAGTTTTCCTGGCTGATGATGATTTCTTCATTTACGGGCAGGGTGAGCTCGACACTGATCTTACTTCTTTCCAGTGGTTTGAAGCGTTTGATATAATTAGCGTTGATGATGTATTTGCGATTGGCGCGGTAAAAGATGTTTTTATCGAGTTCTTCTTCGAGCTCGCTGAGGTTGCTTTTTTCCGCCATGTACTTTCTGTTCTCTTTGTCTACCAAAAAAATGAGCTTGTGTTCGGTAAAGAAATAACCGGCGTCTTCGATGCGGACCGTCTGGAATTCCACGCCTTTGCGGACGAGGATGCGCGAGCGTTTGCGGTCGTGGTTGTTGAGATAGTCGGGTAGCAGGGAGTTGTGATTGTTCCCGTTACCGGTGAAGTGGCTTTTGAGGTTTTTATATTTCCGAATGGCATGTCTGAGCTTGTCCTGGCTAATAGGTTTTAGCAGGTAATCTATACTACTGTATTCGAATGCCTGGGAAAGATATTTATCATAGGCAGTTGTAAAGATCACGGGGCAGGTGATCTCACATGCTTTAAAGATGTTGAAGGAGAGTCCATCTGATAGTTGGATATCCATTAGTATGAGATCTGGCTGGGGGTTTTTGCTGAGCCAGCGGATTGTTTCGTCAACACTGTTGCAACCCGCCACTACGCTGATGTTGTCGTCGATGGCCTGTAACTCTTCCACAAGATTTTCGGAAGCAGGGCGTTCATCTTCTACGATGAGGACTTTCATGTGGCTATGTTTTGTAGTTCAAAATTAGTTATCATTACCAGTTTTTTATTACCGCTTATACAGTTTTACTATAAGACGAGAAATGACGGCAAATGTTGCATATTTTTTTAAATCTATGAACCCGTATCTTGCTATCGGTGTCTAGAATCGTATTATCGGTAGTCTTACGGTGAACGATTCAAAGTTGTTTTCTACTACGATGTTCCTTTTTGTCAATAGTTTATAACGGTTGTCGAGGTTGCTTAGCCCTATTCTGGAACCGGGGGTTGTACCGTTCCTACGGTTGAGCACATTCTTTACGATGACGTAATCGGAATGAATAGATACATTGATGGCGAGTGGTTTTTTCTCGCTGAATTCGTTGTGCTTAATGGCATTCTCTACCAGGGCTTGTAGGGAGATGGGTGGGATCAGGTAGTTTTCGGCGGAAAGATCGGTGATCTCGATGGTCATGCTGATAGCGTCGGCAAAGCGTATTTTCAGGAGGTAGAAATAATTGCTGATGAACTCTGTTTCCTCGCGGAGCAGGACCAGGTCTCTCTCTTTATTGCTGAGGATGTACCGGTAGACCTGTGCCAGGGTATCGTTGTACAAGCGGGCGTTCTTTGGGTCGCGGGTTATAAGGAAGGAAAGGGTATTGAGGGAATTGAAGATAAAGTGAGGGTCGATCTGGTTCTTCAATGCTTCCAGCTCGGCTTGTGCCTTGGCGACATTGAGCTGTTCGACCCTGGACTCGGTGACCTCTTTTTCCCGGTTGAGGAAAAGGATCTCGTAGATATTGGTGATGAAGCAGGCGGCGATGATAATGATGAGCACGGTACTGACGATGGCCTCATTGCCTGGCCTGGTTTCGTGCGAGCAGTAAAACCAGAGCTTGAGCAGGACGGAGGAAACGAGCCCGGAGTAGACGATGTTCGCAAAAAACAGCGAGATAATGATCTTGTAATAGGTTTTTTTTGTCCATGGATAACGGGCGCGGATAAAATACATGAGGCGGACGTTTCCTTCCCAGACCAAAAATGCGACTGTAATAAAGAAGAGATAACAGGCGACTAATTCAGATAATGAGTAAAGACGATTGCTGATGAGGCCGGATAGATTCGGGATTAGCAGTCCCAGGGCAGGGATGCCAATCAGTTTAACCATTCTGTCGTTTAAGGCTTGTTGACTAGTCATAGCAGTGTAGGGCCAGGCCGTGAGCGCCTGCGCTGATTCATTTTTAGCGTTTGGGAAAATGTTCAGTCGTTGGTGTAGTAGATTGGAATAACGGCAAGTTGTTCATTTGCCCTGTGATAGAAAAGTTAATTTATTGTGAATGGGAAATATAAATGGTTGCCCGGCTACATAGTCTTGTTGTTTGGTAGAGAGAACGAGGGTGAGAGAGGGTCGGCGGGTGAGGCGTTCATACGTCCATATGAACCATTGAGCCTTGAAATTTCCCGTTTGAGTCAGTTTGTCTATCCGCTGCGAAATATTGTTTTTATCTTTCCGTTACATATAAACTTATTCCGGGGTTAATGCATTACTCTAACGGGCAACTTCCCCGGACTTCAAAAGAGTTGTCCTTAGAAAGTTTTCTCATGTGACTCGCAGGTGGTTTCTACCACCTGCTTTTTTTTTGCATGAAGCTGTGTGGGAGAATTTGCAAAAAAAAAGCAGGCCGGCTCGCGTTAAGCGAAGCCGGCCCTTGTGTGCTGGTTATGGTTGACAGTGAAAGACTATTGAGCGTCCCACCAGACGCGGTCGGTGACGAGGGCGCTTTGCTGGGGCTGAGGATTGGAGGTCAGCTCAGCCAGCGGATAGGGCAAGCGGCGTGGCATGGTAGAGACATAAGGATTTTGAACGATGGTCAGCGCGGGGAAGCCCGTGCGGCGCCAGTCGGTGAAGTTTTCGAGGGAGAGGAAGTTAGCAATGCTCTTTTCTTCCATAATGCGCTGGAGGCCATTTCCGGCGGTGAGTGTGCCTCTGGCGGCGAGATAGGTCAGGACCTGCGCCGAATTTGTATCGAGGCCAAGCTTGTGCATGCTGCTGTTGATAGCATTGACATAAACGGGCGTTGCTGTTGCGGCGCCGGACAGGCGGAAGACCGCTTCCGCCCTCAGGAATTCGGCTTCTGAATAGCTGAGAATGGACTCGGGAGCATCGACGGCGGCATAAGCATCGTTGATATTGGAATAGACGCCAGAGTTGGTGGCGGGTTGTGTGCCGATGACACGACCTATGTAGGTGCCACCGGAGCCTGTTGTCGCCAGGATTTGAAGCCGGGGATCGTTGTTGGTCTTTAAGAAATCGACGAAAGTGGAGGCGAGCACGTTTGGCCCGGCCGATGGGTCGACATTCTCATACCAGGGGCCTTCGCTGCCTGATTGGTCTTTATAGGCGGCAAAGCTGGCTTCATCAGCCTGACTACTAAAGCCATTTTGCAAGGCTGTCAGTGCAAGACCGGCCTGGGTAACGGCGTTGTAACCTGGTGCCTTGGTCAGGTGCATATAGTACCTTGCTTTTAGCGTATAGGCGAATTTTTGCCATTTGTCCATAACGCCGGAATAGAGGAAGTCGTCGCCGCCTGGTACGAATTTTCCTGGGTCAAGGGCATTCTCTGCGATGGCGCTGTCAAGCAGTGATTGGATCGTCTTGTAAATATCTTCCTGTTTGTCGTAAGTAGGATGAAGGGCTCCGTAAAAAGCATTGGAATAAGGTATATCGCCCCAGAGATCGGTGACGGTGCCCAATGTATAAGCGGTAAGCACTTTGGCTATGACCCCGTAGGAATAGTGTTTTTGTCCCTCTGCCTTATGGTCCATGATCTGGAGGTTCTGGAGAATGGTGCTATAGATGACGAGGAATTGCTGATCTACGTCATCGGGCCGGACCCGGTAGGTATCGTACTGAGGGAAGAGCTGGTTGAGGGCAAGCTGTTGGGTCCAGTAGTTGGTGATGACCGCTGCTGAGCCATAGTTGCCGATGGTGAGCGCTCCGGCTGCCAGGGAGGTGGAAATAGTTGTTACGACGGGAGGGAGGATAAGGGTCTCCTGTACGTCGGGGGGATTATTGGGGTCTTTATTCACGTCCAGGTATTTCTTACAGCCGGTGCCGAGTAGAATGACCAGAGAAAGCGGTAGTATAGTACTGATGATCTTTTTCATTTCATTCGTTTTACAGGTTTTGACTAAAATGACGCCCTGAGTCCTACAATAAAGCTGCGGGAAGTGGGAGTCAGGAAATTGCTGACGCCCTGGCCGTTGCCGCTGCCCTGGAGACTTACTTCGGGGTCGGCGCCGGTATAATGTGCCTTATAGATCCAGAGGTTGTTGCCCGAAAGATTGATGCTGATGGATTTGAACGGCGAACCTTTCAGAGTGGATTGCCCCAGGGTATAAGAAACGCTTACCGAGCGCAGCTTGATAAAGGTAGCGTCCTCGATGACTGCCTCGTCTATGTTGCTGACCTGCTGGAAGTAGGCCTGGGCTGTGATGGGGGTTGTATTTGGCTTGCCGGTACTTTGATAATTGCCTTTGACGAGAACGGGGTTGCGAACTTCAGTGGCTTTTGGAGTACCATAGTACCAGTTGTAATGGTTGTCCAGGTTGTAGATGAAACCACCTTGTTTCCAGTCAAAGACAAAGCTGATGGCGAAGCCCTTATACGTAAAGGTATTCGAGAGGCCGGCCAGGAAGTCCGGATTGGTATTGGCGAGGATGCCATTGGGGCCGATGATCGGCAGGCCTGTGTCGTCTACCAGCTTGTTCCCTGCGGAATCGCGCAGGAATGTGGAGCCATAGATCACACCATAGGGCTTGCCTGCAAAGGCGTAGATACCACCGCTGCCGCCGAAGCCGCCGAATTGCAACCTGTCGACTCCGGGCGCCAGTTTCAGAACGGTATTGCGGATCCGGGTGAAGTTGGCGCTGACATCCCAGGTGAAGTCTTTTGTCTTTATCGGGGTGCCGCTGACCAGCAGCTCGATGCCCCTGTCACGCATGCTACCTGCGTTGAGGTTATACTTGTAAAAGCCGGAGGATGGGTTGATGGGGGTCGGTGTGAGGAGGTCGCTTGTTTTGCGATTGAAATAAGACCCTTCGAAGGACAGGCGGTTCTTTAGGAATTTCAGCTCCAGGCCCACTTCGAACTCCTTTAGCTTTTCATTGGTGAGGGTGCTGTTCCCGAGGATGTTGGTGATGACATAACTTGTCTGTCCGTTGAAAGGAAAGCTGATATTGTTGGCTACGCCTGTAGCGGGAACGAAGGGGGTAGAAAGGGAATAAGGGACGAGGTTGTCATTTCCAACCGCTGAATAGGAAACCCTGACCTTGCCAAAGCTAAGGGGGGTATTTGAAGGCAGCAGCTCGCTGAAGATGAAGCCGAGGGCTGCCGACCCATATGGATAGTAGTTCTTATTCATTGCCAGCACCGAACTGCCGTCATAGCGGCCGGTGAGTGCGAGATTCAGCATTTTTTTATATTCAAGGTTAGCCTGGGCGTAGTAGCCGACCTTCCGGTAGCGGTTGACAATGTCAGTGGCGGTCTGGACGCTCATCGTGGCCACGTTGTAGAAATTTTCGATGGTCTGGCCCAGGCCGGTCTGTGTATAGGCCTCGGAATATTGAGAGAAGATGTTGTTGCCGATGGTCAGGCTGCCGAATAGATCTTCTGTCAGGTTTTTATGTGCTTCGATAATGAAGTCGTGGTTGAACTGCCGGAAGTTAGTCGTTCGGTTGGAGATGCCGCCGTTGTTGTTGAAGTAAGCGGTAACGATCTGATTGGATTCGTGATAGCTGGACTGATCGGTATAAATGTCTGCGC